>Ga0073934_10003008_pt1 | contig 32527 bp, 31 predicted proteins | sample LarsenN4metaG_FD_76834 | JGI IMG/M metagenome (GOLD analysis project Ga0073934, IMG submission 76834) | Hot spring sediment bacterial and archeal communities from British Columbia, Canada, to study Microbial Dark Matter (Phase II) - Larsen... ...
AGGCATACCTTACCCACCTCATGGTCATCACGCGCCCGTCTTTTCAAACCTGGACACCTGGAATGGGGATATCGGGGGCGATGTTCAAATGGGGCAGATAGCATATGCTTGCATAGATGGGAGCTGTGAGGGCTGGCTCCCCCGCGGCAAGGTCTGGGTTGATGTCGCCCGAGGATACGAGTACGAGCCTATCCGTCAATTCGATAATATCGCTCCCGGACAGACTCAGCTGACAATACATTTGAAGCGCTGGGTTGATATGAATGCCCAACACTACTTCAGTGGTGATACACACGTTCATTTCTTGTCTACGCAAGGCGCGTTAACCGAAGCACAGGCTGAAGATCTAAATGTCGTAAATCTTCTCATGAGTCAGTGGGGGCATTTATTTACCAATACCGAGGAGTTTACTGGTATCCCATTAGTTTCAGCCGATCAACTCACAGTAGTTCATGTATCCCAAGAAAATCGCCAACACATTCTGGGGCATCTGAGCCTGTTGGGGCTTAAGAAACCAGTCATGCCGTGGGCTACTGGAGGTCCAAACGAGGCTGAACTCGGCGGCTCCCTTGAAACCACATTGAGCCACTGGGCTGATGCTGCCCGTGCTCAGGGTGCCACGATCATTCTGCCACACATGCCCACTCCCAATGCGGAAATAGCGGTTCTCATCGCCACTCATCGAGCGGACGCGGTCGAAATGCTCGATTTTTTGAGTTACGAACATGGTGAGTATTATCGTTATCTCAATGCCGGATATCAGTTACCCCTGGTGGGTGGGACTGACAAGATGGATACCAATGTGCCTGTTGGTTTGTATCGAACTTATGTATATTTGCCACCCGACAAGGAATTTAGTTTTGACAACTGGCGAAAAGCCATATGTGGGGGAAACACATTCCTCAGCGGTGGACCTCTGATATGGTTTTCGGTTGAGGGACAACCCATAGGAAGCACAATTAAAGTGAAACCGAATGCTAACGTTGAGGTGTTTGCTGAGGTGCGTTCTATATTTCCGGTTCATACCCTTCAAATCGTTAACGCAGGTCAGATAGTCGCTGAAACCAGCGATTCTCAGGGAAGTCGTGAATTGAAACTGCATGAGATGATAACCATCTCCAGGGACACGTGGCTGATTGCACGCTGCGCTGGACCTAACTACACTCCGTTACCCCATTATGATGTCCGCGGACGGAGTATCTTGGCTCACACTTCCCCAATCTATCTTACCTGTGAAGATGAATATGTTTGCTGCAATGTTCAGACTGTGCAGTACATGCTCACCCTGATATCTGGGGGGTTGGAGTATATCCGCCATAATAGTGTCTTGTATCCAGATCAACGAGTAACTCATCATCATGGAACTGATCACCATCTTGATTATCTTGAAAAACCTTTCCATCAAGCTAAAGAGATGCTGCTCCGCCGATTGAAAGAATATTAGATCCATGTGTTATTAGTTGTGTGTGATGATCATTCGTGACCTCTTGAATTACTTCCAATCATTAGCTGGTGACTGGTCGTATCCAGCGGAAACAGTGGATACGCTCAAATCTGGTCAGCAAGATTGGGAAATTGGGGGCATCGCTGTGAGTTGGATGAGTTTTACAAGCGCTTTACAAAAGGCATTTGACCTTGGTTGCAATGTTTTTATCACACACGAACCCACCTTCTATGATCACTATGATATGGATCCTTCCATACTGGCAATTCCCTCAGTGCGTGCTAAAAGAGACTGGATCGAACAGCACAGGATGGCGGTGTACCGATGCCATGATCTATGGGATCGTCTTCCTCACATCGGTATCGTGGATACATGGGGTGAATTCTTGGGTTTCTCCAATCCAGTCGCGAGTGACGATTATGTTCGCGTGTATCAGATCGATCCCCAACCAGCTCTCACCCTGGCCAGAATGGTTGCAACCCGCTTACAGACATTGAATCAACCAGGGGTACAACTGATTGGACCTAGCACGGTACCAGTTCGCAGTGTCTGCATTGGCACTGGAGCGATCACCCCTTTTATCCAGTCACTTGAAAGGTTCCAGATCGATATAGCTATCTGCACCGATGATGGCATCAATTATTGGCGGGATGGGGCTTATGCGATCGATATGCATATTCCGCTCATCGTTGTCAACCACCCAGTCAGCGAAGAAGCTGGTGTTAAACGTCTGGCTGAGACCTTAATGACTTCTTTTCCTCAGGTTCCGGTCTTCCATATCCCTCAGCGTTGTATGTATCAACTGGTTAAAGGTGAATGACTCAAATCAGCAGTGACACTCACGACTTACTGAGCTGCGCGCGCTCAGAGAAACGAGTGCTACGTGCACACAATGGCTCTTATTTGTCTTCGCAACCCTGTGAGCATCTTTACCGATAGCCAGGGCAATGGCACGGAGCAGTAAGAGCCTACATCACCGACTTCAGGTTGGGCGCGGCTCACAAGCGAGATTGTGAGAAATCCTCGTTCGTCAAAGCCAAATGGGTTTGATGAAATTGAAATGGACGTGAATAGAATAATGGAGATTATAGACATGAAACGAAAAAAAACCCTTTATCTTATCTTATCGGGGTTGTTGCTGATTGGATTGGTCAACTGTAGTCCAGCAACAACGCCCGAGACAACGCCGATCATCCAGGAAAGCCCTATTCAGGAGGAAGTCCCAACCCAACCGAAGGAGACCTCCGATCAATCGGCAATGACAGAAGAGCCAAAGGCATCAGAGACACCAAGTGCATCTGGTGGCTTAACTGACGAACCGGTAACGCTGGTTTTCTGGTGGGAAGGGGCTGCAGTCGGCAATCTTGAGATCTTCCAGAAAAGTTTTGAACGATTCCAGGAGCTGCATCCAAACGTGACCATTGAAGTCTCTGCCATTCCATTTGAGGATATGTTGCGGACGTTTCCGCTGGCTTTGGATGCGGGCACCGGACCGGATATCTCGATGTCTTTGCCACTAGAAAGTACGACTTTCCCTGCGGCCAATGCAGGACATCTACTTGAGTTGAGCCAGATCGCTGAAGAACGTGGTTGGTTGGAGAAATATGACACCAAGGCGTTAGAAGTTAATAACCGTGGTCTGGGTGGCATCTATGGCTTTCCATACGAATGGACTGCAGTCGGGGTGTATTACAATAAAGAGATATTCAATCAGCTTGGCCTTGAGCCGCCGGAATCCTTTGAAGAATTCGAGCAGCAATTAGCGACGATCAAGGAAACAGGTCTGACGCCAATCTCTGTCGGCGCGCGCGATGGTTGGCCGTTAGATCATGTCTGGCAACAGTTGGTTCATACCAATGTGGATTACAGTGTGCTTCGCGCTTTGGAGGATAAAGACCCGACAGCCAGCTATGAAGATCCTGCTCTCATTGAGGCAGCTGAAAAAGTTCTGGAGTGGACGCAAAAGGGCTACTTGGATCCGAATATGCTCTCGACAAGCTTTGTTGATGCTAATAATTTATTCATTAATGGAGAGGTCGCCATGAATGTTGGTGGCACCTGGGTCCAATCCGATTTCCGTGAGGCTCCCTTCGAGGTCGGATTCTTCCCAATGCCTGCCATGAAACCAGAATTAGAGCCCCATATGGGAGGTTTTACCCCTGCCAACGATATTGTGATCATTAAGGAAAGCAAGAACAGAGATTGGGCGATCGAGCTGCTGGATTATCTGCTGAGCGAGGAAAATATGACCTTTTGGTGGCAGAGTGGGCTGTTGGTGCCGTATCGGTTTGATCCTCTGCCGTCTGGCAAGGACCAACTGCAGGCTGATATTTACAATGCCATGCAGGTCAATGGTCCTGGGCATTTCATCACAGTATCAGCTCCGGAAACCAGCCGCGTGTTGTGGGCGAACCTCCAGGAGATTGTTGCCGGATCTATGACCCCAGAAGAGGCGTTTGCAGGTGTGCAGGCTGCCTATTTGAAAGAAGTTCAACCTTAACCTATCCTGATCAGGGCGGGCTTTGAGGGCATGCCCAAGCCCGCCCAATCTCCTGGAAGTGTCATCCCCGGAATGAGATCGATTAGATTGAAAAGGCCGCATTACCGTCGGGATTACTACCTCGGTTATCTATACCTTTTACCGGCTCTGGTGATGTTTATAACCTTTTTTATTTACCCTTTCATTCAGTTGATCTGGCTAAGTCTGCATGAATGGAACGGTTATGACGCCAAATTATTTGTTGGAACACTCAATTATCAGAATCTGTTCAGTGATAAGATTTTTTGGCTGGCTTTTCAGCACAATTTATCCTGGACATTAGCAGCCGTTTTTTTTCCAATTTCTATCGGTCTATTCCTGGCGATTCTGCTTTCTCGCACTCCAATGCGGGGAAAAGTCTTCTTCCGCGCTATTTATTTTTTTCCTCAGGTTGTATCCTCAATCTCTGTTGCAGTAGCATGGAGCTGGATCTACAATCCGAACTATGGCGTTATCAATCAGGCATTGGATCTCATTCGCTTGGATCAATTAAAACGCGGGTGGCTGGGAAGCAGTCAGTTCGCTTTACCGGCTTTGTTTATCATTTGGAGCTGGATTCAATACGGCTTTTCTATGGTCATTTTCATCGCTGCACTGGAAGGCATTGATGAGGTTTACTTTGAGGCGGCAAAAATCGATGGTGCTAATTGGTTACAGCAACTTAGGTATGTTCTCCTCCCATTCATCAGTCGTCCACTGACCACCATCGTTCTGACTACCACCATTGCCTCTTTTCAGGTCTTTGACCTCGTTTTTGCTTTGACGAACGGTGGGCCGGGACGTGCGACAATCGTTATCCCTCTTTATATGCTCGATAGCGCTTTCACCTTCCATAAGATAGGTTATGGTGCTGCAATAGCAGTTGTTTTATGTCTGTTCATCTTTTTGTTTTCGTTATTGCTTCTCCGTGTACGAGGCACTTTCAGGGAGTGATGGCATGTCTGTACTTAAGGTAAGTTCCGTTGCTCTATTCTCCTCTCCGAAGCGTCGCTTACAATTTATTGCACGATCAATGTTTTATACCGCTCTTGCTGGTGCCGTTTCATTGGTTATATTGATCCCGATTTATTTAACGGTTGTCACAGGCCTCAAAGATCGTCACGAAGTTGTTGCCAACCCGCTAGGATTACCGGCCGAATATATCTGGGAGAACATTGCTGCTGCCTGGGAAGGGGGGAATTTTGACAGATATTTTGTCAATTCTATAATGGTCACAATACCTACTGTCACTGGGGTATTGGTTTTCTCTACTTTAGCAGCTTATGCTTTTGCACTGCTTTCGTTTCCTGGCAAAGAAAAATTATTCAAGGTTTTCCTAGCAGGCTTGACGATTCCACTCGGGGTTCTTTCGATTCCTTTGTTTTACTTGATGAATAGCTTCAAATTGCTGGATACGCATTGGGCTTTGATTTTGCCGGAAATTGGTATTAGTATGCCGTTCGGTGTCTTGCTCTTACGCAGTTTTATCCAGGATCTTCCCAGTGAAATCCTGGATGCTGGCAGAATAGATGGTTGCACCGATTGGGGCTTATTAAGACATATAGTGATTCCGTTGAGTCGACCGGCTCTATTTTCATTGTTGATTTTTAATTTTACATGGAGCTGGAATGAGTTTCTCCTGGCAGTTGTGTTGTTGCAGACTGAATCTGCTCGAACTTTGCCTCTAGGCTTGAATTTCTTTAGAGGGCGATATTCTTCAAATTATCCTCTCTTAATGGCGGGTGCCACTATCACCTTCATTCCGGTGATGATCGTTTATATTCTCTTCCAGCGGCATTTCATCAAAGGTATCGTTGCAGGTTCTGTAAGTGGGACCTAAAGCAAGTCTTAATGTGATCGACGCGTTACAATGATGGATGTTCAGCGCGCTCATTTTTCTTGTTGGTTCATTTTGATTGTGAAATATGTCGAAAAACAGCGCTCGTGTAACTCATTCATACAAAACCGTTGGCAGCTGTAACCTGCGTTTGGATATTTATCGTTTCGCAGATAAAGGACCGCAGCCAGCAATAGTATGGCTTCACGGTGGAGGTTTGATCACGGGTAGCCGACGGATGTTACCAGCGAAACAAGCCCTCACCTACCTTAATGGGGGATTTGTTTTGGTATCAGTCGATTACCGCCTTGCTCCAGAAACTAAAGTTAGGGATATCTTGAATGATGTGGTTGGTGCTTATGATTGGATTCTTGAACGATGTGAGATCATTGGGATTGAGGACGACAGGATCGCATTGGTTGGACATTCAGCGGGTGCTTATCTAGCGCTCTTGGCTGCTGTCAGAGTCTCCCCAAAACCAAAAGCGGTTGTCTCGTTCTATGGATATGGCGATATCTCTGGAGAATGGGCAAATAACCCCAGCCCATATTACTGTCAACAAGGATTACTGACACGGGAGGAAGCCCAAATGAGTATCGGGAAAAAACCGATCTCGTCTAGTTCGACTCGTTCACGGTTTAAATTCTATATTTATTGTCGGCAACAAGGTATTTGGGGGCGGGAGATTATCGGTGACGACCTTGACAATCTCCAGAATCTAAGGTCTCTCTATTGCCCTGTTTTCTCCATTACATCTTCTTATCCACCAGCCATGCTCTTACATGGCGATCAGGATGTTGACGTGCCGGTCAGTCAGACATTGTTTTTAGGGAAGAAGCTCTCCTCAGTTGGTGTGCCGTGTCAGCAGATTATTCTTCATGGTTATGGCCACGCCTTTGACGTAGAACGGAAAGGGTTGAATGATCCGGTTGTGTCACGAGCTTTTGATGCTGTCATTGATTTCTTAATACAAAATGTCTAAGCCCTAATTGACCTTATGATCCTGGATTCTAAAAATTTACGTGAACGTGATCACATCTTAGTAGCAGTGAATGGCACTTTGATGCGCGGCTTCGAGCTTAATTCCTCAATGCTCGCGCTTGAAGGCAGATTTATTGCCGAGGCAAAGACAGCACCGATCTATCGCATGTGGACAATAAATGATCAATATCCTGCGATGATTCGGGATAATCATCGGGGGGCTGATATTACGCTTGAACTGTGGGAGGTCCCCAACAACAGACTGGTTACCTTACTTGAGAATGAGCCACCTGGACTGGTTCTCGGCTGGATAATTCTAGAAAATGGACAGAACGTGTTAGGTATCTTAGGTGAACCTTATTTGATCGACCAAGGCCTTGAGATCACTCACTTCCACGGATGGCGGGAATATCTAAGGTACTCCCGCTTGGATGAATAATCGCAAAGCAGTCTGATAGAGTGGCTGTTTCTCCCAGTTATCATCGCAATGTGACTTTATTACATATCCCTGGCGCAGGTTATGTGCTAGCTGGATACAATGTGCTTTGATCGCTAAAATGTGCATTCGCTGAAATATGAGCCCTCACCTTAACCTGATGTTTCTCCTTGGGAATGATGCTTTTCTTGTTGGGGAACAATCCCTGCTCATCGGCGACGGTCTTATACGTATCCAAATTATCACTGACCAAGACCCGCGGTCCCACGCTCTCTGTGACCGTGGGCATCCAGGCTCACAAGTGGTGGGAGTCTTCGCCAGACCGCTGTTCGATAGTCAAAACCGGACCGCTGAGGACATCCACCGTAATCCCGGTCGGCAGCCAATGCCTGTGCCACTTGACGAGGGTCACATCAGCGTCCAAAGCCTTCGTTCAATAGCTTCCCAGAGCTCGTTTCCGATTCTCTAAGTTTGGTTTCCGGGGCGATCGGCTAATCACCCCTGATACGCTATTAAAATCCAGTTTTACCAGTTTTGAAATGGTCACATGTTATTGTGATCGTTCCAAGGTTGGTAAAAAGCCGTGCGCCAGGCAAGTGGGCACACCAAGCTTGAGCCAGCGGATGAACTCATGCCACCAAAAGCGCCGAATCAAGACCTCGAGCTAGGTGATTGCCACAATAGGCGATCTAGCTGCTGACATTGAGTGCGGACTAGAGCTGTTGAAATATTAGAACACGTGTGCTAGAATATCCGCCAGGGTGTCGTGCGGCGCCTCGATTCGAACAAATGAAAGGAGATACACATGGACGAGGGTAAGAGCATCACCAGGAAGTCCGCGGGATTCACGGACGAGGAACGAGCTGCGATGAAGGAGCGCGCCCGAGAGCTGAAGGCGGAAGCACGCGCGGGAAAGGACAGGGCGGCCGGGGAAAGCGCCGTGCTCGCGAAGATCGCCGAGATGCCGGAACCGGACCGCGCCATGGCTGAGCGGCTCCACGCCATTGTCACAGCCAGCGCGCCGGACCTCTTTCCGAAGACCTGGTACGGGATGCCCGCGTATGCCAACAAGGACGGCAAGGTCGTCTGCTTCTTTACAGCCGCATCGAAGTTCAACGAGAGGTATGCGACGTTCGGCTTCAACGCCACGGCGAACCTCGACGAAGGCAATATGTGGCCGACCTCCTTCGCGCTGAAGGAGTTGACCGCCGCCGAAGAGGAAAGGATCGCCGCGCTCGTGAAGAAAGCGGTGAGCTGAGGACGGCTCTCGCCGCCGGCTCCGCCCCTGGCGGGAGCGTCGGTCGGGACCAGGCGTCCCCGCAGCAGTAGGCTGGTGTATTTCGCCGCTATACTGGACCTGTCCTCGCGAATTGCAGTTCCTCTTGGTCCGGGAACCTTGACGCAGGGCGCGCCTGGCAGCCACGCCTGCACCTGATCTCTGCGTTCAGATAAAGTCATCTGCCTCTTCTCGTTGTACCTGGTCATGACCTATCGGACTATCAGGCTCACTTTCTAGTTCGTGCGTAGGCAGGTAGTAATGTCCGCGCAGTTCATCAATTTCGGTTTTCTCCCATAGCGGTACGCCATCGAAATAAGCCGCTCGTGCGATCATGTGAGCAGCGACTGGAATGGTCAGGGTGATAAAAGTGATGATGGAGAGGACCCGGATGGTGATGGCGAAATCTTGAAAGTAGATGATGGTCGCCGTCAACATCAAACCTGCGCCAAGAGTGGCAGCTTTCGATGTGGCTGACATGCGCAAGAACAGGTCGGGCATCCTCACGAGCCCAAGGCTGGCAATAAAAATAAAAAATGCTCCCACAATCATGAGCGCTGCAACAATCCACATCGACATGGCTACACTCTCCGCTCGATATAATAAGCGAAAGCAACCGTTCCCAGGAATGAAAGCAAGGCCAGGATGAGCGCCACATCCAGGAAAACAGGTTGATTGTTTTGGACAGCGTACACTGCGATGATCCCCATCGCCATCGTGATGGCTATATCCAGCGCCAGGACTCGATCTGGCAGGCTTGGCCCTCGTACCAGCCTCACAAAAGCAAGAATCAACGACAGACTGAGCAGGCTGAGGACAGAACCCCAAAAGATGTCGGTCATCTCATGATCTCCATAATACGCCGCTCGAAACCTTCTTTGATCTGCGAGCGAAACTCATCTGCATCGGAGTAATCAATCGTGTGGACGTACAACACGCGCTGATCTGTGGATACATCCAGGGACAACGTTCCAGGCGTCAAGGTGAGCAAGTTCATCAGCAAGGTGATCTCGACATCTGTCTCTACGTCGAGCGGGACAGCAATAACGCCCGGCCGGATGCGCGGGCGTGGGGAAAGCACGGTCTTCGCAACCCGCAGGTTGGCCTTGACCAGTTCGCTGATGAGAAATAGCAGAAACTCGAAGATATTGGGGACACGATAGAAATATCTCTGTCCTTCCTGTTTGCGAAAAATGATCCAAAGCAGCAGGAAGCCTAACAGATAGCCAAGGAACAGGTTGGCCGGGTAGAATTCGCCTGTAAGTGCACCCCAGGCGATGGCAAGGAGGATGTTCAGCAGAAACAGGTTCACGGTTGTGTAAGCACGGCTTGAATGTAAAGGTGTGGGCTCAATAGTTGGATCGCTGCCTGCTCGGCCACATGATACACTGGTCCGGCGAAAAGGCCGAACAGCACAGTTAGACTGGCCAAAACCAGCACGGGCGAGAGAAACACCCAGGAACCCTTCGTCGCTCGCTGAGGCTTGCCGTTATGTGGCGCAGGTTTCCAGAACACCTCAATCCAGATCTTGGTCATCGAGAATAATGTGAGCAGACTCACCGCCAGGGAGACTGTGATGATCCCATATTGGCTCTTTTCCAGCCCCCCCTGCACTAAAACCAACTTGCCAAAGAAACCGGAGAGAGGCGGCAGCCCAGCCAGCGATAGGGCAGGCAGCAAGAACAGTATTGCCAGACCGGGGCGAGCACGGTAAAGACCGCCCAGTTTCTTCAGGTTATACGTGCCTTCAGTTGAATTGACCAACCCGCTGACCATGAAGAGGGCGGATTTTGCCATGACGACATGAACCATGAAATACAGCATTGCCGCCATGGATGTCAGGCTGTATAAACCCAGTCCCATGATTAAGTACCCGATCTGGCTGATGATGTGAAAAGAAAGCAGGCGTCGAAAATCATACTGCACGGCTGCGCCTAACACGCCGGTGACCATGGTAAGCCCTGCGATCCACAGTAGAAGGGGATGGAGAAACCAGATTTCCTGAGTAAAAAGCAGCGTGAAAACTCTCACCACTGCATAAACGCCGACTTTGGTGAGCAATCCCGAGAACAATGCAGTAACCGCAACCGGCGGCGTATGATAGGAGGCCGGGAGCCAAAAAAACAGAGGGAAGATAGCCGACTTGATGCCGAATGCAATCAGGAAAAGCAGCGCCAGCGTTGTTATGATCCCGGAAGGCTGAACGCTTTGCAATTGGATTGCAAGATCAGCCATATTTAATGTTCCAGTCAGGCCGTAGGCGATCGCCGTGGAGGACAGGAGCAGTGCCGAGGCCAGCAGATTGAGAATAATGTATTTGACCGACCCTTCGATCTGCCTGCGTTCACCGCCCAGGGCCATGAGGACAAAAGAGGCCATCAACATGACCTCGAACCAGACAAATAAATTGAAGATATCGCCGGTAGAAAAAGACCCACACACACCCATCAGCAAGACGAGCGTCAATGGGTAGAAACCGAAGGCTGCCCGTTTTTCATCGATTGCAGCCAGGGAGTAGATCATCACCATCAGCCCAATCAAGCCTGCCAACACAAGCATAATCGCGCTGAACACATCGATCACCAGCGTGATCCCAAACGGAGCGATCCAGTTCCCAATTTGGTAGGTCTGGATTCCGTCTCTGAGCACAACCACCAGGAGGCCGATATTTGCCGCCAGCAATAGCCCACTGATCAAAACAGCCAGCGCTTTCTGAACTGACAGCCTGTGCCAGGAGAGCAGCGTCGAGATCACACCGGCGAGCGAAAGCAGGATTGGGAGAACAGGCAGATGAATCATGGTTGCCGCTCAGTATCTTCGAAGACAATCGGGTCTTCTATCGTTATGTCTGTGGTGCGCAAATTGTCCAGATCCTCGGTGCCCAAACTAAGATAAGCCTGGCGGAGCAGCACGATGGCAAAAGCGGTCACACCAAAGCTGATAACGATGGCTGTCAGAATCAGTGCCTGCGGGACGGGGTCCGCATGCGGCGGGGCCAGGATCAACTCACCCTCGGGGATTAGCGGCGGTCGCCCCCGAACAAGGCGTCCCAATGTAAAAACAAATAGGTTGACCGCATGACCGAGCAGGAGCAGGCCGATCAAGATTTTGACCAGGTTTCTACGCAGCATCATGTACAATCCCCCGGCGAATAACGCGCCGACCACAACTGCCATAATCAAGGTCATCTCAATTCTCCATCAGATTAAGCAGTATGTGAAGATTGACGCCGATCACGACCAGGTAGACACCCAGATCGAACAACAGCGGCGTACCTGGTTTACCAATCACTGTTACATCCTGTTGTGACCAAAGCCCAGACATGAAGGGCAGACCACTGTTGACCGCCAACAGTCCGCTGGCCAAAGCAACCAGCAGGCCCAGGCCGATCATAATTCGCGGGTCGAGATGGATCATCTGCCGTGTCGCAGCCGGACTAGTAGCGATGGCGTACAGCATGAAAGCTGCCGAGGCCACGACTCCTCCCGTAAATCCGCCTCCCAAATCGTTGTGGCCGCGCAGCAGCAAGAAAACTGAAAAGATAAGCAGAAGCGGCATCAGCAACCGAGCAGAGGTTTGGAGGATCAGCGAGCGTATTTTCGGCCCTGGCTGCAACTGGTCCGCCCGCTGTTGCGCCATCGGGTTGACCAGGCGGATCAGCGCATATACCCCGACCGCGGCGGCTGACAGCACCGTGATCTCACCCAGCGTGTCGAGTGCTCTGAAGTCGACCAGGATGACGTTGACGATGTTTCGTCCCTTAGCCAGTGCCAGACCGTTTTCAGCAAAGTAGGGTGCAATTCTGGGCGTCATGGAATAGGTGCTGACTATCAACACCAGGATGGTCATCAGGCAACCGCCAAGAAGCGCGATCAGAATATCAAACAGGCGTGCCGGTGGGCTGGTCAGTCGAGTGAACCTGGGCAGCCGGTAGATGACCAGCACCAGGAGGATAACGGTGAGTGTTTCGATGGCGAACTGGATCATGGATAGGTCTGGAGCGCCGTAGAGCAAATAGATCACCGCCAGACCGTAGCCCACCATCCCCACTGCCGCAACTGCTGCCAACCGGGAACGGGAACGGGCAGCAGCGATAGTGGCGAGAATAATGATCCCGGCCAGAATAACTTCATAGAAACGCGCCTCTCCTGGATCCAGCCCGATATTCGTTGGGAAAACAAACAGGCTATAACTGGCCAATCCAACAGCGGTCAGAATGATGACGCTCAAATATATGCGCAGGTAACCACTCTGCAGGACTCGCGTCTGCCAGCTGGCCAGCTTGATTAAACCATCCATCGTCCAGGTGTAAACCTGATCCGGTCCCCATGCCCAGCTCAGGTAAGAGGCGGCCCGGCGCAGGCCTCGGCGAGCAATGTATAAACCGGCTCCGGCCGCTGCCGTCAATGCGCTCAGGATGAGAGCGGCGTTTATACCGTGCCAGAGTGAAAGTTTTACGACAACTGCCTCGTTGAGAGAGGCACCGGCGGCAGGGGCGAGGAGACTGGCGTCCACCAGGCCCGGGAACAGTCCAACGATCAGCCCCAGCCCGGCCAGTATCGCTGGGCTCAGCCAAAGGGCGAGCGGAGCTTCGTGGACATCCTTGAACTCACGCCGCGGTGCTCCCCAGAACGGCTCTGCGCCGACCGCCCAGGCGACGTAAACGCTGAATACAGCCGTCAGTACGGCGGCTCCAGCCAGCCCGGCATAGAGTTCTAATCCGGTCCCATAATAAAGCTCTTTCGATATGAAGCCCAATGTCGGGGGCAGGCCTGCCATGGAGAGGGCGGCCAAGCCGCCTACGGCCGCCGTGATCGGCATGGCGTGCCGCAACCCGCCCAGGCGGTTGACATCACGCGTTCCACTCTCATGATCTATGACTCCCGCTACCAGGAACAGCGCGCCCTTGTAGAGGGCGTGGGCCAGCACCAGGACCAAGGCGGTCTTGATCGCCTGCGATGTCCCCAGTCCGATCATGAAAACCATCATTCCCAGGGCACTGACCGTAGAATAGGCCAGCAGGCGTTTCAGGTCGGTTTGTAAGACGGCGAGAATACCGCCTGCCAGCATTGTCACTGCGCCGACGCTGCTCACCAGGTAGAACCATTCAGCTGTACCGCCCAACACCGGATTCAAGCGCGCCAGCAGGTAAATCCCGGCTTTGACCATGGTGGCTGAGTGCAGGTAAGCGCTCACTGGCGTCGGCGCTTGCATGGCATTTGGCAGCCAAAAATGGAACGGGAATTGGGCGGATTTGGTGAAAGCGCCGATCAGGATTAAGACCAGGATGGGGGTATACAGGCTGCTGGACCTGATCGCGTTTCCTTGATTCAACAGAGCAGAGATTTCGTAAGTGCCGGCCACCTGTCCGAGCAGGACCAGCCCTGCCAGCATCGCCAGCCCTCCGACGCCGGTGACGATCAGCGCCTGAAGAGCCGCACCACGCGAGGCTTCATCTTCGTGATTAAAACCGATGAGCAGAAATGAACTCACACTGGTGAGCTCCCAGAAGACGAAGAGCAAGACCAAATTGTCAGCCAGCACCACTCCGAGCATGGAGGCCATAAAAATGAACAGCCAGGCATAAAAGTGGTTAAGGCGTTGGTCTCCTTTCAGATAGTCGTTAGCGTAGATGACTACTAACGCCCCAATCCCGCTGATCAACAAAGCGAAAAGCAGGCCGAGCCCATCCATGCGCAGGCTGAAATCTAAGCCCAGGTTAGGCACCCAGGCTATTTTTGCGCTGCTCCAGGGATTCTCACCCAAATCGACCAGCGGGCCGAGGAAGTAAAGGGTCAATCCGGCTGGCAGGCAGGCAAGCAGCCAGCCGGCGTATTCCTGCAGGCGGCCTCGGATCAATGCAGCCAGCACAGCCGCGATAAAACCCGATACAACAGCAAGGTGAAGAGCCATTTTTCTTTATCTGCCCGTTTTGTGTCTGTTCAATATCGGAAGACCGCTGCCAATGGACCTTCGCCTGGCATATTCTGACTTTCTATGGTGAAGAGACTGCCCCCGTTTACAATGACATGATTGCAGGCGAACTGCAAGAGCTCTTCGTCTGCCGGTTGGGCTTCTGGATGAAGGCTGACCTGATGAGATTGGGGATCATACCTGCCCCAGCGTTGAACCCCTCGCGCGACAAACAAATGTTCCACACGACCGTGATACGCAGCCCCAATGATCTCTTCCAGGATGGTCGAAGTTCGCCCGATGTCTTTCAACTCAGCGAAGCGAGCTTGCGCCTCATGTTGGGCTTTCTGGAAGTGCGGCTCCACGATTTTCCAGGCGCGTGCGTGCATCTCTTGAGCGCTGAGCTGTTCTGGATTCCCCAGAATCCCTTCCTCAAGGAGATGAGGATGGCTGTTCACACTGCGATAGACTGGGATCAAATACTCTACGCTCGCCAGAACCAGCGGCGCCTGTTCGTTGCGCAGCAGATCACTCAACTCGGCATCGATGGCTCGGAAGTAACGCAGAATATCCTGTTTGGCCTGCTCTTCCCCCGCGCCATGACCGAAAAACAACGCCGGTCTTTTGCCTGGTCCGCCGGAGGTGCGGGTATGGAATTGGAGTTGTCTTTCACGCGTGACCTCCCCAAGCAGCTCTGCCAGGCTGCCGGGCATCCCTTCCAGGTCAACCTCGCCAACGCTGAAACGCGTCCCCTGCAGCAACCTCACCTGGTTCTGGCTTAGAGCCAGAATATAAAAACGCCCGTCACCGCTGAGCAAGGGGAGCAACGGTTTGATATAGAAGTGCTCCGCGACGACCAGCTGCTCACTTAATGGCATGGGGAGGGCGTAATAGCGAAAGACTTGTGAACCCAGGAACATTGCCAGGCCATCGTTGAGATGGCGCCAGAAGGGTGAGTGCCCTTCCAGCCTGCGAGCAGGTTCCAGCAGGGCCCTGGCATCGACTGTGCGCATGCCTTTATCGATCAGTTGTTCCTCCGCCTGGCGGAGCAGGTTTCGGAGCCGGATCGGGTCCTGGCGGGTTTCTTCCCCTCTCCGATGGGTGGGCATGAACAACGATACACACCAGCCAGGACGTTCCGCCATTAATATTTTCAATTCTTCGATAGGTCTTAATAACATTTTTCAATTTCCTCTTCACGGATCAGATGTAAATAATCCCAGGTTGATCAGTTTTCACACTCTTAGGACTATCACGTAAACCAAATCAACCTCAGTTATGAGATTTGAGAGGCCGCGTTCATGGCTTTAGCGGCCAGAAGATTTGGATGAGCAAAATGCCAGCGATGACGATGATGACTTCTAATAGAAGCCCCATACGCCAGTAATCACCAAACTTATAGCCGCCAGGCCCCATCACCAGGGTGTTCGATTGATGACCAATGGGGGTCAAGAAAGCGCACGAAGCGCCAATGGCTATCGCCATCAGGAATGATTCAGTAGACAGATTCAGTTCATGCGCAACACTGATTCCAATGGGTGCCATTAAAACAACTGCTGCTGCGTTATTTACCAGGTCGCTTAGAAACATGGTGGCTACCAGTACAATAGTTAGGATCCCCATGGGTTGCATCTGACCGGCAATATGTAACAGAGAGTTCGTGATCAGTTGAGCGCCGCCGCTCGTCTCCAACGCTTCACCCACCGGGATCATGGCGCCCAATAAAATGATGATCGGCCAGTCGATGCTGGCATAAGCCTCGGGAAGAGAGATAAATCTGGCGAGAATCATCATTACAGCAGCAATGACAAAAGCGATCTGCACCGGCACGAGACCTACCGCTGCCATCAGCAAGGCAGCGCTGAAGATCGAAAGGGATTGAATGAGCCGGCGCGGCTGTCCAATCCGCAATTCTCGTCGGGCCAAAGGTAAGCACCCCAGGGTTGCCAATATTCCTTTCACAGCCCCAACATGGCTTTGTAGCAACAATACATCGCCGCTCTGAAGGCGAATGCGATCCAGGCGTGTCCATAAGCGTTGATCCTGGCGAGAGATAGCCAGCAAATTCACACCGTATCTTTTTCGCAGGTCGAGACTGAAGGCTGTTTCTCCTACCATCAGCGAATTGGATGTGATCACAGCTTCTAACAATGTGATTTCATCTGTCTCAAGGTTGGCCCGTATAATCTCTTCGTCGCCGACCAGCTCAAGCCCAGCCTTCGATACCAGTCTCTCGAGGGTCTCTGTGTCGGTCTCCAGGATCAGGATATCATCACTTCGGAAGATCAACTGCAGGTCTGGTGCAAACTGCCGTTGGCCTTCACGCACAAGGCCGAGAATATTCACTCCATTCTCTACATAGTCTCTGATTTCAGGCAGCCGTTTGCCAACCAACCTGGAATCCTCGGGGATGCGCACTTCGGTAACGTACTTTTCAATTTCGAACAATTTATCGGATGACGATCGGCCGCGACGAGAGGGAATCAATCTCCATCCGACCAGCGTGATGAACAATAGCCCCGTGATGGCAATTCCCACGCCGACCGGCGCGAAGTCGAACATGCGAAATGGTTCGCCAACGGCTTGCTCCCGAAAAGCGGCAGCGATGATGTTTGGCGGGGTTCCGATCAGGGTGGTCATGCCTCCCAGGAGGGAGGCAAAAGCAATCGGCATCAGGAAGACCGAAGCCGAGATTTGTTTTTTATGAGCTACCTGTAGCGTCACTGGCAACAGCAGCGCAAGTGCGCCAACATTATTTATAAAGGCAGATAATATTGCAACAATGCAGGTGAGAGCGGCGAGTTGAACGATTACGCCGCCCTTCAAACGTAGCATTTGTTCGCCGATAAGATCCACGAGACCGGAGTTTTGCAAAGCCCGGCTGACCACGAGAACTGCTGCAACAGTGATCACAGCGGAGTTGCTGAAGCCTGCGAACGCCTGCTCTACCGGGATAAGACCGGCCAGGGTTACAACCATCAGGGCGAGCAGGGCGACGATATCGTAACGCCAATGACCGGTTATGAACAGGACAAGGGTCACCAGAAGTGTGGTAAACAGGATATATTGTCCAATTGACAATGTTCGTTTCTCCTGGTTTCAAAGTCTATCGAAAAGATCAAAAGAGGTTTGGGACACCTGCACCACGGCAGCTAACCACACCAGCTAAACCGAAATGCCCATGATCTTCCAATGCCTGCTGAGCGCCATCTTCTCACGCTGGCTCCCCAAAGCAATCAGATAGTAAAGTGTTCAGGTGACGCTCTAACATGGCATAGGAATAATAGCGTTTTCCCAAGCGATAATTGTGTTCGGCGATAGGGTGAAAGCGTCGGGGATCTTCTAAAACCTGTTGTGTTTGCTGAACTGTCGCCTCGGTGATGTAACCTTCAAACTCGATCACCTGAAACCCCTTGGGTTTGATATCCAGGTCGAAAATCGAGTATTTGTTAACCACGACCGGTTTGCGATAGTATATTGCTTCCAGAAATGCATTGCCAAACCCTTCCATGTTTGATGGATAGGTGACCAGGTCCGCTTCCAGGTAGACATCTTCCAAAGCGAAGATTTTCCGGCCATCTCTGGTCAGTCCACGGTCATGGCCAATGGTCTCGGATACAAAATTAACCGGCACGCCCATCAATTGGGCGTAATCGTGTACACGCTGTTCATAGTCATCGATCTCATCGCCTGAGGCGTGTGAGATGATCAATCGGGCTTCCAGACCAAGCCGCCTGAGTAGTTCGATAGCGTGCTCGATCCCTTTCCGCTGGACAACGCGCGTGGGCTGTAAAATCAATCGCTCGCCAGGCTGAATCCCAAGCGCAGATCGCAAGTCGGTCAAATAATCATCAGGAACGGCGGGTGGATGCTCGAAATCCATCACATTAGGAATTAGCATCGCTGAAACACCTGTGCGCAGGCTTAGTTGCGTGGCGGCCAGCGAGTTGATCACAACATGGTGAACGGCTGGCAACCGTGGCGGGAAAGTCATATTGAGATAATCCTGCACACAATTCAACAGATAACGCTGGCGCTCCCAATAGAAATCGTGATGGTGAGCGATTGTTGAGATATTCTCCTCCGCAATAAACTCAGTGAGTGCGATCCCCAATGGGATGTTCATCGGGATGGTCAGGGAATTTTCCGCGATGATCACATCGATCTCAAATTTATGCACAAAAGCAGCGATTTCATTTTTAAGGTGTTCCTTGAGATCGTAAATCAACCGGGTGACTTCAACGGGTCGGAAGGAACTTGTAAACGCTTTGGTGTAGATGAGGCGAATGTCGGGATGCGTGAATAGCGCTTCGGGGACAATATAACTCCGCCCAGCCTCCTGGTCGGATGACCCGGCAAAATAAAAACAGGTGTGGCCTGACCTCTCGAGAATGGCAGCCCATTTGCGGGTTTCCAGCGATACGCCATCTGTCCCGGAAAAGCGCGTCGACACAAATCCGATGTGAAAGCCATTTCGCTGAGGTCGATTTTTCACCATGATTTCAATCTCTTATGTTCGCATTTATTCAGACGAAATCTAAATCTCTACCCGAGTTGCGATACACAGCAATGTAAGCAACTATCCTCAGGATCGGGGATAATTCGATGGTTTACTTTCTGCGACCAGGCGGACGATGCCGGAACGGGTGATGACGCCGACCAGTTTGCCGCCTGATTCCGGCGCAATGTCGAGGACAGGCAGGCATTTGAAGCCATGGCGAACCATCAGTCGAACTGCCTGACCGATGCTGGAGGTCTCTTTAACCCAGACCACTTTGGAAGTCATCACATCCTCAGCGGAATACATGGATCCTTTCTGGGTGTAGACGTCGGGCAACTGGTCGGGAGTAACCGGCTCCTTGAATACCGTCTGATATGTCAGGTCAGTTCTGGGCAATCGTTCTTCCCTGACAAAGAGGTCGTGTTCGGTGACGATGCCAACTAGGCGGCCATCAGCATCGATGACCGGCAGACATTCCGCGCTTTGTTCTGTGAAGAGATGAGCGATTTCCGGTACAGGTGTTTCTCTGGAAATTGTGGCGCAATCTCGATACATCAGATCTCGGACGAGCACCGTGTGTATCCACTTATCCGGATTCTCTACCTCCGCGCCGGCTTCATCCAACCAGGCATAAATATTCAGCAGCGGAATGAGGGTATACTGTGTGCCTATCGTTGCCACCGTCGCGGTGATCAAGGCTATCGCCAGCGGCAAAGGGTCCAATAACGCTCCCCGCGGCCACAACAAAATGGCCGGGAAGAGCAGGAAGCCTACTCGCAAAGTAACCCTTGCATAAGAATTCTCGATCAAGAAAGGCTCGCTTTTAAGACGCCGCCCAATCCAGACGATCAACGCAGTGAATACCAATCCCAGTCCCATTTCGATCATCAGAAGCGACGTGATCGGCACGTGGGTTTGCCAGGCGAAGAATGCCAGCGCCAGGACTGCCAGGATGAAGACCGGCGTGAAGTCGAGGGGTTTGGGGCGGGTAGAACCATCAGGCCACAAGCCGCGTTTCGTTCCATAAGCGACGTATACCGCGACGCTTACCAGCGCGGCTGCCACGCCCGACAAGTTAAGAAATGTCGCCACCCCGTATCCAAGATAAACCTGCCCGATACTGAGAACATTTTGCCATGAACCCGACGGAATTCTTTGTGCTGCGTGGACAGCGGCGTAGCCGACCAGAGCGCCGATGCCGGCTCCGGCGAGCAGGGCAATCATATACCGGCCAGGCACCTCGACCGCCGGGGCGATCTCAGCCAGCAGGAAAGCCAACGCCAGGGGACCCACCTGGCCCAAGGGAGTTGGCTGATGCCCTTCTTCGGTGGCTCGCCACACCATGCTGGCAGTCAGCAGGCCAAACATGAAGGCCCCGGCTCCGGTCAGATCGGAAGTCAGGAGCACGATTCCGCCGATCCCCAAAGCCATCCCCAGCCAGAGAGCGGCCTCCCGGGTTTGCAATGAGAGGTGTGCTCTCGCCAATCGCCTCGCAGCCTGCCAGAACAGAACCGGGATCAGGAGCGCCGAGAGCCACCCCCAGGGCAAGTCAATGGGAGTAACAGGGGCGATAAAGGCCAGCGCCATCGCGCCTACAATTACCCACTAAAACAAACGAGGCATCTTGGGTCTCGCGTTCAGTAAACCAACCAACAACAATAAAATTACCAGGGTGTGCTCTAGAATAATCATGCTTCATACCCCAATTTCACCTCGCAGGCGGATATAGTGGAGGACCTGATCACGCGAGAGCATACCCAACAGACGATCCTCCTCTACAACAGGCAACTGCGCCACGTTGTGATCATCCATTTTCTGGAAGGCTTCGATCAGCTCCATTGCCGGGTGCACCCGGATTAATTTTTCCCAGGGGAGCATCACCTCTTCGGAGGTGGTTTGCTCCCAATTCGCCCGTTGCAATCCGCTGATATCGCGCAAGGTCAGCATCCCGCGCAACTGGTCTCCCTCGGTAACGAGGAAACAACGGTTGCCGCCGTTCAATACATAATCATTGACCACACGGCTTATGGATAAATGACCAGGTATGCGGGGGCATTCGGTTGACATCACCTGGGCGACTCTCACACCTCTGAGCAACTGGCGCAAATTGGCCTGAGCGTAACTGGCAACAGCCGCATTTTGCAAAAACCAACCAATAAAAACCAGCCATAAACCGTTAAAGAAATTTCCCCGGAGCACTGTATAGATACCAATGGCGATAAAACCAAAGGCAAACAATTGTCCAGCAGAAGTGGCAATCTGGGTGGACCGCAGATAATTGCCGGTGAATTTCCAAACGACCGAGCGAAGAACTCTGCCCCCATCTAGCGGGAAACCCGGGATCATATTGAAGATAGCCAGGATCAAATTAATGCGCGCCAACCACAGGCTCGGTGCTGCCAAGTAGGGAATATGGCGGTCGAGCTGCCAGAGTCCAAAGAAAGCAGCCGCCAATGCCAGGCTGGTCAATGGCCCGGCAATCGCGATGCGAAACTCTGCCCCCGGCGTGCGCGGCTCTCGGCTGATGCGTGCAACTCCCCCAAAGATAAACAACGTGATGCTATGCACAGGCACCTGGTTGCGGATCGCTAGAATAGAATGGCCCAACTCGTGCAGAAGCACTGACCCGAAGAACAAGACACTGGTCGCTGCCCCCAGAAACCAATAGGCTACGGGAGTCAATTCCGGGTATTCGGCCGGAAAATAGCCGGCTGCCAGAGACCAGGTGATCAGGCCGAAGACTATAAACCAGCTCAGGTGCAATCCAACTGGGATACCCCAAACCCTTCCAAGGGTTACCGAAGATTCCATTTTTACTCCTTTTTCACGATGTCTTCATTTCGCAACGAGGACCGGGCATTCCGCCCGTTGGGTGACAGAAATACTCACGCTGCCCATCAAGATCCCCTGCCACGTGCTCAACCCGCGTGCGCCGATCACGATTAGATCCGGCTTGCGCGTCTCGGCGACTCCTAGAATGACATTCGCGGCCGGTCCCTCGATAGTTTCAGTCTCCACATTGGCGACGCCCAGATCCCGCAAGCGGTCGGCAGTTTTATTCACAAGAGCTCTGGCCTCATCAAGCGTCTCGTACAAAGCCCGGCTGTAGTTTGGTTCGCCCAGATAAGCTGGGACCGATGTAAAGGCATGCAACACGGTCACCCGGGAATGAAAACGCAGGGCTAACGAAGCCGCGAAATCGGCTGCGCGTTCCGCGGCTTTTGAACCGTCCGTAGCAAGCAGGATATTCTCGAACATGATCGTCTCCCGAATTTCTTCACTGAGCGACGTATCCTCCGTCAATCAACATGGCATGCCCGGTCACGAAAGAAGCCTCATCGGAGCAAAGCCAGATCACCGCGCTGGCGATCTCTTCGGGCTTCCCCAGTCGCTTTATCGGATGCAGCCCGGCTATCATCTCATATACCTCCCGATCAGTTGTCAGTCCGCCGCGTTCCAGCATGGGGGTTTCGATGAAGGCCGGACAAACAGCGTTAATGCGAATGCCCAGTGCGGCGTATTCGATCGCCGCTGTTTTAGTCAGGCCGAGCACAGCGTGCTTGGAAGCAACATATGCTGAAGCATTGGCAAAGCCGACTTCGCCCAGGATAGACGCGTTGTTGATGATCACACCCTGGCCTTGCTTCAACATTTGTGGAATTTGAGAACGCATACACAGCCACACACCTGTAGGTTGATATCAATGACCCGATCCCAGGCGTCCTCAGGAAAGTCGGCAGTTGGGGCTTGAACTCCCTCGATCCCTGCATTGTTGAAGGCATAATCTAACCGACCATAGCTCTCGATAGTTCGAGAAACCATGGCCTCAACGTCACTGGCCTTCGAAACATCGGTCTTGATAAAAGTAGCCTCACCACCAACATCCTTTATCACTTTCACTGCGTCCTCGCCTTCTTGGACAAGGATATCCGCGATCACTATCCTGGCTCCCCTCCGGGCAAAAGCCAGCGCCGTTGCCCGGCCAATACCCGAACCCCCACCGGTAACTATGGCAACTTTTCCTTCCATCTCAAATGATCCTCCTTTCTCTTCCTTATCTTAGACAAATCCCCTCTTGTTGACAACCGTTGAACCGCGTAAATCAGGTACGCGAAATCGCTGATTTACCCCTGCCTTAGATTAATCTATAATAACCTCATGATAGAAAGTGAGCGAACTGGCATTGACCCTGTTACCAAGAGGGTATTGATAGCGCTTAGCATCCTCGCCGCTGCCATCATCTTTTCGTTGATTATTGGCAATTTATTAGGGTTGTTGGCTTTATTCTTTGTCAGTATTTTGTTTGCGATTTTCCTGCGTAGCCTGGCCGAATTTATCAATCAGCGAACAAAGCTCCCTTACGTTCCCGCGCTGATCCTGGTGATAATAGCCCTGGTCGCGGTGCTTGCGCTGGGAATTTGGGGGCTCTCCACTCCTTTATGGTCTCAGTTTGATCAACTTGGGGACACGCTACCCAGGTCATTCTTGTACCTGCGGGAAGAAATTTCCCAATATGAGTGGGGCGAGCATCTGTTCACACAACTGACCTCGTTCGATGATCTGATTGCAAACCGAATCTTGCTGATCGACCGTGTGACGACCATCTTTACGAATACGATCGGATTTCTGGTCAGTTTTCTCGTGGTCGCTTTTTTGGGCGTGTATCTGGCGGTAAATCCCGATTTATATACAGACGGTTTACTCAGACTGATCCCGATTCACAGGCGAGAGCGAATTCGAGAAGTTTTCATCGCAATGAGAAAGACCCTTCAATGGTGGCTGATTGGAAGGGCTTTGTCGATGATCGCCTTAGGTCTTTTAGTGACTTTCGGTCTGTGGATCATGCAAGTGCCCCTTGCTCCAGCGCTCGGGATCCTGGCAGCTCTCCTCGACTTTGTGCCTCATTTTGGCCCAGTGATCGCCACAATACCGGCGATATTAATTGCATTGACTCAGAGCCCACTTAAAGCCCTGGCTGTCTTAATATTTTTTATTATTATCCAACAAGTAGAAAGTTTTGTGATCACGCCGTTCTTTCAACAAAAAACGACATCGTTACCCCCGGGTCTTGCCATAATTGCTCAGGTTTTGCTGGTGTTTTTACTGGGTCCGTTAGGATTATTGATTGCTTCACCATTGGCGGCGGTTCTGCTCGTGGCTGTCAGGATGCTGTATGTGGAGGATGTCCTGGGAGACAGGATCTCTAATACATGAAATTCAAATGATCAATCGATCATCCTCTGGGAATCAGCCAGTCAGTCATCATAACAATGCAAGATGTCAAAACCTATTCGCATATTGTTAGCTGATGATCACGTGATGCTTCGCCAGGGTACCGTCGCGCTTTTACGCAAGGAACCCGATATTGAAGTCGTTGGCGAGGCCGATGATGGACAGCAGGCTGTTGAACTCGCCCTGCGGCTCCAACCCGATATTGTTGTCATGGATGTGCGCATGCCAGTCCTGTCGGGCGTCGAGGCCACGCGGCGAATCCGTGAAACCGTGCCTGAGGTCCAGGTGTTGGTATTAACCGCTCACGATGACGACCAGTACGTCTTTTCTCTGCTCAAGGCCGGGGCAAGCGGCTACCTGCTCAAGACCGCTCCGATGAATGAACTGGTAAAAGCCATCCGTTTGGTCCATTCCGGCGAATCGCCGCTTGACCCTGCGATCGCCCGTAAGGTCGTGGTGAGTGCCTTCGGTGATCGTGAATCCCAGATTCCAGCGACGGGTGATTGGAATTCCGGGGAACCACTTACCCCTCGCGAACAGGAAGTGTTGCAGATGCTGGCCCAAGGATTAAATAACCGGGCCATTGCCGAAGCGCTTTACATTAGCGACCGAACAGTCCAGGCTCATCTGACCAATATTTTCACAAAGATGAGGGTCGCTTCTCGGCTTGAAGCGGTGTTGGCTGCCATTCGGCTTGGCTGGTTAACTCTGGAAACATAGGCAGAATCCCGATATGTTCTCACGGGTACGCCTGACCAGTCGTTTTCGCTCTCTTCACGCTCAAGCAATATTACGCATTGTTCTGCCGCTCTCGCTGGTCATCACCGTGTTGGTTCAACTTGGTGCGTTAACTTATCAGCGCATATTGGGTTCGCTCATCATCGAACGACACCGGCAGCTGGCCAGCCTCGCCGCGGCGAGCGTGTCGGAGATCGTGGAAGGATATGCAAACCTCCTGGAGGTATTGGCAAGTAAGCATGGAGTACAAGGCCAGTTGCCGGAAGAGCGCGCAGAGGCCTTACGCGAAGCCAGTGGGGTCTTGGAGGCGTTCGAGGCAGGCGTAATGATTGTTGATGAGCAGGGGGTGATAATTACGATTTCTGCTGGCAATACGATCTCATATCTGTCGAATGTATCAGGATTTCAGACCTTCCAGGCCGTCCGCGACAAAATGGCGCCTTCGTTCAGCAGCGTGTTGTCTGGTGAAGATGCACAACAAAAATATATTCTTATCGCTGTACCGCTCTTCGATGCTGAGCACCAATTTAATGGCGCAGTGATCGGGGCAATGGATTTGCGTTTCACATCGATCAATCCATTCCGAGAGTTGATTGTTGGTAAGGATGGGATAACCATTCTGGTTGACAGTGACGGGATTGTCCTTACCCATCCCGACCCCCATCAAGTTGGAGCCGATTATAGCGATCGGTCCTCCGTAAAGAGGGTGTTAGCAGGGGAGAACGGAGGGATAGTGGTGGACGGATTGAGCGGCGAACGACTGGTAGAAGGCTATGCTCCCATTGAGATCTCTGGTTGGGGTCTGGTGATCCAGGAGTCCTGGGATTCAGTCACAGAGACCGTGGGATTGATTGGTTTGTTGGTAATCGCGATTGGACTGGCAGCCATTATCCTGACAGTCATATTGTCATGGAAAGGATTTGAGCGCATCGCCGCGCCGATCCAGGCGCTACAGAACCAGACCGAGGAATTAGTTAAGGGAGAAAATATCGGGATTGTAAAGGAGAGCGGCATCACTGAGATCGATGCCCTGGAACAGGCATACTTGAGAATGGCAGAACAAATCTCGGCGTACCGGGCAGGCTTACACCGCTATGTGGGGGCGATCACAAAGTCGCAAGAAGAGGAGCGGCGGCGAATCGCTCGCGAGTTACATGACGATACGGTGCAAAGCCTTCTAGCGGTGTCCCGGCGGCTGGAACTATACCAATCTTCAGAGAGCGATCCAGAACGTGCGGAAAATCTCGCCGAGATTCAGAACATAATCACCAGAACCCTGGAGGGAATCCGGCAGATAAATCGCGATCTGCGGCCGCTCATGCTGGAGGATCTGGGCCTGATCCCTGCGCTGCAAGCCCTGGTGCATTCTGCCCGGCAGGGAGAAGGCGCGATCCCGCAGGCCAAATTTAAAGTCATTGGTGAGCCATCTCCTTTGTACCCAGAACAAGAACTTACTCTCTACCGGATCACCCAGGAAGCGCTGACCAACATCCGCAAGCACGCTCACGCCACAGGGGTATCGGTTGATCTCGTTTTTGATACTGAGCTGGTTAAACTTGAGGTCTCTGACAATGGCAGGGGTTTTACGGTCCCTCCTGCTCTGACTGATTTCGCACAGCGCGACCATTTCGGGTTGCTGGGGATGCAAGAACGCGTTTGGACAGTGGGGGGATCTATTTCTATTCGGTCTTATCCAGACCAGGGGACGAAGCTGATCGTAACCATACCCATAACGACCCAGGACACTGGGAATTGATTTCGCGCCTGTTCGAGAATTCGCGAGGTCAGGAGGTGGTCAGCAAGAAGTAAATAATCAGGGAGCGATATTCTGGCTGTACAGAAACCACAAACCGCCAAAGTAAACCAAGATTAACGCCAGAGAATCCAATTCAACAAACAACACCCGCCGCTCTAACCTGGCCAGGTTGCCGATCAGTCCCATTGAGGTCATCAACAGGCCCAGCATTCCAATCATGAGGAAAGCCGGATCTATCGTTCCAAGGAAACGTCCTTGGGTGTAAAAGAAATCAGTCAGGCCCAACGCAAACATGTTGAACAGGTTGCTTCCAAAAAGGTTGCCGATTGCCATGTCGTCCGCTCCCAATCGAGCTGCCGCCAGAGTCGTGACCAACTCCGGCAGTGAAGTGATCAACGCGACCAACGTAGTACCTATAAAGGTCGCGCCCAGGCCAGTTAGCTCGGCAATCGTGGCGCTGCTGCGCACCATGATTGGAGTGACGAGGATCAGCGCTATGGCTGCAATGCTAAATCCTAATACTCCTCTACTCAGAGCGGGCGTACCCTTGGGAACCTCGACCAATCTGGCTGGTGCAACGCCATGCTGGGCATGTTTCTGGATCAGACGCACAGCGATCATGTATGCCAGGGTAATGAACAGGCTGTCTGCTCCAATCCAGCCAATCGAGACCTGGATGTCGGACATCACGAAGAACACCACTGCCCCGATCAGAAAAATGGACAGGCTACCGGATAGAGCGTGCTTCAACGCGGCCTTTCGAAGCAGCCTTTCTTCACGGTGCACCAGGTCCAAGATTGCCAGCAAGAGCATGTTGAACATGTTGCTGCCGAACAGGTTGCCAGCAGCCAGGTTTGGCACACCCTGGTTGACCGAGCTGATTGATGTCAGCACCTCCGGTAATGAGGTCGCACCAGCCATCAAGAGTACTCCCACAAACATACCCCCCAGGCCGGTACGCAGGGCAATTACATCGCCGTATTTCGCCAATTGGGTGGCAGCGATGACGATCAGCGCTGCGCTGGCGATAAATTGCAGCCAGATCCACATAGGCGGCATCACTCAGGCTCCAGTTCGGGTGGCAGACCCTTCACACTATGCAGGGGCCAGGCTGCGAAAACGCCCGTGTTTGGATCGTCCAGGTTGCCCACCAGTTGCTCCGTCGATTGCAGACATGCCTGTACAATTTCATCCGATTCGACAATTGCAAATAGGGTGTAATGGCTTTCTTCGACATTTCCGATGGGTTGAAACATGTACCGCATGGGAAGGATTTGCTTTCGGCGGCGGTGTATGCCGGTGCTCTCTACAATCGTAGCACCACGGATGCCGATCTGTTCCCAGGCCTCCAGCAAAGCATCCAGCCGGGCCGGGTCGTTTAAAACGAACATCACCATAAACATAATTGCTCCTCGCCAGAGTTAATAATAGACCTATCATTCCGTGCATGGCTTCCACCGATTTCAATCCCGCACATACCTGCATCTCATCGCGATTGCATTCCTCCCTGATTGTACCTCGTGGGGTTTCTGCCACGCACCCTAAGAAAATAACCAGAGTTAACATAACAGGCAGCGGCTGGACAGGAGCAAACATCAGCGTGGAAAGAAAGAATAAGAAAAATGCCAGGTCTATCAGACCTGGCATCTTTGCTGCTTTAAGTATCGTCTAAGGTGTGGGGAAATCAGCCTGTAAGTCGTCGCTGAAGCCGGCAGCCGGCAGCCAGGGCGACAGGAAAGGGCGGTCCTGGCGATCCTCATCAATGACGTGGAGGCTGCCAGCGCGGAGAGCGCCCTGGTGCTGGACGACTACCAGTATCTAAGCAACCTGGCTGTACACTCAGCGGTGGCTTTCTTGCTGGAGCGCTGTCCCAGAGCATTGCATCTGGTGATCGTCAGCCGCTCCGACCCCCCGCTGCCAGTAGCCCGTTTGCGGGCGCGCGGCCAGGTGGTCGAGCTCCGATCCGCCGATCTTCGCTTCACCGAGGCAGAGGCAGCGCTGTTCCTGAATGAGAGCATGGGATTGCTCCTGGATGCCGGGGCTGTCGCGGCGCTCGCAGAATCGAGCCATTATTCAATGTGCTGAAGCTTACTCTAGAAAGGGTGCGCAGCGGTGGCGAATAGCCGAAACATTTGACGGGTAGGAAACCAGCTCTACCTCTGTCCACAGTTTGCTGCGGTGCTGCCTCATTCGCACTGGGGCGTAAGAAATCAAGGCTCTCTGACGGCAGCGATTGGATTTTGGATGGGGTCACTGAGGGACAAGGGAGATCTGTTGAACGGGATTGTCCGCTGAATCTAAGATCCATGGGATGAGAAATGAGCAGTGTTTCTTCGCGATCGATTCCTAGAAGATGTAAGCCGCCTGATAATATCGCTTAACTTCGACTCGGCTAAACTGTTGAGCACCAGATCGGCCGCTCCAACTCGTTGCCGGGGACCAATCCCGATGGTAAACATGCCCGCGGACTTGGCAGCCTGGATACCAGCCGCTGCATCTTCCACCACCACACACGATTCTGGCGCCTCTCCCAACCGCTCTGCTGCCAGTAAGAAAATTTCAGGCGCTGGTTTGGTCCGGGTTACCATATAGCCATCGACCAACACATCAATCATTGCTCTCAATCCAAGTCTCTCTACTACCTCAGCTGCGTTCTTACTGGCAGACGCAATGGCAATCTTCAGCCCTGCGCTCCGTATCTCCTGCAAAAGCGCTAAAGCCCCTGGCAGGACATCCGTGTTGTTCAGCTTTCGGATTTGTTCCAGGTAATATCTGTTCTTCCGTTCCATCAGAGTCTGAATCTGCTCTTCGGACATCCTACGACCTTTAAGCAATATGGTAAGCGACTCGCGTCGAGAGATCCCCCGCAAGGCTTCGTTCTCTTCCCGGCTGAAAGGAAGACCCTCTTCGTAAGCCAATTTCTTCCAGGCCTGATAATGAAATTCAGCTGTATCCGTAAGCACGCCATCCAGGTCAAATATAAAGGCGCGAATCGTCATGGGTCAGAACCTGCCATTCAACCAGAGTATCCGGCTTAGCTCATTTGAACTTCATATCCTGATCCATGTCGGCGGATATCGATGGTTTGCTGATTCCCTTGCCAATGGAATCTAAATGCCAGGCGCTGCCAGTGGTCCGGAAGAGCTGGATGCACCTCCCATTTCCCCGCTCTCACCTTAAGGCCAGCAAAACCAAAAACGACTGCCTGCCAGAGGCCCCCAGCCGAAGCGCCGTGAATCCCATGCTCACTATTCCCCCGCAAGTTTTCCAGGTCGACCCGCGCGGCTCGCGTGAAGTGCTCATAAGCCTCGGCAATATTCCCTGCCCGGCAAGCCATGATAGTCTGGATCGCCGGTCCGAGTGATGAACCATGGGTATGGTCTGTCCGAGAAGTGTAATAATCATAATTCGCTTCTAAAATGCGCTGATCAAACAGGTCTGGAAAAAGGCAGAGCAACATGAGTACATCCGGCTGTTTTATCACCTGGGTTTCGTTCACGCCCGAGATGCCTAAGATCGCTTGCATGGATTCCTTTCGGCCTGCATATTGAAGCAGATCAACTGGTTTCAGCTGAAAGTAACCCTCAAACTGTTCTATCAACCCGCTCTGCGGGTCAAAGGGAAGATATATTTGATCTGCGATTTTTTGCCATTGTTCTACTTCCCTATGATTGATTCTCAATTTCGCCATAATTTCAGCAGCCTTCTCGGGGTGATTGGATGAGACCCATTGCAGCATATCGCTGGCAATGCGCAGATTCCAGCGAGCCATGTAATTGGTATAGGCGTTATTATTCACATGGTCATGGTATTCATCAGGACCGATGACGTTATTGAACTCGTAACGCTTATTTATCTCCTTCCATTCCGCCCGGCTTGCCCAAAAGCGGGCAGTTTCGAGGACGACTTCCAAACCACAGGAGAGGATGAAGGCATCATCGCCAGTGGCCTGCCAATAATTCCATAATGCAAAAGCAATATCAGCTGATAAATGGATCTCAATATCACCGGTCCAGATGCGTACCAAGGTATAAGGGTTATTAAGATCTGGCAGCCAGATCGGGGTAACTTCATCCCCTGTGGCTGCGCTTTCCCACGCAAACTGCGCACCTCGATAACCATTCGTCTGGGCTTTCCGGCGGGCGCCATCCAATGTGTGACATCGATAAGAAAGCAGATCGCGTGCGACCTCTGGTTGAGTGTAGATGAAAAAGGGCAGCATAAATATCTCGGTGTCCCAGAAAACATGCCCGCGATACCCAAAACCGCTCAAAGTCTTGGCTCCGATGCTCACCCGCTTATCATTCCGAGGGGCTGCGATCAAGAGATGATACAGGTTAAAACGCAATGCCCTTTGGGCCTCATCGTCGCCTTCGATGATCACATCACATTTCTGCCACTTCTTGCTCCAGGCGTCTTTATGGGCCTTCAGACAGGTTTCCCAGGAGGGGATCTCCAGATCCCTAATCCTCTCCCAGGCTGCCATATGAGGATGATCTGTCTGGAGCGAAGTAATCACCGAAACGGCTTTTTCGATCACGACCGTGTCACCTGATTCGACCCGACACTTAAGAACCAGGGTTGGGTGACCACGGACATCCCAGCCTTCCTGGTGCAGGTTTTTCCCTCCCCGAGCGCTCATCCGCGCCGCCAAGCCAGCCTCGATTCGAGTCGACCGCGTGCTTAGATGCAGCCACGCTGACCTGCTTTCTACCGCCTGGCCCAGCCATTCCCAATGAAGCAAGCCAAGGTTTTCAGCACAGGTATTCAATCCAGCTCGCACCTCAATCTCGCCGGAGAAATCAAGCGGTTTCACTGAGAGCTGGAGAAGTAAAAGGTGCGGATCTGCCATGCTGGCGAAACGCTCGAAGAGGAATTCGACTGTCTTCCCAGCAGGACTGCGCCAACGAACTCTCCTTGAGAGTAAGCCTTTACGCATGTTTAAACTGCGCTTAAAAAATATGAGCTCCCCCCGCGTCAATTCAAATTGTTCTCCCGCCAGGATAATCTCCAGGGATGTCCAATCGGGAAAATTTACCAGCTCTGTATGGACGACTGGAGCGTCATCGAAGACGCCCTGGACAAATGTGGCTGACTGCTGTCCAGGATAACCTTCTTCCAAAGAACCTCTTGTCCCAAGATAACCATTGCCTATCGTGAAAAGTGTTTCATGAACGTGCTTCTGTTGTGGATTGAAATTTTCTTCGACGATATACCAATTTCCCTTCATGAGCTCTCACGCCAGGGTTTAGATATCTTTCAAGCCGGTCGCGGCTATACCTTGTACGAAATAACGTTGGAACAGAAAAAACAAAATTATAACAGGGAGCGTATTGAATAAGGACCCAGCCAGGACGATAGAGTATAACGTGTAATACTCATTCTTAAACCACAATAGACCGATGGGAAGTGTAAAATTTTCCGGAGACCGCAGAATGAGAAGAGGCATCAAGAACTCATTCCATACACCTTGAAAGGTCAGGAGAGCCAGGGTGAGCAGGTGCGTCTGGCTGATGGGCAAAATAATGCGAAAGAAGATACCAAATCGTCCCAGGCCATCAATCATGGCCGCTTCTTCCAGCTCTTTCGGGATACCTTTAAAGTATTGGGTCATCATGAACACCGCAAAGGCGGTCACCAGGTCATGGAGCATTACCCCCGCCAGAGAATCCAGGAGTCTGAAACCGGTCGGGATATTTACCCCTGCAATCTCGAGGTCCCTGATGACACCTGGCCCAAGGATAATAAACTTGGGGAGCATGACAACCTGGCCGGGAATCATCATGGTAACCAGCATGGCAATAAAGAGCCAGTTTTTACCCGGGAATTCCATCCGGGCAAATGCATAGCCTCCCATAGCCGCAAACAGCGTGCGCATGATCGTAACGATGATGG
>Ga0073934_10003009_pt1 | contig 32525 bp, 28 predicted proteins | sample LarsenN4metaG_FD_76834 | JGI IMG/M metagenome (GOLD analysis project Ga0073934, IMG submission 76834) | Hot spring sediment bacterial and archeal communities from British Columbia, Canada, to study Microbial Dark Matter (Phase II) - Larsen... ...
CTTCAACTACGCGGCCATTCCGCCCGACTTCGTGATGCGCAGCAACGAGCCCTTCGACCTCGTCTACATGAATGCGCTCTACGATCGCGGCTATGCGCTCGGTCGGGCCGGCTACACTTGGGAGAGGACACCGCCCGGGCTCCCATCACGGCTGTCCGAATGATCGCCGGCGCGTGAGCAACCGGGCGATCGCCGCCCGCGTGCCATCGCCGGACAACTTCAGCATCAGGATGAAGCCCGACAGCGCGAGGCAGATGGCGTTGGCGAGGATGATCGGCAAAGCGCCGAGCTGCCAGCCGTAGGCCAGCCACAGAGCGAACCCCATTACGGTGATGACGTACATCCGCTTTGAAATGGCGGAGGTGTCGCCCGTGCGGACGATCTTCCAGGCCTGGGGCACGAAACTGACGGTCGAGCAGAGCGTTGCCATGAGGCCCGTGAGGGTCGCGAGGTCCATGGTCGGTCGTCCGCTGCCGCTGCGCCGGACCGTCAACGGCCGAGGGCGCGCGGAGTTCGATCAGCCATGCGGCAGGCGGGCGCGCGAGCGACTGCACCGTTGGCGGATCGTCAGCCCACAGGGAACCAGATCGCGCAAGGTCGCGTTCGCTCCATGGGTCCTGCCGGGCCGACCAACTGGAGAACCGAACAATGAAAAACGCGCGCGCACTGGGCGTGGCGGTGGCGGCACTTTTGACTATGGCGCCATCGCTGACGACGCCCGTCGGCTCCCTGTCCTTCGTCTCGCCAGCCGCCGCACAGCGCGCTCGCGTGGACATCTCAATCTTCTTCGATCGACTGGCGCCGCACGGGCGCTGGGTAAATGCGTCACGGTACGGGTATGTCTTCATCCCGGCCGGCGTGGCGTCCGACTGGCGACCCTACTCGGTCGGCCACTGGGTCTACACCCGCCGGCATGGCTGGATGTGGGTGTCCGACGAGCCGTGGGGCTGGGCGACGTACCACTACGGTCGCTGGGGCTTCGACGATGACTACGGCTGGTTCTGGGTGCCCGGCAACGTGTGGGCTCCCGCCTGGGTCGCCTGGGAAACCACCGATGATTACGTCGGCTGGGCACCGTTGCCGCCCTATGGCCGCGGCTATGCGTTCGATGTCGGTTTCGCCGACATCAGTATCGGAGTAGGCGCCTGGCGCTTCGTCGAAACGCGGTACTTCATCGAGCGAGACGTGCACCGCCACTTCCTGGCCCTCGACCGCAACGACGATCTTCTTCGCCGCGGCCGGCCGGGTCGCGTCCGGATACAGAACAACATCGTTGTCAACAACATCGTCGATGTCGACCGGATCGAGCGGGTGACCAACCGGCGCGTCGAGGCTCGCAACATCGTGGACAGCGACCGTCCGGAAGTGGCGGAGGTTCGCGACAACGAGGTGCGCGCCTATCGCCGCAATTTGGAAGCCCGGCGCCCTGAACGCGGACCGCGTAATGTCGAACGCGCCGAGCGTCTCGAGAACCGCGTGCAGAACCTCTCAGCGGCCGACGCCACCGAGCGGCGCGGCCGTCGGGGTGCGGGACGTGGTGAAGGCTCGGGCACAGGCGCGGCCGGCGGCACCACGGGCGCGACGGATTCGGATCGCCGCGAGCGCGGAGCGGCCGACACGGATCGTGCCCGCGATCGCGACCGCGATCGTGACGGAGACCGTCGACGCGACGGTGGCGCGGCGGCCGGCGCCGGCAGCGGCACCACGACCGGACCGGACACGCGGACGCGCGATCGTGATCGTGATCGTGATCGTGATCGTGATCGTGCCGGCGAGTCCTCGCGCGACCGTCGGGATGAGCAGCGTCGATCGGAAGATCGCAAATCTTCCGAGAAGGCTGATCGAGCGGGTCGGACGACCGGCGCGGCGCGAGACCGGTCCGGCGACAAGGACGTCGAACGGCGCGGCAGCGAACGCCGCGAAGGCGCCACAAAGGGCGCCGGCTCGGGCGAAGCACGTCGCGAATCCGCACCACGCGGGCCCGCAACTCCGCCATCCCGTTCCGAGCGTGGCGAAGACAGATCGCGCGGACCGGGTGTGACGACCGAGCGTGGTCCTCGGACCGAGCGCTCCGGCGACGTTCCCGGCCGCGGACGCGGTGCTCCGTCGGCAGGCGAAGGTCCGCGCGGGCCGCAAGGCGCGCCTTCGGGCGGTCGTGGTGCTGCCTCCGGCGGCGGTGGGGGTGAACGCGGCGCGAGCGGCGGTGGCGGTGGTGGTGGACGTGCGGGTGGTGGACCCGGCATCTCGGGTGGTGGCGGAGGCGGCGGTGGCGGCCCGGCCCTCCAAGGTGGCGGCGGTGGTGGTGGCCGCTCGGGCGGCGGTGGCGGTCCCGGCGGTGGTGGTGGCGGTGGCGGCGACCGGAACCGGTAACCATGAGGCTTGCCCCGCGCTCGCGCGCGGGGCTTTCTGACTGCAGCAGATCAAGCTGCCGGCCATCCGGCCATCCGCGCTCATCGGGGGGCGCACGCGCAGATCGTGGTATGATTTGGTCTCTGGTGTCCCCCGTAACCCTCGCAAGCAGAGCGGGGAGCGTAGCCATGTCTCGCCAGCCACGATCCACGAGATCTGCGTCGTCGAGATCGGCCAAGACGCTTCGCGATGAAGCGGCGCACCTCAGGCGTGCCGTTCACAGCCTGGATCCCGGTCCCGATCGCGTTCTGCTTGCTTACGCTGCGCTGTATGCCGAGACGTCGGCCTATCGGCGCGATGCAGCGGAAGGTTTCCTCAGCGCGGCGGCGGAAGAAATCATTGCGAAGTATCGCCCGTCCTGATCCAGCGCAGAAACCGTCGCGTAATCCCGATGTCGGGTTAGGAGGGACGAATGGCGATCAGCGGCACGATGAGCCCGGTCGACGACACGGGACTTCTGGTCTTTCTTGCAGTGCATCTCGGTCCGGATCGGGCCGGACAGCCTCAGCAGCCGATGGATCTGGCGGTGTCGCGCGGCTGGTTGACGGGCGATGGCGCTATCACAGAAGCCGGACGCACCGTATTGCGCGCCCTCGCCGAACAGGCCCGTACGCGCAGCATGTTCCGCCCCTTCATCAGTTGACCTACTTCGTCCCGTAGATCCGGTCTCCGGCGTCCCCGAGGCCAGGAACGATGTAGCCATGCTCATCGAGATGGCTGTCGACGGCTGCCGTGAAGATGCGGATCTCCGGGTGGACGCGAGCGACGGCGGCCAGCCCTTCCGGTGCTGACAGCAAGCTCAAGACGCGAATGTCCTTGGCGCCCGTTTCGAGCAGGCGATCGATCGCAGCGATCGTCGTGTTTCCTGTCGCCAGCATCGGATCGAGAATGATGACGATGCTGGACGAGATATCGACGGGAAGCTTGGCATAGTACTCGACGGCGGCCAGCGTCTCCGGATTGCGATAGAGGCCGACATGGCCCACTCTGGCGGTCGGTACGAGATCGAGCAGGCCGTCCAGCAGCCCCATACCAGCCCGAAGTATCGGCACGAAGACGATCTTTGTGCCGCTGATGACTGGCGCCTCCACCGTCGTGATCGGTGTCTCGACGCGACGCTTCTCCGTCGGAATGTCCCGCAGCAGTTCATAGCCCAGCAGAAGGCTCGTCTCGCGCAGGAGGCGGCGGAACTCGGCCGAAGGCGTGGTGACGTCCCGCATCAGCGACAGCTTGTGGGCCACCAGCGGATGCTCGACGACGGTCACTTGGCTCGTCATGTGGACGTTCTTCTCCCCAGGAATTGATCCATCGCGTGGTCCGGCTGCCGCGCCATCACTAGGCTCGATGGCGTCCTGGAACATAGTGCGAGGAACGCACCGTGACACGTACCCTGCTGATCGCCATCGATGGCTCGGAGCTTTCCGAGCGCGCCATGACACATGGGGTCGGACTTGCGGCCGCCATCGGTGCCAGCGTGCTCGTCGTCAACGTCGTCCAGCTCATGCCGTCGCTCGGCGGCCGCGATGAGATGTTCGCCGGTGAGCCCCCACCGATACGCAAGGCCGCCGTCGATTACCTGATGTCCGAGTCGCGTCGTGCGCTCGAAACGGCGGCCCGAATTGCAGCGAAAGCGTCGGTGCCCTGCCGGACGCGGCAGATCGAGCATGACCAGCCATGGCGTGCCATTCTCGACGTCGCGGAAGACGAAGGGTGTGATCTCGTCGTCATGGCGACTCACGGGCGCAGCGGTTTCTCGGCAATCATGCTCGGCAGCCAGACGAGCAAGGTGCTCGCGCACGCCGACCGCCCCGTGCTCGTGTGCCGTTAGGACGCATCGGCGGAGCCGTCGCTGGGCTCCGCGAGAAGTTTCGGCAGGACGTGGCGCAGCGTGCGCGGGCGATAGGCGCGCCGTGTCCCGAGGTCTTTGGGCGACAGGCGGACACGGCGTGCCGCCCACTCCGAAACGGTATGCACTTCGTGTTTCTCGGGACCGCGCCGCCACGCCTTGAATGACAGGTTGGCGAAGCTGAAGGCCGGCCGTGCCATGCACGAGGTCGACGCTGTCAGATCGATATTGTCCCAGTGGGCCGCGAGCCCGGCGGCGTCGAGCCCGAGACCGCGCTGCACAGCACCTTCGGCGACCCAGGCGAACGCCGCTTCCCATAGTCCGTTGACGTCGCCGCACCCGCCGATCGTTCCGTGATCGCCTGGAAACCACTGCTGCTGATAGGGCAAGGACGGCGACATCGGCTCGGCCGCGCCCACAGCGGTGTTCAGATCGTCGATGTTGCTCCACGGCGTCGCCTCGAACGTGCGGCGCCGTTCGTCGATCGCGAGGGCTTGTCGCGCGCTCTGGACCATGCGGCTGAGCTGGAGGTCGTGGAAGCGATAGCGCCGGTTGAACGTGTTGGCGAAGGCGAAGCCGGACGGGATGCCGAGCGCGCCGACGGTGTCCCACACGCCCATGTACTCGATCGAGAGCGTCGGCGTCGTGGCCGGTGTCTCGGCCGTACGACCTGCGCCGGCCCGCCACGTGCGCTCATAACTGCTGTTCGACAAGGCCTGGCTGTTGTCGCGACGGAACACGAGGTAGCGGTCGTGATCCGGCGGGCTGACGGTTTTGCCGTCGGCGTCGACGGTCGGTCGATCGTCTCGGTTCTGGTAAAGGCGGATGGCTTCGCGGACCTTGCCGACATTCTCGCGTTTCAGGATCCCGCATGTCCTGAGCAGGCCGCCGAACGAGCGAGCGCTGAAGGCGCCACGTGAAAAGCCAAAGATGAAGATGCGGTCACCCGGCGCGTAGTTGAAGGTGAGGAAGCGGTACGCCTCGGCGATGTTTTCCATCAGTCCGACGCCGAAAGCGCCGCCGAGCCAGGTGTCGAGCCACTTGCCGACGGCCACTTCGCCGGAGCCGACGCCGGGATGATAGAAGACCACCTGATCGACGCCGTCGGCCGTGCGCGGCAGAACGAGGCGGCCGATCTTGACGACGTTCGAGGGATGCGTGGCATCCGCCGTGTTCCAGGTGCCGTCGAACAGGATGACGATGTTCTTCATGGCTGCCCCCACCGCAGCCGGCAGTTTAGGTCAGCGGACGGGCAAGAAATAGGGCGCGCTCAGCCTTTGGCGGCGAGGCTCTTCAGGATCGCTTTGAGTTCAGGCTCTTCCACCAGTTTGGCAGCGTCCTTGGGATCGAACCACGCGCGGCGCCGCTCATGCGCTTCCGGCCAGGCGTCGCGTTCCTCGGTCGCTTCCATCAGGAAGACCACGACTTCGAGCTCACGGACGGAATCGATCTCGCGCTTGTCGTAGCTGTAGTGCCCGATCGGTGCGGCGCTGATCTGACCGCGGACGCCAGCTTCCTCCCACGCTTCTCCGGCTGCCGCTTCATGGTCGGGCTTCGATTTCCAGGGCCACCCCTTCGGGATCACCCAGCGGCCGGTGTCTCGCGACGTCACGAGCAAAAGTTCCAGTGCACCGCCTGCGCACCGTCGGGTCGGGATAGCGGCCACCTGGTAGGACTTCGCCATGAGCCTCCGAAAAGCATGAGTCGCTACCTTAACGCGTGAACGGTCGTTTCGCTCCGACTGTTTAAAACTGTCCACACGCGTGGCCAAGTTGCGCGCCGACAGCCGCACGCACTATGTGCAACGTCAAATCTGTTACGCGTGAGACGGCGCGGCGCGCGTTTTCGATTGCTCGATGCTTGTTGCGACGCGTCGTCCGAACATCGCATAGACGACCGGGATGACGAACAGCGTCAGCAGCGTGCCGACGGACATGCCGCCGACGATCACCCAGCCGATCTGCTGGCGGCCTTCCGCGCCGGCACCCGTCGCCAGCGCGAGCGGCACCGCGCCGAGCACCATCGCGCCCGTCGTCATCAGGATCGGGCGCAGGCGCAGGGCGGCCGCCTCGATCACGGCGTTGGCGCGCGGGACGCCGTCCAGCTGCCGCTGGTTGGCGAACTCGACGATGAGAATGCCGTGCTTGGTGATGAGGCCGACGAGCGTCACGAGGCCGATCTGGGAATAGACGTTCAGCGTACCGCCGACCAGCCACAACGTGCCGAGCGCCCCTGCCATCGACAGCGGCACCGTCAGCATGATGAGCAGCGGATCGCGGAAGCTTTCGAACTGAGCCGCGAGCACGAGATAGATGAACACGAGCGCCAGTACGAACACGAGCGCGAGGCTGCCCGATGCGGACCGGAACTCACGGCTCTGGCCGCTGACGTCTGTCTTCACGGTCTCAGGCAGTGTCTCGCGGGCGGCTCGTTCTAGGAAGTCGAGCGCTTCGCCGACGGTGTAGCCGGGTGCGAGGTTCGCCTGGATGGTCGCCGAGCGGAGCTGGTTGAAGCGTTTCAGCTCCTTCGGCGCCACGGCTTCTCCGACCGAGGCGACGTTCGACAGCTGGATCATCTCGCCGCGCGGGCTGCGCAGATAGATGGTCGAGAGCACCTGCGGTGACGCGCGATCCTCGCCTGCGAGCTGCACCAGCACGTCGTACTGCTCGCCGTTCTGTTCGAACCGCGTGACTTGCCGCCCGCCGAGCAAAGTTTCGAGCGTGCGGCCGACGACGGCGACGTCGAGGCCGAGATCGGCGACGCGTGCCCGGTCGATCGAAACGCGGAATTCCGGCGTGTTGAGCTTGAGATCCGTGTCGAGCGCTTCGAGGCCCGGGTTCGCCCGAGCGCGTTCGAGGATCCTGTCGACGTGTCCTTGCAGGTCCTCGTAGGTGCCGGACGTCTGGAGCACGAACTCCACCGGGCGCCCGGAACCGCGCTGTCCGAAGGCGCCGGGCGACTGCGGGATCGCCAGAACGCCGGCGATGCGGCGGAGCTTCGGGCCGATCTCCGCTTGCAGCTGCTGCTGCGAGCGCGTCCGCTCGTCCCACGGCACGAGGGGGCCGATCAGCAGCGACTGCGAAACGTCCGGCGCGCCGCTGATGGCGAGCCGTCCGCGCACTTCCGGGAGTGCGGCGAACACCTTGTCCATCTCGCTCGCGTAACGCGCGGTGTAGTTGATCGTCGCGCCTTCCGGCCCGACGCCGCGGGCGCGGAGCACACCGCGATCTTCGACCGGCGCCAGTTCCGACTTCAGCGACGTGAAGGCGAGGGCGCTGACGCCGGCCGCCGCCAGAGCGAGCAGAAGGACGAGGACGCGCGCACGGAGCGCCGTCTCGAGAAGGCGCGTGTAGCCGTTCTCCGTCGCCCGGAAGCCGCGCTCCAGCAACTGGAACAGGCGGCCGTGCGTGGCGTGCGGTTTGATGAGCTTCGCCGACATCATCGGCGTCAGCGTCAGCGCGACCAATCCTGACACGAGCACGGCACCCGCGAGCGTCAGGGCGAACTCGAGAAAGAGCCGGCCCGTCTTGCCCGGCGCGAAGGCGATCGGCGCGAACACGGCCGCGAGCGTCAGCGTCATCGCGATGACGGCGAAGCCGATCTCGCTCGTTCCCTTGATGGCCGCCTCGGTCGGCGGCATGCCCGCTTCGATGTGACGGTGAATGTTTTCGAGAACGACGATGGCGTCGTCGACGACGAGGCCGATGGCCAGCACCATGGCGAGCAGCGTCAGCGTGTTCACGCTGAACCCGAGCACCAGCATGATGGTGCACGTCGCAATGAGCGAGACGGGGATCGTCACGATCGGGATGATCGATGCGCCCACCGATCGGAGGAAGAACACGATCACGAGGACGACGAGCACGATCGCTTCGGCGATGGTCGTGAAAACGGCGGCAATCGAGCGCTCGATGAAGACGGTGTCGTCGCTGCCGACCTGCACCACCAGTCCGTTGGGAAGCGACGCGTTGATGTCCGGTAGCACCGCGCGCACCGCTTCCGAAACGTCGAGCGGGTTCGCCGTCGCTTGCTTGATGATGCCGACCGCGATCGCGGGCTGGCCGTCGAAGCGTGTGATGCGGCGCTCGTCCGCCGCGCCAAGTTCGACACGCGCCACATCACCGAGTTTGACCTGATGGCCCGACGCGACCTTCACCACGACATTGCGGAACTGCTCGGGCGTGGTGAGACCCGTTCGGCTCAGCACAGCGAATTCGCGCTCCCGCGCCTCGATGCGCCCGGACGGGATTTCGGCATTCTGCGCCCGGAGCGCCGCCTCGATGTCCTGGACCGTCAGATTGAACGCGGCCAGCCGCTCGCGATCGACGTAGATGCGCATCGCGTAGCGCCGCTCGCCGAAGATCTGCACGTCGGCGACGCCGTTGAGGTTCTTCAGCCGGTCGACGATGAAGCGGTCGACGTAGTCCGTGATCTCGAGCGGAGACATCCGCGGGCTGTTGAATACGAGGTAGAGGATCGCCTGCGCGTCCGCCTCGACTTTGGCGATCACGGGCTCGGAGATCTCGTCCGGCAGGCGGCCGCGCACGCGGCTCACGCGGTCGCGCACGTCGCTCGCCGCGACGTCGGGGTCGATTTCGCGGCGGAAGCGCACGGTGATGCGGCTCGTCTCCGAGCGGCTCGTCGACTCGATGACGTCGATCCCTTCGATGCCCGCGATCGAGCCTTCGAGGATCTGTGTCACCTGGGTCTCCATGATGCCCGACGAAGCGCCCGGATAGGTCGTCGAAACGGAGATGATCGGCTCGTCGACGTTGGGGAATTCGCGCACCGCCAGCCGCTGGAACGAGACGAGGCCGATCAGCGTGATCATCAGGCTCGCCACGGTCGCGAACACCGGGCGGCGGATGAAGAATTCGAAAAAGTTCATCAGCCGCTCCTGCGCGCCGCCGTTTCAGCGCCGCTCGCCGGCTGGACCTCGACCGTCGGCACGACTTCGATGCGGACGCCATCACGCAGCCGCTGCTGGCCCGCCGTCACGACACGACTGCCGGCCTGCAGGCCTTCGACGACTTCGACCGCGCCGGCCCGTCGCTGGCCGAGGCGGACGCGCCGCTCGACCGCCCGGTCGGCGTCGACGACGTAGACGAACGTGTCGCCGGCTCGTGGAACGACCGCGCTTTCCGGAACGCTCACGACCTCGCGCTGGACGAGGGAGCGTACAACGATGCGCGCGAACAGACCGGGACGAAGGACGCCATCAGCGTTGTCGATCCGGCCGCGCACTTGCAGCGACCGGCCGTTCACGTCGACGAGTGGGTTGATCGCATAGATCTTGCCGGTGAAAGTTCGATCGGGGAGCGCATCGACGTGCACCTCGATCGGCTGACCGACCTTGATGGCGGCGAGCTGCGTCTCGGGAACGCGGAAATCGACTTTGAGAGTCGCGAGGTTCTCGAGGTTCACGATGGCGGTCCCGGGGCCGAGATAGGCACCGACCGACACGTTCCGCACGCCGACGATCCCGTCGAAGGGTGCGAGAAGCTCATGCTTTTCGAGACGGGTTTCCGCGAGCTCGAGCTCGGCGCGTGCCGTTTCGAACGCCGCCACCGCTTCGTCGCGCGCGCGATCGGTCACGTTGCCGGATTGCGACAGAGTGCGGGCGCGCTGGTTGTTCGCCTGGGCGAGCACGAGGCGCGCGCGCGCCTGCTGCACCTCGGCGCGGGCGAGGGAGGGATCGAGCCGGACGAGCACGTCGCCCTTGCGCACGCGCGTGCCTTCCTCGAAGGCGATCTCGGCGACGCGGCCTGAAATCTCGGGCGCGATCTGGACGGACTCGTCCGATTGCAGCGAACCGATCGTTCGGATGTCGTCGGCGGCCCGTTCCGTGCGCGCTTCCGCCACTTCGACGGCGGCCGCACCGGCGCCGCTCCGCGCTGGGCCGCCCCGCCCTGGGTCGGAGGTCTGCGCGACAGCTGCAGTGCTGCTGCGTGATGGCTCGCGGAAATGGAAGAAGCCCCAGCTGCCGGCCGCTGTGATGGCGGCCAGTGCGAGGACGAAGAGCGGTGTCGACGGCATGCTCACCTCGGGTTCGGACAGGCGCACTCCCTGCCTGACGCATGTCAGGTAGAGAACGCCCGACCTCCCGGAATTCCGTCGCCCCGTGTCGGTTTATCACGCGCGCTTGCGCGCACCAGCGGACCGGGCTGCGACGCGGCTGCGCAGGCGGCCGTGGAGACGGCCGTTTTGCAAAGCCCTTCCCTTCGGCGTCGATCACATTTTAGAGAGCAGGCAGCGCAAACAGGCAAAGGCGAGGGGGCAGACATGGCCGCAGACGGAGAGGCACTGGCACGCCGGATCGCCACGACCGAAGAGGGCTTCCGCATCGTCGCGCTCGATTCCGCGACCTTCACGCCGAAGTTCTACACCGGCCAATCGGCGCCTCTGCACGACGTCGTTCTGCACGGCTCATACTTCGGCGTGCTCAGCGCTCGCGCCGTCGCCGCCGGCAGTCCGCGCGCGTCGATCGGCGTCGACTGCGGCATCGGTAAGGATGGGGCGGGCGTTGCCGGCCTCTGGTTCTTCGAAGCCCTCGGGTTACCGGCAGCCGCGGCGGACGGCATGACCTGCGAAATGGGCAACAGTCTCGACCTCTGGGACAACGGGATCGTCAGCAGGGTGAACAATCTCGCGGAGGATCGCGGCGTTTGCCCGGGCATGGCCGTCGCCGAAGCGGCCCGTCTCATCGGCAAGCCCGCGGCACCGGTCGAAGGCCAGCGTGCCAATCGCACCGTGGTCAAGCAGGGCCCGAGCGGCCGCGCCGTCGTCTGCACGGACTCGATCTTCTACGCGAGCCGCGAAGACATCGAGACCCACGTGGTTTGCGTCGGCGGCCACACGGGGCTCAGCATCGTCGACTTCGTGCTGCATCATCGGCCGTGGGGCTTCGTCATGTCGGACGGCGGTGTCGGGAAAAATCAGGCCGGCATCCAGGCGCTGCCGATATTCGATGCGCGTGGCATTCCTTGCGCGTCCGTCTCCGCCATGACGGCGCGCATGGGCGACGGTCGCTCGACCTACTTCGACGGTATCGTGAGCTACTGCAACGCGACTGCGGCCGCCAAAGGCGTGCGGCCGGGGCAGTCGGCGATCGAAGCCGCCGACCTGCTGCTGGTCTGACCGCGTCTCAGTTGTCGAGGAAGCTGCGCAGTTTCCGCGACCGGCTCGGATGCTTCAGCTTGCGGAGCGCCTTCGCCTCGATCTGGCGGATGCGCTCGCGCGTCACCGAGAATTGCTGGCCGACCTCTTCGAGCGTGTGGTCGGTGTTCATGCCGATGCCGAAGCGCATGCGCAGGACGCGTTCCTCGCGCGGCGTCAGCGAGGCGAGGACGCGCGTCGTCGTCTCGCGCAGGTTCGACTGGATGGCGGCGTCGATCGGCAGAAGCGCGTTCTTGTCCTCGATGAAGTCGCCGAGGTGGCTGTCCTCTTCGTCGCCGATCGGCGTCTCGAGGCTGATCGGCTCCTTCGCGATCTTCAGGACCTTGCGGACCTTCTCGAGCGGCATCGCCAGCTTTTCGGCAAGCTCTTCCGGCGTCGGCTCGCGGCCGATCTCATGCAGCATCTGCCGGCTCGTGCGCACGATCTTGTTGATCGTCTCGATCATGTGCACGGGGATGCGGATGGTGCGTGCCTGGTCGGCGATCGAGCGGGTGATCGCCTGCCGGATCCACCACGTCGCGTAGGTCGAGAACTTGTAGCCGCGGCGGTACTCGAACTTGTCGACCGCTTTCATCAGGCCGATGTTGCCCTCCTGGATGAGGTCCAGGAACTGCAGGCCGCGGTTCGTGTACTTCTTGGCGATCGAGATGACGAGGCGGAGGTTGGCCTCCACCATTTCCTTCTTCGCCTGCCGGGCCTCGCGCTCACCCTTCTGCACGTTCTTCACGATGCGGCGGAACTCAGGGATCTCGAGGCCCGTCTCCGTCGCCAGCGTATGGATGCTCGAGCGGATGTCTTCGAGCTGCGGCCGCTCGGCCTTGACGAGATTGCTCCAACCGCGCTTGCCGAGCTTGGCCATGCGGTCGAGCCACGTCTGGTCGAGTTCGTTGCCGTAGTACTCGTCGATGAAGTCGGTGCGCGCCACGCCATAGCTGTCGGCGAGCCGCATCAGGCGCGCTTCGAGGCCGATCAGGCGCTTGTTGATCGCGTAGAGCTGCTCGACGAGGCTCTCGATACGGTTGTTGTTGAGCGACAGGCTTTTGACGTCCGCGATGATTTCTTCACGGAGCTTGTCGTACGCCTTCTGCTGCTGGCGCGAGCCCTGTTCGCCCGCGACCTGCTGCTCCAGCATCTTGTCTTGCTGCTTGCGGAGCTTCTTGTAGTTGCCGGCGATGTTGTCGAACGTCTCGAGGACCTTCGGCTTCAACTCGGCTTCCATGGCGGCGAGCGAGACGGCGTTCTCGTAGTCGTCCTCGTCGTCCATCTCGCCGGCCGGCGGCGCGTCACCACCTTCTTCGGCGTCAGCACCGTCCTCGCCGGGGCCGGCCGGCATCTGCGGCGCCGCCTTCGCCTCAGGGCCTTCGTAGGTCGCTTCGAGATCGATGATGTCGCGCAGCAGGACCTTGCCCTCGTTGAGCTCGTCCCGCCAGATGATGATGGCCTGGAAGGTCAGCGGGCTCTCGCAGAGCCCCGCGATCATCGCCTCGCGACCGGCCTCGATGCGCTTGGCGATCGCGATTTCGCCCTCGCGCGACAGAAGCTCGACCGAGCCCATCTCGCGCAGGTACATGCGGACCGGATCGTCGGTCCGGTCGACGGGTTCGGGGCGCGTCTCCGCGCGGGCCGGTACATTCTGCGGCGCGATCGCGCGGCTTTCTTCCTCGTCGGGCTCCTCGGCCTCGGCGGCGGGCGAAGCGGCATCCTCGCCCTCTTCGCTCTCGACGACGTTGACCCCCATCTCCGAGAACATCGCCATGATGTCCTCGATCTGCTCGGAGGTCACTTCCTCGGACGGCAGAACGGTATTGAGTTCGTCATAGGTGACGTAGCCGCGGGCCTTCGCCGTCTTGATCAGCCGCTTGACCGACTGGTCCGACAGGTCGAGCAGCGGGCTGTCCCGCTCCGGCGCCTCCGCCGTGGCGCTTGCGCCTTCTTCGGTCCGCTGCGTGTTGTTCGCCATGAGGTCAAGGTCCAGGGAAACGTGAATTGTTCGAGCATCGGACGGCCCGAAGGCCGCCCCTGGCCGGCGTACCCAGAAAGTCGGCGGACCCGTCGAGAAACAGTCGGGAACGGGTCGCCGGCCGCCGGCTCATCCGGCTCCGAACGCGCGACACGACGAACGGCCAAGCGCGCACGCGCAGATCTTCTGCCCGGTTCGCTCGGCAGTCTCCCGGCCTGGTTCGACGATGTGCCGTGCTCGTCACGCTGATCATGCGGGTCGACCTCGGTCAGGCCGGCCTTTCGGGAAGGCCGGGACATCCCACGCATGCGCGCGTCCGGAGACAGCGATCCTCTCCAAACCCGATCCCGCTAAGTGGGCGCCGCGCCAAACCCTGTCAAGCCCCAAATGAGGCCGCGCGTGACTTCCTGACGTGGTGCGACTATCCCGGAACATCGTCCTGCTCGGCGGCTGTAAGTTGAGCCAGTTGGTTCTTCAACTCGGCAATGTGCCGAAAGGCCCCTTCCGATAGCGTGAATTCGTACTCGGTTTGCGCCTGGCTGAGCGCCCGCTGCAGCGAAACCTGCCGCTCTTGCAGGCCGACCACGTGGGCGAAACCGCGGGCCACGTCGACGGCCACGGCCTCGGGTCGTGCGAAGCGGTCGGCCCGATGCGTGAGAACTCGGTCGAGCGACGCGAGCACCGGGCCGAGGCCGGCGGCCTTGAGGTTCGCCGCGAGGCTTGCCGCATCGAGCGCGTCTTCGCCATCGCTCGCGAGCTGGTCGAGGATCAGATCGCGCAACCGGCGGAATGCGGGAGAGGAGAAGTCGAGATCAGCCAGCCGCTCGGCGTGCTCCGCGATCAGCCAGGGATGTGAGAGCAGCGCCTTCAGGATCAGCGCCTCGCGCATCGTCCCGGCCTCGCTGTCCCCGACCACGAGCCGGCTCTGTTTGAGGGCGGAACCGGCGACCGGTCGGCCGAAGGCCCCCGCGGGACCGCCGCCGGGCCCCCGATATCCCTGGCGCTGGAAATCTTGCCCGCGCGACTGGCGCCGCGGGAATGGAGCCCCCTGCCGGTCCTGCTGGCCCCAATTTCCCTGACGCGCCGGCCCCGCCGCCTGTCCCCATAGCTTGGCCAGGCGTTCGCGCACATCGGCCTGATAGAGCTGCCGCACCGTCTCGTCGCCGATGCGCCGGACGTCGTCGAGCAGACGTGCAGCCAACGCTGCCCGCCGCTCCGGTGTCGACCAGTCGCCGGCGGCATGAGCGCGTTCGAAAAGGACGTCGGCGAGCGGGCGTGTGCGATCGAGCAGCGCGCGCAAGGCCTCGGGGCCCGACTGGCGCAGCAGGTCGTCGGGATCGAGGCCGTCGGGCAGGAAGGCGAAGCGGACGCTGATGCCGGGCTTCAGATGCGGGAGTACGGTCTCGACGGCCCGGAACGCCGCCTTGCGACCGGCGGAGTCGCCGTCGAAGCAGAGGATCGGCTCGGGCACGAAGCGCCACAGCAAGGCCACCTGATCCTCGGTGAGCGCGGTGCCGAGTGGCGCGACCGCTTCGCCGATCCCCGCTTCCGAGAGCGCGACCACGTCCATGTAGCCCTCGACGACCACGATGCGGCCGCGGTCGTGCGCGAGGGGCCGGGCGCGAGCGGCGTTGTAAAGATTGCCGCCCTTGTGAAAGAGCATCGTCTCGGGCGAGTTCAGGTACTTGGCCGGCGCATCAGGATCGAGCGCGCGTCCGCCGAAGGCGATCACGCGGCCCTTGAGATCGGTGATCGGGAACATCACGCGATGGCGAAACCGGTCGTACGAAACGGGGATGTCGTCGCCGGCGATCAGCATGCCGGACTCGATCATTTCCGCCTGCGTGAAGCCCTTTGCCGCCAGGAACTCCTTGAGCGTCGATCGCCCGGCCGGCGCATAGCCGAGCCGGAACATCGCCAGTGTCTCGCGAGCGAGGCCGCGCCGTTCGAGAAGGTAGCGGCGTGCTTCCGTGCCGGCATTCGACGTCAGCTGGCTCTCGAAGAACGCCGCCGCCGTTTCGAGCAGCGTGTAGAGACGCGTGCGCAGGTCCTCTCGCGCGGCATCACGAACATCGGGTTTCGGCAGCGGCACGCCCGCCTCGGCGGCCAGCCGTTCGACGGCTTCGGGGAAAGACAGCCCCTCGGTCTTCATCAGGAACGTGAAGATGTCGCCGTGCTCGCCCGATGCGAAGCAGTGGTAGAAGCCCTTGCGATCGTTGACGAAGAACGAGGGCGTCTTCTCGGCCTTGAAGGGCGAGAGCCCGCGAAACTCCCGACCCGCCTTCTTCAGCGCGACCTTGCGCGCCACGACCTGGCTGACCGGCAGGCGAGCCCGGATGTCGTCGAGGATGTTCGGCGGATACCGCATGGGCGAGGGATCGGCCTCCTGGGATCGGTCGAGCGGTACGCCGATTCGCTGGCGGGCAAGCGAAGCGCGGTCCGCTTGCACCCGTTATCCACCGCGCGACCGGATGAGGGGCCGTGTCGCTCAGCCCGTTTCGACGGCCGTGCCGGCGGCCTCGTGGCCCCACTCGGTCCACGAGCCGTCGTAAACGGGCACGTCTTCGCGCCCGAGTTCGGCGAGGGCGAGCGCGACGACGCCGGCGGTCACACCCGAGCCGCAGCTCGTCACGATCGGTCCATGCACGTCGACCCCGGCGGCGGCGAAGATCGCGGCCAGCTCGCCGTTCGGCTTCATCGTGCCGTCGGCGGCGAGCAGCGACGCATAGGGGACGTTCTTCGAGCCCGGAATGTGGCCGGAGCGCAGGCCCTTGCGCGGCTCGGACTCGGCGCCTTTGAAGCGGGCGGCACTGCGCGCATCGACGATCTGCGCGGACTTCGACGCGACGATCGCCTGCACGTCGGCCTTGTCGCGCACCAGCCCCGCGTGGAAGCGCGCCGTGAAGTGGCGCGGCTGGCGCGGTGGCGGCGCGCCGTCCGCGATCGGACGGCCTTCCGCCTTCCACTTCTTGAGGCCGCCGTTGAGCACGGCGACGTTCTGGAAGCCCATCGTACGGAACATCCACCAGACGCGCGCCGCCGAATAGAGGCCGAGCGTGTCGTAGACGATGACGTGCGAGCCGTCGCCGATGCCGAGCTTGCGCATGTGGCTCGCGAACTCCGTGGCCGGCGGCAGCATGTGCGGCAGCGAGCTTTTCCGGTCGGAGATTTCGTCGATATCGAAGAAGAGGGCGCCCGGGATGTGACCGTCGAGGAATTCCTTGCGCGCATCGCGCCCGGCCGTCGGCAGGTGCATCGTGCCGTCGAGCACGACGATGTCCGGTGCGGACAGTCGCTCGGCGAGCCACGCCGTCTCGACGAGCCATTTGCGCTCGCCCGATGTTCCGTCGGCCATCTGTCGTCCTCCCTGTCTCGGCTCGTCAGCCCGTGAACGCGATGCGAATGCGCCGGTTCTGCTTGCCCTTCTTCTCGATCTTGGTGACGGCGACGCCGCCGATCTCGCCGGTCGACCGCACGTGGGTGCCGCCGCAAGGTTGCCGGTCGACGCTGCCGCCCGTGCCGATCTCGACGAGGCGCACGCGCCCCGTTCCCATCGGCGGCTTGACGGCCATCGTACGAACGAGCTCCGGCGCCGCGAGAAGTTCTTCGTCGGTGATCCAGCGCTCCGTCACCGGATGATCGGCGCTGACGAGCGCCATCAGGTCGGCCGTCAGCTTGTCCTTGTCGACCGCGTCGGCGTCCGTGATGTCGAAGTCGAGCCGGCCTTCCTCGGCGCCGATCTGGCCGCCCGTCACGGGGAAGCGCACGAGACTGCACAGGAGATGCAACGCCGTGTGCATGCGCATATGGCGATGGCGCGTGGTCCAGTCGAGCACTTGCCGGACGGAGGTCCCTGCGGCGATCTCGGGCGCCGGGGCTGCCGGCACGTGGAGCACCGTGCGCTTATCCTCGCCATAGACCGTATTGGCGATGGCGACCTCGGTCCCATCCGGCAGCACGATCTGGCCGCGGTCGCCCGGCTGTCCGCCGGCGGAGGGATAAAAGAGGGTGCGGTCGAGCACGAGGCCTTGCGGTCCGGCGGCGATCACGGTCGCCGTTCCGTCCTGCACGTAAGGCGTCTCGCGAAACAGTAGCTCCGTCACGTCAGCCCTCCGTCTTCTCGAACACGCTCGGGACGGCGCGCTTGCGCTCGAGCCACGTCGGCACCGGCAGGCCTTTCGCGCGGAGGAAATCCGGATTGTAGAGCTTCGACTGATAACGCGTGCCGTAATCGCAGAGGATCGTCACGATCGTCTTGCCCGGACCTAAAGCACGGGCGAGCTGCGTGGCGCCGGCGACGTTCACACCGGAGGACGCGCCAAGGCAGAGCCCTTCTTCTTCCAGCAGACGGAAAGTCGTCGTGACGGCTTCGGCATCGTCGATGCGGAAAGCGTGGTCGACCTTGATGCCTTCGAGATTGCGCGTAATGCGGCCCTGGCCGATGCCCTCGGTGATCGACGAGCCTTCGGATTTGAGCTCGCCCGACGTGTAATAACTGAAGAGTGCCGCACCCGGCGGATCGGCGAGGGCGATCTGCACGTCGGCCCGCTTCGCCTTGAGGCCGAGGGAGACGCCCCCGAGGGTGCCGCCCGATCCGACCGCGCAGCAGAAGCCGTCGACCTTCCCGCCGGTCTGCTCCCAGATCTCCTCGACCGTCGTCTCGATGTGGGCCTGACGGTTCGCGACGTTGTCGAACTGGTTGGCCCAGACGGCGCCGTTCGGTTCGGTCCGAGCGAGCGCCTCGGCGAGACGGGCCGAATACTTCACGTAATTGTTCGGGTTCTTGTAGGGGACGGCCGGCACCTCGACGAGTTCGGCGCCGAGGAGACGGAGCGTGTCCTTTTTCTCCTGCGACTGCGTCTCGGGGATGACGATGACGGTCCGGTAGCCGAGCGCGGCCCCGATGACGGCGAGGCCGATGCCGGTGTTGCCGGCTGTGCCCTCGACGATGGTGCCGCCGGGCTTCAGCAGGCCGCGGCGCTCGGCGTCGCGAATGATGAAGAGGGCGGCGCGGTCCTTGACCGACTGGCCCGGGTTCATGAACTCGGCCTTGCCGAGGATGGTGCAGCCGGTTTCCTCGGAGGCGCGGCGCAGCTTGATCAGCGGCGTCCGGCCGACGGCGGCGGCGACGTTGGGCGCGACGATCACGGGACCTCTCCTTGCGCGACCGGCCCGAGGCGGGCGGACGGGCTGCGGAAGCTACCGGCACGCCCCGGAGGCTGCAAGGCTCACCCTTGCCCCTCCGCGGTTTCGGTCCACGACGGGCATTGATCTTCTCCGACGATGCCAGATATATGTGCCGCGCATCCTGCTGCGGCGGCGTCAGCCCTCGCGGTGGCTTTTCTGCATTTTCGGCTTCCACACGGCCCCGACAGGTGCGCCGACGCTGTCGAATTCGCCGAAAGCCGCAGGCCGGCGGGCGTGGCGGAACTGGCAGACGCACTGGATTTAGGTTCCAGCGACGCAAGTCGTGGGGGTTCGAGTCCCTCCGCCCGCACCACTACGGCGGGTCTGAAGGACGTGAGTTTTTCGCTCGTTCCCCGGCGCCGGGAACCATGGCGGACGGTTGGCGGGCGTCAAAGGCGAGATCAGGAGACCATGCAGGTCATCGAGACGAGCAACGAAGGGCTGAAGCGCCAGTTGAGGGTCGTGCTCCCCGCGGGCGAGCTCGGTAACCGCTTCGAGCAGCGGCTCGACGAGATCAAGGGACGCGTTCAGATCAAGGGGTTCCGTCCCGGCAAGGTGCCGACCGCCCACTTGAAGAAGGTTTACGGCCGCTCGCTGATGGCCGAGGTGCTGCAGCAGGCGGTCGAGGAAGTCAGCCAGAAGGCGATCGCGGACCGCACGGAGCGTCCGGCGATGCAGCCGAAGATCGAGCTGCCCGAGCAGCCGGACGAGATCGAGAACGTGCTCGCCGGCAAGGCCGACTTCGCCTTCTCGATGAGCTACGAGGTGTTGCCGCAGATCGCCGTCGCCAATCTCGCCGAGCTGAAGCTCGAAAAGATCACGGCGAACGTCGAGGACAAGGACATCGACAAGGCGCTCGACAATCTCGCCGAGCGGAACGTGAAGTTCGTCGCCGAAGAGGGCCGCAGCGCCACGACGGGTGACCGGCTGACCATCGACTTCGTCGGCAAGATCGGCGGCGAGGCGTTCGAGGGCGGGACGGGCGAGGGCATCCAGCTCGTGCTCGGCCAGGGCAATTTCATCCCGGGCTTCGAAGCGGGCCTCGAGGGGGCCAAGACGGGCGATGCCCGCACGGTGACCGCCAACTTCCCGGAAACCTATCCGGTCGACACCCTCAAGGGTAAGGACGCCCAGTTCGACGTGACCGTGAAGGAAGTCGCCCGGCCCGAGAAGCCGGCGATCGACGACGAGTTCGCGAAGTCGCTCGGCGCCGAGAGCGTCGAAAAGCTGCGCGAGCTGGTGTCGGCTCAGATCGGCCGTGAGTTCGAGCAGGCCTCGCGCACCAAGCTGAAGCGCCAGCTCCTCGATGCGCTGGAAAAGGCCCATGACTTCGCCCTGCCGCCGTCGCTGGTCGACAGCGAGTTCGCCGGCATCTGGGCGCAAGTCGAGCAGGGCATGAAGCAGGCCGGCAAGTCGTTCCCGGACGAAGGCAAGACCGAAGATGAGGCGAAGGCGGAGTATCGCGCCATCGCCGAGCGCCGCGTTCGCCTCGGCCTCGTAATTGGCGAAATCGGGGAGAAGAACCAGATCCAGGTCAGCCAGGACGAGCTTCGCCGTGCTCTCGTCGAGCAAGCGCGGCGGTTCCCGGGCCAGGAAAGCATGGTTTATGATTACTATCAGAAGAACCCTGCTGCGCTCGCAGAGCTGCGCGCGCCGATCTTCGAGGATAAGGTCGTCGACTACATCGTCGAACTCGCCCGACCGGCTGTGCGCACGGTCAGCAGCGAGGAGCTGATGAAGCCGGAGGAGGAGGCGGCCTGATCGGGTCGCTTGCCTTTCCGCTCCCGCCTCACGGCATGATTAATCCGCCGGGTCGCCAGCACCGTGGCCCCGAGCGGCATCGAGGAGAACCGAAGCGATGCGCGACCCGATCGACCAACTGACCAATACGTTCTGGCCCATGGTGGTCGAGCAGACGGCGCGCGGCGAGCGCGGCTACGATCTGCCCTCGCGCCTCTTGAAGGAGCGCATCATCTTCGTGACCGGCCCGGTCGAGGACCACATGGCGGCCTCGATCTGCATGCAGCTGCTCTTCTTGGAGGCGGAGAACCCCAAGAAAGAGATTTCCATGTACATCAATTCTCCGGGCGGCGTGGTGACGTCCGGGATGGCCATTTATGACACGATGCAGTTCGTGAAGCCGGCCGTGGCGACGCTCTGCATCGGCCAGGCCGCGTCCATGGGATCGCTTCTCCTGTGCGCCGGCGAGAAGGGTATGCGGTTCGCCCTGCCGAATGCTCGAATCATGGTTCACCAGCCGTCGGGCGGGTTCTCCGGTCAGGCGTCTGATATCGAGCGGCACGCCGAAGACATCATCAAGATGAAGCGCCGGCTCAACGAAGTCTACGTCAAGCACACTGGGCAGGCTTACGAAACGATCGAGCGCACCCTCGACCGCGATTACTTCATGACATCTGAACAGGCCAACGAATTCGGCCTGATCGACAAGGTCCTGTCCCGCCGGGACGACGTGACGATCGGATCGGACAACAAGACCTCCTGACGCAAGTCGGAATTGCACTTACGGGTGATTCCGTTTCTGCCTGGACGCGTATACAAGTTGAACGGCAGACCAGCCCTCGTGCCGTCAGAATTGGGGCGGATGTTCGCGAGCAGCCGGTTTTCGGCCCGAGTGTTGCATCCATCGGCAGTTAGAGACCCGTAACTTCTGCGGCGCTAACGTGCCGTGTGGTGTGGCAATCGTGGCCCGCCCACGGTGGGGCTGGTGAAAGGTCGCGCGGCGTCCTTGATCGGCCCACCCCGGCGTGCTCAGATCGCGGGTGCTTCGCGCGCTCCGTGGCCGGCCCCGGGGCGGCTGCTGGCTCTTACAACGCGTGTCGATGACACGGGAAGGTAGATGGACGAATGGCAGGCCAAGAGAAGAACACCCTGTACTGCTCGTTCTGTGGGAAGAGCCAGCACGAGGTGCGCAAGCTGATCGCCGGGCCGACGGTGTTCATCTGCGACGAGTGCGTCGAACTCTGCATGGACATCATCCGTGAGGAGAACAAGAACACGCTCGTCAAGTCGCGCGACGGTGTTCCGACGCCCCAGGAAATCAAGTCCGTCCTCGACAGCTACGTCATCGGCCAGGACCACGCCAAGCGCGTCCTGTCGGTCGCCGTGCACAACCATTTCAAGCGCCTGAACCACGCCGCCAAGAACAACGACGTGGAACTGGCCAAGTCGAACATTCTGCTCGTCGGCCCGACGGGTTGCGGCAAGACCTTGCTCGCCCAGACGCTCGCGCGGATCCTCGACGTGCCGTTCACGATGGCCGATGCGACGACGCTCACCGAGGCCGGCTACGTCGGCGAGGACGTCGAGAACATCATTCTAAAGCTGCTGCAGGCGGCCGACTACAACGTCGAGCGGGCGCAGCGCGGCATCGTCTACATCGACGAAGTCGACAAGATCAGCCGCAAGTCCGACAACCCGTCGATTACGCGCGACGTGTCCGGCGAGGGCGTGCAGCAGGCGCTGCTCAAGATCATGGAAGGGACGGTCGCGTCCGTGCCGCCGCAGGGGGGCCGCAAGCATCCCCAGCAGGAATTCCTGCAGGTCGACACCACCAATATCCTCTTCATCTGCGGCGGCGCGTTCGCCGGCCTCGAGAAGATCATCGCCCGTCGCGGCAAGGGCACGTCGATCGGCTTTGGCGCCAAGGTGATGGGCCCCGATGAGCGGCGGACGGGTGAAATCCTCCGCGAGGTCGAACCCGAGGATCTGCTGAAGTTCGGCCTCATCCCCGAATTCATCGGTCGTCTGCCGGTGATCGCAACGCTCGAGGACCTCGACGAGGTCGCTCTCGTCCAGATCCTGACGGAGCCGAAGAACGCACTCGTCAAGCAGTACCAGCGCCTGTTCGAGATGGAGGACGTGCGCCTCACCATCACGCAGGACGCGCTGCGCGCCATCGCGCGCAAGGCGATCGAGCGCAAGACCGGCGCTCGCGGCCTGCGCTCCATCATGGAGACGATCCTGCTCGAGACGATGTTCGAGCTGCCGAGCATGACCGGCGTCGAAGAAGTCGTGATCGGTCCCGAGGTCGTCGAGGGTGGTGCACGCCCGCTCCGCATCTACGCGGAACGGACGGAAGAGAAGGGTTCGAGCGCCTGAGCTGGGGGTAGAGGCAACTTTGCCTCTTGCTTGATGCGGCGCTTTTCACTCCCCATGTAAGGGGGCTAGGTCGTTCGGCTCGCCATAGAGGGGCCGTCCTGTCGGCGTCAGCGACAGCGTCGGACTGCTCAAGAGCTTCGCGTCCGGGTCTCCACGGGCCGCCTCGGTTCGAGGTGGCCGTGCGGGTAACAGCAGTGGGCCGCCCTAACGGCGCGCCGACGAGAAAGCGAGAAACCCCATGAGCGACGAAAAGAACAATCGGGAGAAAGGTAGCGCGAAGGAGCTGTATCCGGTCCTTCCGCTGCGCGACATCGTCGTGTTTCCGTACATGATCGTCCCGTTGTTCGTCGGGCGCGAAAAATCCATCAACGCGCTCGAAGAAGTGATGCGGTCGGACAAGCACATCCTGCTGGCCGCCCAGAAGAACGCAGGTGACGACGATCCGGCGACCGATGCCATCTATCAGATGGGCACGCTGGCGTCGGTGCTCCAGCTCCTGAAGCTCCCCGACGGCACGGTGAAGGTGCTCGTCGAAGGCACCGCGCGCGCCAAGATCACGAAATACGTCGAAAACCCCGACTTCTTCGAAGCCGAGGTCGAGCGCGTCGCCGAGCAGGTCGGCACCAAGTCTGAGATCGAGGCGCTTGCCCGCTCGACGGTGTCGCAGTTCGAGAGCTACGTGAAGCTCAACAAGAAGATCTCGCCGGAGGTGCTCGGCACCGTCGCGCAGATCGAAGACTATTCGAAGCTCGCCGACACCATCGCTTCGCATCTCGCGATCAAGATCGCCGACAAGCAGGAGATCCTCGAAGTTACGACGATCTCTGAGCGTTTGGAGCGCGTCTATACGCTGATGGAGAGCGAGATCTCCGTGCTGCAGGTCGAGAAGAAGATCCGCAGCCGCGTCAAGCGCCAGATGGAGAAGACGCAGCGCGAGTACTATCTGAATGAGCAGATGAAGGACATTCAGAAGGAACTCGGCGATAGCGACGAGCGCGACGACATCGCCGAGTTCGAGGAGAAGATCGAGAACACCAAGCTCTCGAAGGAGGCCCGCGACAAGGCGCAGGCCGAACTCAAGAAGCTGCGCCAGATGAGCCCGATGTCGGCCGAGGCGACGGTGGTTCGCAACTACCTCGACTGGCTGCTGTCGATCCCGTGGGGCGTGCGCGGCAAGGTCAAGAAGGACCTGGCGGAAGCCGAGGAAGTTCTCGACAAGGAGCATTACGGTCTCGAGAAGGTCAAGGAGCGCATCGTCGAGTATCTCGCGGTGCAGAACCGGGCCAATAAGCTCAAGGGACCTATCCTCTGCCTCGTCGGCCCTCCGGGCGTTGGCAAGACCTCGCTCGGCAAGTCGATCGCCAATGCGACCGGCCGCGAGTTCGTGCGCATGTCGCTCGGTGGCGTGCGTGACGAAGCCGAGATCCGCGGTCACCGTCGGACGTACATCGGCTCGATGCCGGGCAAGGTCATCCAGTCAATGCGGAAGGCCAAGCGGACCAATCCGCTCTTCCTGCTCGACGAGATCGACAAGATGGGCTCGGACTTCCGCGGCGATCCGGCGGCAGCCCTCCTCGAAGTGCTCGATCCGGAGCAGAACGGCACGTTCAACGACCATTACCTCGAGGTCGACTACGACCTGTCGAACGTGATGTTCGTGACGACGGCCAATACGCTCAACATCCCGCCGGCCCTGATGGACCGGATGGAGATCATCCGGATCGCCGGGTACACGGAGGACGAGAAGCTCGAGATCGCGAAGCGCCATCTCATTCCCGAGCAGCAGCAGGCCCATGGCCTCGAGCCCGGTGAATGGTCGGTCGACGACGAGGCGATGAAAGAGCTCATCCGCCGCTATACGCGTGAAGCCGGTGTTCGCAGCCTCGAGCGCGAGATCGCCAAGCTCGCGCGTAAGGCGGTGAAGGAGATCCTGGCCTCCGGCGTGAAGTCGGTGGCCGTGACGGCCGCCAACGTGAAGGACTACCTCGGCGTTCCGCGCTATCGCTTCGGCGAAGCCGAACTCGAGGACCAGGTCGGCGTCGTGACGGGCCTCGCGTGGACGGAAGTCGGCGGCGAGATCCTGACGATCGAAGGCGCCATCATGCCTGGCAAGGGCAAGATGTCTGTCACGGGCAACCTGCGCGACGTGATGAAGGAGAGCATTCAGGCGGCGAACGCCTATGTGCGCTCCCGCTCCGTCGACTTCGGCATCCACCCGAGCCTCTTCGAGAAGAAGGACATCCACGTCCACGTTCCCGAGGGCGCGACGCCGAAGGATGGTCCCTCCGCTGGCGTCGCGATGGTGACGGCGATCATCTCGGTGCTGACGGGTATCGCAGTCCGCAAGGACGTCGCGATGACCGGCGAGATCACGCTGCGTGGTCGCGTCCTGCCGATCGGCGGTCTGAAAGAGAAGCTGCTCGCGGCGCTCCGGGCCGGTATCAAGAAAGTTCTGATCCCGGAGGAAAATGTCAAGGACCTCGCCGAGATTCCCGACGAGGTGAAGAACGCGCTCGAGATCGTTCCGGTGGCGCGAATGGAAGACGTGCTCAAGGCGGCGCTCGTCCGTATGCCCGAGGCGATCTCGTGGGATGCGGAAGAGTCGACGGTCGGCGGCAAGTCGTCGGACGAGAACGAGCGCCCGATCGCGCACTGAGACCGTCCGCAATACTCGCGAAAAGTTGAAGTCCCGCGCCGGTCGTCCGGCGCGGGATTTTCACATTTTGGACACGTTGCAGTCATTCAGGCGTCACGCAGTCCGTACACGCGCCAGAGACAGCGCTCGATCCGCCGATTTCCCCGTGTTTTCGGGCTTTTTTGGCCCTTTTTTCACTTGACGGGTCCGGTTGAAAGGCGTTGTTTGCAGCCCAGTTGCTCCAAGAGCAGCGCGTCCGGGCCAGAACGCGGGCGTTCGAGGCCACCCTGTCACGATCAGTTTGAGGACGATCAAGAATGAGCAAGAAAGAGCTTATCGACGCCGTGGCCGAGCAGGCTGAACTCACGAAAGAAAAGGCCGGCGTCGCTGTCGAGGCGATGCTCGAATACATTCAGTCCGCCATGAAGAAGGGCGAAGAAGTCCGTATTCCCCCGCTCGGAACCTTCAAGGTCGCGAAGCGCAACGCACGCACGGGCCGCAATCCGTCGACCGGAGCGGAGATCAAGATCCCTGCGGCGAAGGTGCCGAAGTTCCAGCCGTCCAAGACGTTGAAGGACGCGCTGAACTGATCGTTCGGTATCCCAAGAATTCGAAACGGCGCCTTCGGGCGCCGTTTTGCTTTTCGCTCCGCTCGATGCCTGCATTGACCGGAACCGCGTCACGCTTCGCCGGTTCTCAGGACACGTCATCACGCAGTCCACGCGGAGGCAGGCCATGGCTCACCAATCCACATCGACGACTTCCGACATGACGGGCAGTCAGCACGGCTCGGAAGGTATTCGCGACTATCGCGAGCAGGCATCCCGCATGGGCCAGCGCGCGCTCGATCGCACGCAGGAATACACGTCCGAGGGGCGGCGCATGGTGCGCCGCTCGACATCGAGCATGCGCGACATGATCACCGATTATCCGATGGCGAGCCTCCTCACCACGGCGACGGTCGCGTTCGCGCTCGGGGCGATGTGGAGCGGCAGCTCGCGCAGTCGCATGCGCAACGGCTGGATGGGCCGCTCGACGCTCGACTCCTGGCTCGACAGCCTGCAGCACTATGCCGAGCCGGGGATGAAGGCGATCGGTCGCGAAGCGAACCGCTGGCGCTAACGTCGGTGGCCCTGGTGGGCGGTGAGAGGATCGAACTCCCGACACCCGGTGTGTAAAACCGATGCTCTACCGCTGAGCTAACCGCCCCACGAGACCGACGCTGACGGGACGTTATGCGCCGGGGGCGCCGCTGTAAAGCGGTCGCCCCCGATGCGCGACCTGCGTCATCGACGCCCGCCCGGACGCCGTCGGCGCGGAGATTAAAGGCGTGCTGCGGCGCGGGCCGCGGGTCGATTTCTTCTCCTTGACGGGAAAGCCCGGCTGTCTTATGAGCACGCTCTCGCTGCGGGAGTAGCTCAGTTGGTTAGAGCGCCGGCCTGTCACGCCGGAGGCCGCGGGTTCAAGTCCCGTCTCTCGCGCCATTTCTTCCTTCATTCGTGACATTGCGATGCCCCACCGGGGGCGTGCGCCTCCACGCGCCGAGCCGTCGTCCGCGACCGGATGAGGCGGGGCGCGGGACCCTGGACAAATCCCCTTCGCAGCCCGAAGACTGATCTCCGGACAACTCTCTGAGAGTCGGGCAGCGGAGGCCGCGCATGATCGTCTTGACCGTGTTCTTCGAGGTCAAACCCGCCCACGTCGATGCCTTCAAGACCGTCATCCTCGCGCACGCCAACGCCTCGCTGATCGAGGAGCCGGGGTGCCGGCAGTTCGACGTGGCGCAGGATCCGATCGAGCCGTCGAGCTTTTTCCTCTACGAGATCTACGATGATGATGCGGCGCTCGACGCGCACCGGGCAACCGACCGCATCAAGGAGGTGGATGCGACGACCGCCCCTTGGGTCGTCTCGCGAAAGATCCTCACGTACCGGCTCGTCTCCGGCCAGAGCCTCGAGCCCAAGGCCGCGCGCAAGCTGACCTGACGGGAGCGTCATGCATATCTCCGGCCGTTCTTGGCGCGAAGCCGTCGAGACATTCCGCTGGGACATCCCGGAGCGCTTCAACCTCGCGCGGTTCCTGTGTGATCGGCATGCCGAGCGCGACGCGTCCGCCATCGCCATGATCGTCGAGGAGGCCGACGGCACGGCGCGCACGTGGACGTTCGGCGCCCTCGATCGCGCGGCCTGCCGCGTCGCCAACGTGCTGAAAGCGGCCGGTGTCGGCCGTGGCGTCATCGTCGCGATCCAGTTGCCGCAGTGTGCCGAGACGGCGATCGCGCATATCGCCGTGCAGAAGACGGGCGCCATTGCGCTGCCGTTGTTCAACCTGTTCGGGCCGGAAGCCGTCCGTTATCGGCTGATCGACAGCGGGGCGCACGTTCTCGTCACGTCGGCGACCACGTGGGAGCGCTTCGCGCCCGACCTCGCCGACGTCGAGACGTTGAAGCACGTGTTGACCGTCGGGGGCAGCGGCCCGACGCCCGCCCGTGACCTCTGGGACGAAGCGGATCGCGCGTCCGAGAGCTTCATCACGGCCGATACCGGCCGCGATGATCCCGCGATCCTGATGTACACCTCGGGCACGACCGGCAATCCGAAGGGCGTGCTGCATGCCGCCCGCGTGGTGCCGGGTCACCTGCCGGGCGTCATCGTTCCGCATTCGATGTTTCCGCAGCCGGGCGACCGCTACTGGACCCCGGCCGACTGGGCCTGGGCCGGCGGCCTGCTCGACGTGCTGCTGCCGGCGCTCTATTTCGCGACGCCCGTCGTCGGCTCGAAGCGCGCGAAGTTCGATCCCGAATGGGCGTTCGCCTTCATGGCGCGCCACGAGATCCGCAACGTCTTCATGCCGCCGACGGCGCTGCGGCTGATGCGGGCCGCCGGCCCCTCGGCACGGCATCCGGGCTGCCGGCTGCGCTCACTCGCCTCCGGCGGCGAGACCCTCGGGGCCGATCTGATCGACTGGGGCCGCGACACGTTCGGCTTGGAGATCGCCGAGTTCTTCGGCCAGACCGAAGCCAATCTCGTCGTCGGCAATGGCCCGACGCTGTTCCCGGTGCGCGCCGGTTCGATGGGCCGCGCGCTGCCTGGCCACATCGTCGAAGTGGTCGACGGCGACGGCCGCGTGCTGCCGGCCGGGCAAGCCGGGATCGTCGCTGTGCGACGGCCCGATCCGGTGATGTTCCTCGAGTACTGGCGGCGGCCCGAAGCGACGGCCGAGAAGTTCCGCGGCGACTGGTGCCTGCTCGGCGACGTCGCGACGAAGGACGAGGACGGCTATTTCTGGTTCCAGGGACGCGACGACGACATCATCAACTCGGCCGGCTATCGCATCGGCCCCGGCGAAGTCGAAGAGTGCCTGACGCGCCATCCGGCCGTGGCGCTCGCGGGTGTCGTCGGTTCGGCCGACCCCATCCGCGGCGAGGTGGTGGCCGCCTTCGTCGTTCTCCGCAACGGCTTCACGCGCTCTCCGGAACTCGCCAGCGAGATCCAGGCCTTCGTCAAGCAGCGCCTCGCCGCGCACGAGTACCCGCGCAAGCTGACGTTCATCGACGAGATGCCGATGACGATCACCGGCAAGGTGCGCCGTATGGACCTGCGCAAGCTCGATCGGGATGGGTGATCCCAACGAGTCGTGCCGGCGTGCTGGATCCTCGCAACAAGGGCGAGGACGACATTATAATTCAGACAACGGAATAAATAGAAAAATGTCATCCTCGGGCTCGTCCCGAGGATCCAGGTTTCAACACGCTCGAAGGCGTCTGGCGGTCCGCAGCGGCAGCCGATCGACCAATAGCAAGCGGGTGCATTAGCGGCACCCTGGATCCTCGCCACAAGGGCGAGGATGACATACTAACCCGCTACCCGATCAGCAGCGCGGTGCCGGCGGCGGCGTCTGCCGGAACGACGAGGCGTCCATCGGCGCAATGGCCTAGTCTGATGCCCCGTTTCGCGAGCACGTGCTCCGTTGCCGCCAAATCCTGCGAGGCGAGTTCGATGGCGGCGATCCGGGGCGCCGGTTGCTCCGGTTCGCCCACGAGCTGCGCGGCGGCAGCCGGGGACACGAACAGGAGCCGTCCGCGATCGAGCACCACCACGGAGCTGCCGTCGCTCTGGGCTGTCGCCTGACGCCCCGTCAGCCGGCCGAGACGCTCGGCGCTCGCAGCCGGGTCAGCGCCAGAGAACACGACGCCGGTGAGCGCCGCGACTGCCGCCTCGCGCGCCACGTACCGGCGTTGCCACATGTGTTCCGGCGTGTGGTGGGTCAACACTTGCATGCGGCCTTCCGGGATCGAACCGAGCTGCGGCCGCACGACCGTGAAGGCGACTTCGACCTTGCCACCGTCTTCCGCTTCGATGGTGCGGCGGAGATTGACGGTCGGCGACAGCGTGAAGCCCGCGTCGGCGAGGCGGGCGGGCTCGACGCTCGCGTCGGCGACCGTGAAGGCCACGAGATGGACGCCGGGATGGCGCGCGAGTTCGCCGCGCATGTGCCGCGCGACCGGCGTATCGGCTCCCGCAACGGGCGTCAGGATTTCGAGATAGCCCTCTTCCAGCATGGCGAGGCGGTTGGCCGAGCCGACGAGTTTCGTCTCGCCGGTGGCGGGATCCTTGTCTCCGTGAACGGAGTAGGGCGTGAGCGGGAAGCCCAGTCGATCGAAGGTGCGCGCGGCCTCCTCCATGTCGGCGACGAACCAGCCGACGTGGTCGAGGAACACCTGACCGGGACGCGGAATCTGGTCCGCCATGATCAATCCCGCCGCTCGACGTCGAGGCGGTGTGCGATCCCCTCGAGCCGCGGATCTGCCGCCGGATAGCGCTTCAGCACCAGGGGATCGTGACCGGGAATGACGCGACGGCGCGAGCCGGCGAGCTTCTCGATGCGCTGGTAACCAGCCAACACCTCCTGCATGTCGACGACGATTGGGAAGGGGCGGCCCTGCTCGAAGTTGTCGTAGTAGTGGGTGGCGTCGGAGGCGAGCACGACAGGCCCCTTCGACGTGGCGACCCGCACGCATTGCAGTCCGCGGCTATGGCCGCCGATTTTGTGTACGGTCACGCCGGGCGCGATCTCGCCGTCGCCGTCGTAGAATTCGACGCGGCCCGAATAGACGTTCTTGACCATCTGGCAGACGTGATCGGCCGTGAACGGAATGCGCATGTGGCCTTGGCACATGCACGGGCCCGTCGCGAAAGCCATCTCGGCGGCCTGCAGGTGAAAGCGTGCTTCGGTGAAGCTGTCGAGCGTACCGGCGTGATCGTAGTGGAGGTGCGTGACGATGACGTCCGACACCGACGCAGCATCGACGCCGACGAGCTTCAGCGCCTCGGCAGGGTGGCGCATGACGCGGCGCCCGCGGCGCTCCGCCTCGACCTGCTCGAAGCCGGTATCGACGACGATCGTGCGCGCGCCGTCACGCACGACCCACAAGAAGTAGTCGATCGGCATGGGCGCCAGATGGTCGTCCGCCATGATGAAGTTGTCGGCCCTGACGCGGCCGTCCATCTCGGCGTACTTGACCGCCAGCACCTCGTAATTCGCCATGCGCTTCCCCCGTCGTTGGTGTTTGCGGCCACCATGCGATGGCCGCGCCGCCACGTCGAGGGGGACACGCATTCCGCGGGGGCGACACAGACGCGCCGCCAGCGGAGCGATGACGGCGCTGGGTCAGGTCCAGAGTGCGCGGATGCCGAAGAAGGCGGTGTCCTTGATGCGCCGTGCGATGCCCTGCACGACCGAGTTCCGCGGATCGGTGCAGTAGGTCATGCTGAGCACGACGCGGCGCTCGCCATCGGCGATCGGCGTCACCTTGTGGAGCACGCGCGCGCCTTCGAAAACGATGAACTTGTTGGGCGGCGTGGCGATGGTCAGCTCTTCGCCGCGGCACTTGGCAATGAGGCGCGCGGCCGAGAGGCCATCCCCGCCGTGGCCGCGATTGACGATCGGGATCAGCACCGTGAAGTGCCGGCCTTTGTAGAAGTTGTGGTCGTAGTGCCAGCCGATGTGGTCGCCAGCCTTCTCATAGAACAGCACCGACAGGGAGCTCTGATCGTGCAGGGGGGTCGGCTGCACCTCGGCGCCGACGATGTCGCCCACCAGCTTCTGCAGGCGCGGCGAGCGGTAAAGCGCGACCACGTTCGGCGCTTTCTCGATCAGCGTCTCATAGGCGACGGTGCCGCCCTTCTTGTGGACCGGCAGATAACTCCGCTCGGTCTCGACCAGCGCTTCGATCTCGCTCTTGAGGTCTTCGAACGTCCGGGTCGGCAGGATATCATCGATGGTCGCCAGCCGGTCGTCGAAGGTGGGCAACTGCGGGCGCGACCAAGTCATCAGGTCCGGCCCGGTCGCTGCTCCCATGGGGAGATCGCGGGTCGCCAACTGACGGTAGGCGCGGACGCGGCTGGAGCGCAGGTACACGAAGGCGGCCGTGGAGAGGGCGAGGCCGGCCGCAGCTAAAGTGGCTAGCGTCGATGTCGCGAGCGGCATGAGCGTGTTTCCCGATTTCGCAAGTCAGGTATTCTCTGACTTGGGAACGCGCCGCTGGCCTTCAAGGGTCCGAACGCGCGAAAGCGAACCCCGCCAGCGTGCATGGTGGGCGTCGTAACGCGTCAGGATTGCAAGACGACGACAGGCGGAATGGAGCTACTCCGCCGCCTCGCGTGCGTAGCCGAGTTGCGCGTTGAGCTTGGCGACGAGATCCGCCGCGGCCTCGGGAACATTGGTGCCCGGTCCAAACACCGCCTTGGCGCCAGCCGCGAACAAGGCGGCATAGTCGCCGGGCGGGATGACACCGCCGACCACGATCATGATGTCGCCGCGGCCTTCGCGTTCGAGCGCCGCCTTGAGTTCGGGGACGAGCGTCAGGTGCCCGGCCGCGAGCGACGAGACGCCGACGACGTGGACGTCGTTCTCGACCGCCTGCCGCGCCACTTCGTCGGGCGTCGCGAAGAGTGGACCGATGTCGACGTCGAAGCCGAGGTCGGCGAAGGCGGTGGCGATCACTTTCTGTCCGCGGTCGTGACCGTCTTGGCCGACCTTGGCGATGAGGATGCGCGGCCGGCGCCCGTCATTGCGCTCGAATGCTTCGACCATGGCCTGCACGCGCGAGAGATCCTTCGTCATCGACCCGGCCTCCGACCGGTAAACGCCCGACACGGCCCGAATTTCAGCGCGGTGCCGCCCATAGACGC
>Ga0073934_10003010_pt1 | contig 32504 bp, 31 predicted proteins | sample LarsenN4metaG_FD_76834 | JGI IMG/M metagenome (GOLD analysis project Ga0073934, IMG submission 76834) | Hot spring sediment bacterial and archeal communities from British Columbia, Canada, to study Microbial Dark Matter (Phase II) - Larsen... ...
GGCCAGGGCGGTCAGGGCGGCCAGGGCGGCCAGGGCGGCCAGGGCGGAGGTCGCGGGAACTAACCGCAGCCGATATTCACATCGCCTCGAAGGAGCGGGCGGTCCTCGGACCGCCCGTTTCGATTCCGGGATCCGAATGCGGGTGCGCCGGACCGATGCAATCGCGCTACTGAAGATGAAATTCGACTCCTCAGAAAGGAGATACGCGCTTCAACGCAAGTCGCGGCGCGGAATTCTGAAATTCATCGAAACGATCCGCGATCGTTTCAATTATCAAGCAATATTGAATTGAACTGTTCTTTGGTCCGCCCTCCCTTGGGTGTGGAGCCGATCAAGAGCTCCAGGAACAAAGCAACAAGAAAGAGGGGGACGAGTACATGCGTACAACGTTGGCAATTGTCCTGGGCGGCAGCCTTGCGTGTGTCGCGTCGACGATGCCGAGTCACGCAGATCCTTTCAGCCCGCGGCCTGAATCGCGACAGACCCGCTTCCAGACCTGCTACCCGTCGATCGTCAATCCCATACTTTACACGTGCAACGGCCAGGGCGTCGGTTCCGCCTGGCACGCGGAAAAATATGGCGGCACGGCCGGTCCGAGTACCAACGGCCAGAGCGCCCCGTGCGCGAAATAGCGCCGCCTGTGGAGCTTCAGGGGCGGTCTTCGGACCGCCCCTTTTTTTGCCTTTCCCGACTGCTTTTCGTTCGTTAACAATCGGTTAAAGGAGGGCACGCGGGCCGGTCCACCGTCTCTGGCGGCGGACGGGCACAAGTTCGGGGTCGTCAATGCGCTTCGTGTCTTCCCTATTCCTTTCGCTGACCGCCGCGGGTGTTATCGGCGTGCTGCCGGGCTCCGGGCTGGCGCTCGCCAGCGACAACTGTCCGCGGCTGGAGTCGGCGTCGCTGGTGATTGTCATCCCGGAAGGAGGCTGCGACGCTGCCGACAAGGAGAGCGTTCTTGCCTCGGCCCGCGAGGTCAAGGTCATCCGCGGAGCCGGACGTCCCGCGATGGCGGGAGTCGCGGTAATGGGAACGGAGCTGCGGGCCGTTGCGCGCGACTATCCGGGCGCCCTGGTGATCGTGGTGGACAAGCGCCGCTAGGCCTCCTTTCCACTTTCACACCGAAGCGGTACGTCCGGGCGGCTCAACCTGGCGGGATCGGACCACCGGATGTTTCTCGGCGAAGCGCGCACGCCGCCCGGCATGCGCCTCTACGCAATCGGCGATGTGCATGGATGCGACGACCTGCTGGCGCAGGTCCACGCCAACATAGATGCGGACCTTCGCCGCAAGCCTCCGCAATCCTACCGCATCGTCCATGTGGGCGATTACGTCGATCGCGGGCCCAGATCGGCGGATGTCGTCGGGCGGTTGCTGCGGCTGACGGAGGCCGGGGCGCCGATCGTCTGCCTCAGCGGCAATCACGAGGACACGCTGCTTCGTTTTCTCGACGACCCCGAAGGCTGGGCAGCGACCTTTCTCAGCTTCGGCGGCGTGGCAACCCTCCAATCCTACGGCGTCGATGCCGAGGACGCCCACGCGGCCGGCGGGCTCGCGCATTTGCGCGAGCGCTTCGCGGCAGCTATGCCGACGGCGCATCTAACCTTTCTGCGCGACCTGCCGCTCACCGCGCAGTTCGGCGACTTCCTCTTCTGCCACGCGGGCATTCGTCCCGGCGTGCCGCTGGATAAGCAGACGCCCGAGGATCTCCGCTGGATCCGCGACGAGTTTCTGGCAAGCGCGCGCGACCACGGCGTTGTCGTGGTGCACGGGCACACGCCGGCCGACCGCCCCGAGGTCCGGCGGAACCGCATCAACATCGACACGGGCGCGGTCTTCACCGGCCGGCTGACATGCGTCGTGCTTGAGGGAACCGAATACAGGTTTCTGTGAGCGAACGCGCGCAAGCGGAGCAGGAGAACCGGCGGCGCGCTACCCGAATCTCCAAAAAAGGACGGCGCGCCGGGAGGGAAAGGCGCGCCGTCCTCAACAGCCGAATGCGGATCAATCCGCGGGCTGCGGTACGATACGTATGTACGGCTTCGGCTCCTTCCAACCGGCCGGCCAAATCTTCCTTGCATCCTCGTTGGTGACGGAACCGGCGATGATGACATCGTCGCCTCGCTTCCAGTTCACGGGCGTCGCCACCTTGTGCTTCGCGGTGAGCTGAAGCGAGTCGATGACGCGGAGGACCTCATCGAAGTTCCGGCCCGTGGTCATCGGGTACGAGATCATCAGCTTGATCTTCTTGTCCGGGCCGATGACATAGACGTTTCTCACGGTCTGGTTGTCGGCGGCCGTGCGGCCCTCCGCCGTGTTCCCGGCCGTCGCAGGAAGCATCTCGTAGAGCTTGGAAATCGAGAGGTCGGGATCGCCGATCATCGGATAGTTCGGCGCATATCCCTGCGTCTCCTCGATGTCCTTCGCCCAGCCCTTGTGCTTTTCGACCGGATCGACGCTGAGCCCTATGATCTTGACGTTGCGTTTGTCGAACTCGGGCTTCAGCTTCGCCATATAGCCCAGTTCGGTTGTGCACACGGGCGTGAAATCCTTCGGGTGGGAGAAAACGATGCCCCAGGAATCGCCCAGCCATTCATGGAAGCGGATGCGCCCTTCGGTGGTGTCGGCCTCGAAGTCCGGCGCGGTGCTGCCGATCAATAGTGTCATCGGATTGTTTCCCTGACGATTGGTTGGGGCGTATGTGGGCGCAGCGGCCCTCATCCCGCAAGGATCGGATTGGCGGGGGAGGACGGCGAACCCGAAATCGCTTTTCAGAATTTCACGATTCCAAGCACGACCATTCCGGCATGCAAGCGGGTCGCCGCGGGTCAGGCTGCGACAGCGGACAGATTGTCGAGGGACGAAACGATATGCTCGACAAGCTTGTCGACAGTCGGCGAGGTCGGCCGCGTCCACGAACGCACGAAGCCGATCTCGCACTGGGGCAGTCTCGGGAAACCGTCGGCCTCACCCAAAACCCTCATTCCAGGGCGCAGCGAGGATTCGGCGAGCACCGTGACAGCAAGGCCCGCCTGCACGGCCGCAGCGAGCGCGGCGTAATTGCCGCTGTTGTAGAGGACACGATATTCGCGGCCGGCCGCGGCGAGTGCGTCGAGCGCAGCGGCCCGGAAAATGCACGGCGGCCTGGACAGTGCGAGCGGGACGACATCCTCACGCTCGATGGCGTGCGCGGTCGACCCCACCCAAAGCAAAGGTTCGCGCCGGACGATCTCGGTGTGCGTCTCCCCGCAATAGGTCACGATGGCGAGGTCGATTTCGCCGAGCCGCGCCAGCTCCAAAAGGCGGACCGAGGGTTCGCAAATGACCGAAACCTCCGCGCGAGGATGGGAGCGTGCGAAGCGGGCAAGGACTTCCGGCAAGAAGCGATCGGCGTAGTCGTCTGGCGTTCCCAGACGTACCGTGCCCGTCAGTTCGGAGTCATCGAATGCGGCAAGCGCTTCATCGGAAAGGCGCACCATGCGCCGCGCGTATCCCAGAAGCCGTTCGCCCTCCTCCGTCAACCGGCTTGCGCGACCGTCACGCGTGAAGATCGGCTTGCCAATCCGCTCCTCCAGCCGCCGCATCTGCATCGAGACCGCGGACTGCGTCCGGGACACGACCTCCGCGGCGCGCGTGAAGCTGCCGGTTTCGGCAATCGCAATGAAGGTCCTGAGCTGATCGAGATCCAGAGGAGCGGCCATCGGAAAATCCATAACGATTTTCGATGGCTGACATTACAACTATTCGTTTGATTGATCAAATTCGGGAGATCATGTTCCCGCTCGTTTCAGGCTGCGGACCCGCTCAACGGCCGCAGCCAAAGGAGACCAGTCATGAGAGCGGAACTTCCGTCCGCGTTCGCGACCGTCGAACCGTTGGACCCGATAAGGAAGCCAATTGGCGCGCGCTTGACGGCCCGGCTGGCTGCCTTGTGGCGCGCTTGGCGCCACCGGCGCCAGGTCGTTCAGCTGCTCGCATTCGACGACCGTGCGCTGGGCGATATCGGCCTCAACCGCTCGGACGTGGCGGGCGCACTCGCTTTGTCTGCGGGGCAGGATCCTTCGCTGCGGCTTGCCCATGCGGTGCGGGAGCGGCGCGACGCACGCCGCTGGGCGCGGCGCGAGTACGCGATGCTCAGCGCAATGGATCGCGTGGAATCGCCGCCAAAGGACGAAGTGCGAATTCCCTGACTTCGGCCGGCGGTCCCCACACCCGCCGGACGGAGCGGCGCGGCCCGGCCGGAAGGCCGGCCCGCGCCGCTAATGCATCATCAGCACCGGCACCGTCATCTCGGCGAGAATGTCCCGTGTGGCGCCACCGAAGATCGCCTCCCGAAGCCGGCTGTGGCCGTAGGCTCCCATTACAACCCAGTCATAAGCGTTGTCCGATACAAAGTTGAGAAGCGCGTCGGCGACCGGGATATCGCCGCGCGTCGTCCGGCGAAGTTCCGTCCGCAGGCCGTGGCGGGCCAGATATTTCGCGAGCCCGGTGCCGGCTCCTTCGTCCATCTCGCCGGAAGAAAGCATCAGCACCTCGACGTGTTCGGCCATGGCAAGAAGCGGCAAGGCCGCGTGTATGGCCCGCGCCGCCGTGGCGCTGCCATCCCAGGCCACCAAAGCGCGGTCCAGCCCGAACTGCGGCGCGCCGATATAGGGTACGACCAGAGCGGGCACGCCGGTGTCGAAGAGGATCGATTCGATCAGCGGCATGCGCAGCGGCTCCGGCCTGTCGGGGTCCGGTTGCCCCACGACAACGAGATCGGTCACGCGGCATTGCCGGTCGATATCCTCAAAGCCGGAGCCGGCAAGCAGATCGGTGGTGCGCACCTCGTGCATGACGCCGGCGCGTTCGGCGGCCTTTCGGAAATCGGCCCCGGCGGCCTCTGCATCGGCGCGCGCTGATTCGATCGCGGATGCGATGAAATCGGCCGGGATCGGCGCCATGCCGTAGGTCGGAATCATGGGCTGGTAGACGAAGCAGAGTCCAGTCAAGTGAGCGGAGGTTCGCGCGGCGAGGTCGACACCGACCTTCATTGCCGGCCTTTCGCCGGCGAGGTCGACAATGACAAGAATGTCCTTGATGGCCATGCGAGAGCCCCTTCCGTTGCGGTTTATGTCAGATAGCCGACGAAGAGAACGAGGAAATGACGCCGATCAAATACGCCCCCCTGCGCGGCCCGACTCAATAGGCGTGCCGCCGGAACAGTTCGTCAATATCGCCTTTCCACTCCGTTTCAAATTCGTGGAGAAGCACTTCGGCAGGCGTCCGTCCCGTTGCGACGGTCTCCTCCAGCGGCGCCAGGTAGGTGCTTTCGTCGAGGCCGGAATCATCGAGCCTGCGCCGGTTTTTGAGACCCTCGGCGGCGAGGGCCACCACATCGCGTGCGAGGTCGAGGACGGTGCCGCGGCGAAAGCGGGTCTTCAGCGCCGTGCGCGGGACGCTGTCGCGCAACGCCTGCCGTTCGGAAGCGGTCCAGTCCCTGACAAGCGCCCAGGCGGCGTCGAGCGCCGCACGGTCGTAAAGGATGCCGACCCAGAGCGCCGGCAGGGCGCTCAGCGTGGGCAACGCGCCGCCGTCCGCGCCGCGCATCTCGATGAAATCCTTCAGGCGGACATCGGGAAAGAGCGTCGACAGGTGGTTGCGCCAGTCCGACATCGTCGCGCGCTCTCCCGGCAGCGCGGGCAGTCTGCCGGCGAGCAGATCGCGGAACGAGGTTCCGGCGACGTCATGATAGACATCGCCGCGCTTGACGAAATACATCGGCACGTCCAGCGCCCAATCGACGTAGCGCTCGAAGCCGAAACCCCCTTCGAACACGAACGGCAGGATGCCGGTCCGGTCCGGATCGGTGTCGCGCCAAATCTCCGCACGGTAGGACAGGTAGCCGTTGGGCCTGCCGTCGAGGAAGGGCGAGTTTGCGAACAACGCCGTGACAACCGGCTGAAGCGCAAGACCCACCCGCATCTTCAGCCGCATGTCGGCTTCGTCGGCAAAGTCGAGGTTGGTCTGCACCGTGCAGGTGCGGAACATCATGTCGAGGCCCTTGCGGCCGACCTTCGGCATGTAGCGGCGCATGATCTCGTAGCGCGATTTCGGCATGATCGGCGTTTCGGCCAGTGTCCATTTCGGCGAGACGCCGATGCCCAGCATGCCGAGACCGAGCGGCTCTGCGCATTCGCGCACCTGCGCAAGGTGCGCGTTTATCTCGCGCGCGGTCTGGTGGACATTCTCGACGGGAGCGCCGGAGAGCTCGAACTGGCCGCCCGGCTCCAGCGATATCGCTCCAAGCCCGATCGGATCGGACAGGCCGATGATGCGGTCGCGATCGGCGATGGGCTGCCAGCCTAGCAACCCTTCCATCAATTCCAGCAAACGGCGGATGCCGCGCGGCCCCTCGTATGGGACCGGACTGAAATCGGCACGGTTGAAAATCAGCTTCTCGTGCTCGGTGCCGATCCGCCACCGTGCCGGCGGCTTGCAGCCGGATTCCAGGGCTTCGACAAGCTGGGCGCGCGATTCGATCACGCGCGAGTCGGAGGCGTCACGCGCCATTCTTGAACTCTCGCAGGGCGGGGCGGGCACATTAGCGGCGGGCCTTGCCGGCGGCAAATGCGTCGTTCATCGGTGCGGCCGCCAGTCTCCGGCCACGGCCTGAACGAGCGCCAACGCGGCCACGGCGGCCGTGTCGGCACGCAGAATGCGGGGCCCAAGCGGGAGCGCGGTGACGAAAGGTTGCGCGCGCAGCAGTTGCCTCTCCTCCTCCGCGAAACCGCCTTCCGGTCCGACGAGGATAGCCAGCGGACCGGCATCCAGCGCGGCCAGAATGGCAACCGGATCGGCGTCGCCTTCGCACTCGTCGCAGAAGATCAGACGGCGCGCCGGTTCCCAATCCCCGACGAGGCATTCCAGCGTCACGAGATCGTCGATCCGCGGCAGCGACAGGATTCCGCATTGCTCCGCGGCCTCGATGGCGTTCGCTTCCATGCGCTCGCGGTTGATCCTGCGGACCTGCGTGTGCTGCGTGACCACCGGGCGCAGGCGGCCCACACCCATCTCGACTGCCTTCTGGACCATGTAGTCGAGGCGCGCCTGTTTCAGCGGCGCGAAGACGTATTCGAGGTTGAATGGCGGTGTCTGTGCGCGCGTTCGCGCGTCCGCGCGGAGGTGCAAATCCCGGCGACCCTCCTTCTCCAAATGCGCGCGCCATTCGCCGTCAAAGCCGTTGAAGACGAGAATCGCGTCCCCTTCGCCGAGGCGGAGCACATTCCTGAGGTAGTTCGCCTGGGCGCGATCGAGGTCGATGCGTGCGCCCGCCGAGAGCGGCGAGCGGACGAAGAGGCGCGGGGCGGCGAAGTCGTAGCGGGGCATGGTGGGGGATTAGGACGAGGTGCGGAGCAACACAAGATCGAGATCCCGGATGCCGCTTTTCCCGCCCGAGACGACGAGTCGGCGTCCCGTTCCGTGCGTCACACGACCGCTCCCGAGATCGCGTTGCGATCCTGACCTCCCGTTTTCAGGGGATGCGGTTTACCAATCCTCGGGCTTGACCCGGCGGCGAATGGGGGTCACCTGAACGGCATGGCCGAGCCCATCGCCAATATCGTCGAATACACGGTTTCCGAGGTATCCGCCGCCCTGAAGCGGACCATAGAGGAGGCCTACGGATATGTGCGGGTGCGCGGCGAAATATCCGGTTACAAGGGCCCGCATTCCTCCGGCCATGCCTATTTCTCGCTGAAGGACGACAGGGCGCGGATCGAGGCGGTCGTCTGGCGCATGACGCTGGCGAAACTCCGCTTCAAGCCAGAGGAAGGCATGGAGGTGATCGCGACCGGGCGCATCACGACCTATCCCGGCAAGTCGAGCTACCAGATCGTCATAGATGCGCTGGAGCCCGCTGGCATCGGGGCGCTCATGGTCCAGCTCGAGGAGCGGAAGCGGCGACTTGCGGCGGAGGGCCTGTTCGCCGAAGCGCGCAAAAAGCCCCTGCCCTACCTGCCGCGCACCATCGGCGTCATCACCTCGCCGACGGGCGCGGTGATCCGCGACATACTCCATCGGCTGTCGGACCGGTTTCCGGTCAACGTGCTGCTCTGGCCGGTACGGGTACAGGGCGAGACGTGTCCTGCGGAAGTCATCGCGGCCATCCGCGGCTTCAACGCGCTGCCGCCGGGCGTCACGCTGCCACGGCCGGACGTACTGATCGTCGCGCGCGGCGGCGGGAGCCTGGAGGACCTCTGGGGATTCAACGACGAGGGCGTGGTTCGCGCCGCTGCCGCGTCGGCGATCCCCCTCATTTCCGCCGTCGGTCACGAGACAGACTGGACGCTGATCGACTTTGCCGCCGACCGGCGGGCGCCGACGCCCACGGGCGCGGCGGAGATGGCCGTACCGGTGCGCACGGAACTGCTCGCCGCGCTCGACAGCATTCAGCGGCGGCTCATCGGGGCGATCGGACGACTCATCGAGACACGGCGGCGGGAGCTGCGGCATGCGATGCGCGGATTGCCGACAGCGGAGAATGTGCTCGCGATTCCACGCCGCTCGCTGGACGAGGCTGCGGCCCGCCTCGGGCGTTCGCTCACTGCGAACGTGTTCGCGCATCGCGCCATGCTGGCGCGGACGGCCGGCCGGCTTTCGGTGCGGGAACTCCATCGCATCGTGGAGCGACAGGGGGAGCGCCTTTCCGCTCTTGCGGCGCGCGGCACGCGGGCCGTCGCGATCGCATTCGAACGGCGGCACAAGCGGATCGAGGCGCTCGACCAGTTGCTGCGGTCGCTTTCCTACACAAGCGTGCTGGCGCGCGGTTTCGCGGTCGTCCGCGACGCCGACGACGTGCCGATCGCGTCTGCGGCGGGCATCTCATCCGGAGATACGCTCAACATAGAGCTGCGCGACGGTCAGGTTCGCGTGCTGGCGACGTCATCGCCGGCGAAGCGGCGCGCACGCAAAGTGGACGGCGGGGCACAGGGCGACCTCTTCTGAAGCGTCCGGCCCGCGGCCCCGTTACCTGCATCTGAGAATGAAAATCGGTCGCATCAGCGACGCATGTTTTTCATTAGCCGTTGACCGCCGAGTTGCTAAAAGCGCTCGCGAGACCCTCCGTCAAGGAAGCGCCCGGACCGATGCAACGCACGATGACGATCGCGATCGGCAGCATCATTGTCGGCATCGCGGTGCTGGCGCTGAAGGGTACGGCGTTCTACCTGACGGGCAGCGTTGCGCTCTTTTCGGATGCGCTGGAGAGCGTGGTCAACATCGTGACCGCGGGAGCGACGCTCGCGGCAGTGTGGTACGGCGCGAAGCCCGCGGACGCGAACCATCCCTACGGCCACCACAAGGCCGAATATCTGTGGGCGGTTGTCGAAGGCGCGTTGATCGTCGTCGCCGCCCTGCTGATCTTCCGCGCTGCCTATTTCGGGTTCGTCGAACCCAAGCCGCTCAATGCGACGGCGGAAGGACTCTCGTTCAACGCCGCGGCAGCGGCACTCAACGGCATCTGGGCGACGGTGTTGACGCGGCACGGGCGGCGGCTCCGATCGCCGGCGCTGATCGCAGACGGACAGCACCTTTACACCGACGTTCTGTCGTCCGTCGGAGTGCTGGCAGGATTGATCCTCGCCCGCGTGACGGGCTGGGCCGTGCTCGACCCGCTGCTGGCGGCGCTGGTCGGCGTGACGATCCTCTGGTCAGGCTGGATGCTAGTACGCGGCTCGGTCGGCGGACTGATGGACGAGGCGGTCGATGCAGAAACACTGGAGCGCATTCGCAGGCTGATTGCGGAGAATGCCGACGGCGCACTGGAAGCCCACGATCTCCGCACGCGGCATGCGGGACGCGCCACGTTCCTGGACTTTCATCTCGTCGTGCCTGGCGGCATGAGCGTTTCGGCGGCGCACGACATCTGCGACCGCATCGAGCAGGCACTCCGGAAGGAGAAGCCGGGCACAGTCGTCTCGATTCATGTCGAGCCGGACGACAAGGCGAAGCACAGCGGAATTGTGGTTCTCTGAGGCGCGCAGCTCCGATCAGACATCGGTCACGGAGACCACGACGAAGGTGTGAAGTCGGCCCTCGTCGTCGCGGATCGAGACATATTCTCCGGGCACGAAGCGGTGGCTGCCGAGGCGGTAGCCGAATTCGTCGCCCTCGTCGCCGGAAAGATCGTAGTGGAAGCCCCAACTCCTGCCGTGGTGGACGAGGTGGCCGATGTCCTCCTCCTCGCCGCCCCAGAAGCGAACAACCCGACACTTGTCGCGGTGCTTTTTCCACCCCTCCGGGTCGAGATGCCCCTCCGCATCGAGCGGCGCAGTGAAGCGGTAGCCGTGGCGATCGCTGCCATTCGGGTATTCCCTGGTGCGGGCGAGATTCAGCCGGACCGATTTCAGCCCGAGTCGTTCTGTCATGCGGTGCTCCGTGGCGAGGCCTCAATTCGTGGGCATGATGCCTGCCCGGAGCAGTTATGCAACCCAAGCGGCTTCGACTTTCCGCTCCCGGGCGGCGCCGCTACAATCGGTCGCGCCGGGAGGAGCCTGTTCCCATGCTTGCGTCCATCGTGGTGCGTGCAGCCGCAACGGTGCTGCTCGCCGTTTCAGCGGCCGCGGCGGAGGACGCGGAGGATGACGCGCCGGATTTTCCCACAACGGTTTTCGAGGACGGCGCACTTTCCGCCGAGGTCAGCGCGGGCGACCTGACCGCACGCATCACGATCGAGAAGCTGCCGGAAGAGGACCCGGCCCTCGATTTTCCAGTACTGCACGTTCTGGTGAGAGGCGCCGAGATGCTGCGGATAACGGGCGCCGGCGCCGATCTCGACTTTCCGGCCACCGAGGCAAGCATCGCCGAGATGGATCCGGCCAACGACACGCCTGAGGTCTATTTCACGTCCTACTCGGGCGGTGCGCATTGCTGCTCACGGGTTTTCGTCGCGACAAAGGTGGGCGAGGCATGGAAGGCAGTCGAAATCGGCGAGTTCGACAGCGACGGCGACTATCTCGAGGATGCGGACGGCGACGGACGGGCGGAGATTGTCGTGGTCGACAACCGGTTTCTCTACCGTTTCGACTGCTATTCGTGCAGTGCAGCCCCGCTCACGATCGTGGGAATCGACAAAGGCGCCGCAGTCGATCTTTCTGCCGATCCGCGCTTTCGCGAAACGCACCGGCGGTGGTTGGAGGAACTGGAGGACGGGACCGATCCAGTGGAGCGGTGGAAATCGCCGGGGTTCCTCGCAGGCTGGGTTGCAACGCGCGTGCGGCTCGGCGAAGGCGCGGCGGCGTGGCGGGAGCTTCTGGAAAACTGGGACCTGACGAGCGACCGCGGCGCGCCGGCATGCCTCACCGGGGCTGAAATGGACCGCTGCCCGCGCAAGAGCCGGAAGGTCCTGAAGTTTCCCGATCGGCTGAAGATCTTCCTCGATGCGAACGGCTACGCATTCTGAGCGGGAGAGACTGGTACAGCTGGCTGGGCTCGAACCAGCGACCCTCGGATCCACAATCCGATGCTCTACCAACTGAGCTACAGCTGCACAGGCGACCGAGAACGTAATGAGGTTGGCGGGCCATCGCAAGCATCGCCTGCTCGCGTTTCGGCCGCGTCAGGCAGTGCTGACACAGGCCGACAGAAAAAAGGCCCGGGCAAGCCCGGGCCATCTTCTTTCGCCGACGCCGTTTCCGGTGCCGGGATCGTCAGCCAGCCTTTGCCTCGCGGAAGGCCTTTTCCCACGCAGCGCGAGCCGGCTTCACCGAATCGACCGCGAATTTCTGGGCGAACTCCTGGAAGTCGCGCATCTGACCAGCCATCGCGTCGAACTGCTTGCGGGCGAAAGCCGTCTGCAACTCGATCGCATCAGCGAAGGTCTTGGCGCCAATCAGGTCCTTGTAAAAGGCGAACGAGGCGTCAGCATTCGCCTTGGTCGCCTCAAGCGTCTTGAGGCCTGCAGCGAGCGTTCCCTCGCGCACGGTCTCGTAGGTCTCCTCAAGCAGGTCCGTCGCTTCCTCGGCCGCGTTCTTGATGCGGGAGTAGACGTCGCGCGCCTGCGAGACGGTTTTCTCGGCAGCCTCACGGAAGGCGGCCGGAATCTCGCCGGTCGGAAGGGCAAAGGCGTCGAACGCCGAGCCGAAGTCGGAACCGGACTTGCCGGGTTTTGCTTTTGCGGGGCTACCGCCAACAGGCTGGTTCATGGAGTGCTCCTCGTGGATCCCAAGCTCGAAAGTCTCTGGCCGGTGCATGAGTGCGTGGGCGATTTCCCGTCCGGCCCGTCCTGCCCACACATAGTACGCCTTCTTGTGCATTGCAACATATTTTTTGCAATGCACAAGAGCCGCCGCAGTACTTACGCTATCTACTTGGCTTTATTGAGTTTTCCGCCGCCGCCTTAAGGGTCTCGCCAAGAGCCATGCTCTGGGAGGACAGGCTCTCGAACTGGTGCCGCAGGAACTCCCGCTGCAACGCGCCCATCTCTTCGAACGTTCGCGCCCGAACCAGCCTCTGCGCATGGTCGAACGTGGCCGCAACGTTTTCCTCAAGGAACGCCAAAGCCTGGCGCCCTGCGTCGCCGGCGCCGATCTGCGCCGAGCGTGCCGAACCCTCCGCGCTCGAAAGAGCCTTCTGGGTCGCCTCCACGAAGTCGTTGAACGCCGCGCGCGCCTGCTCGACACTGCTGTCGGCAATCTGGCGCATTTGCTCGGGAATCTGGAATGGAGTCGATGCGTCAGCCATCACAGCCTCCTACTGACCCAGACAACTCTCGATAGCCGCTTCAGACAGTATAGTCGCAGAATTTCCTGTCGCCAATGCGACGATGTTAACCATATCACATCTGGCCGGAGGATGGCGGATTTCCTGCCATGGACCGTGCCGGCGATTGGCGGTATTTACCAAAACTTAAGCATCGGGGATTGGGGGACAAGGAAACGCGCCGCCTTTCGGCGCGACCGGGACGCGATGGCGCACTCTTCTTTCCTCGCCGACATTGTCGCGCTCCCCGAAATTGGCGCATTGCTCTTCGACCGGCGGCCGGCCTTTGTATGGCAGACGGATGGACGCAGGCTCCTGTTCGCCAATTCGGCCGGCGTCTCCTGGCTTGGCGCGGCCTCGCTTTCCGCACTCCGCGCGCGCACCTTCCCGCCAACCAATCCGACGGTGAAACGGATCGAACGTCTCGGGCATACGCTCCCCCCGGCGGGGGCCCGGATCGAGTTCCTGCGGTTCTCGCTGGGGGTTGTGACCGCTGCGCTTCCCAGCATTTGCCAGCGTTTGCGTACTTCCTCCGGCGCCAACGTCATCCTCGCGGTCGGGCTCGACCCGACGGCCCCCGCGGAACCGCTCAGCCGCAGGGCGCGCCGCATGGCCGCGGAGCTGGCGGAAAGCGAGGATGTGCTGATCCTCGACGAGGACGGAGAGGCGCTCGCGGCGACGGATCCTGCGCTCGTCACCGCAGCGCGTTCGATTGTCACGAAGTTGCATGAGAACGCAGAAGAACGCACGGTCTGGATCGATGCAACACAGCGACCGATGACGATCCTGGCCGCCCAGACGGACGAAGGGCGGGTCTATGTGGCGCTGTTCGGAGCGAGCGAAACGGCGGCTGCCGGCGGGGAGCGGGAGTTGACGACGGGCCCGGCGCCGGAGGCACCGGCGGACGGCGCGCGGGAAGCCGCACCGGCGGACATCCGGGAACCGGACGAGATTCAGGAGATACCGGTCGAGAAATCCGAGCCGCAGGTGGCAGTTTCACCGTTCGTATTCCAGCGCCACGGCTCGCCGGTCCGGTTCGTGTTCTCCGTGGACGCCGATCAGCGAGTGACAATGCTCTCGCACGAGTTCGTTAGCGTCGTGGGGCCGCAGGCGGCCGACATCGTCGGGCTCAAGTGGACCGAAATCGCCGAGCGGCTCGGGGTCGACGCAGACGGGGCGATGCGGCAGGCACTGGCCCGCAGGGACACCTGGAGCGGCATTACCCTTTTCTGGCCGGTCGACGGCAGCGACCTTCGCGTGCCGGTCGATCTGGCAGCACTGCCGATCTTTTCGCGCGACCGCGCTTTCGAAGGATTCCGCGGCTTCGGTGTGTGCCGAATGGCCGACGCGGTGCCGGCCGGGACCTTTCAGGTTCCCAAAGAACCCGACGGGCGCGGGACTCCGGAACCCGACCTGTCCCCGGGGCGACCGGGCGCTGAGATTCACGTCCTTCCCTCGTCGCGGTCCGAGCCGGCAAATGTGGTACGGCTGCCGACCAGGCCGGAGACATCTGTCCAGCGACTCAGCGGTGCCGAGCAGGCCGCGTTCCAGCAGATTGCCGAGGTGCTCGCCCCCGGCGCGCGTGTGGCCGGCACGGGCGGGCACGTCGCGGGGGCGGAGCCGGCGGAAACGGAAGGCACAGCAGGCGGGATCGACGTTGCGGTGCTCGACCGCATTCCGCTCGGCCTTCTCATCCTGCGCGACGGCCGCACGGTTTTCGTCAACCGCGCGTTTCTCGATCTGGTGGGCCACGTCGATATCGAGGCGTTCGAGCGGAGCGGCGGTTTTGCGTCCGTGTTTCCCGAGAACGTGGCCTGGACCGGACGAAGGGATGCTGACCCCGCGAGCCACCATCTGCTGGCGCGCCGTGCAGACGGAACCGCGGTGCGGGTCGAAGCGCGCATGGTGTCCGTGCCCTGGGAGGACGGCAACGCCCTCATGCTTGCTTTCCGGACCGCACCAGAGCCGGCCGAACGTCCGGCCCTGGCCGAACTGACCGAGGACCTCAAGGCGGCGCGTGCGCGGATCGGCGAGCTGGAGGCGATTCTCGACACGGCAACCGACGGCGTCTTCGTGATCGACGGGGCGGGCCGGATAGTGACATTCAACCGGGCGGCGGAGGCGCTGTTCGGCATCGATGCGGCTCGGGTGCTCGGCTCGCCGTTCACGGACCTGCTTGCAGAGGAAAGCAGGAAGGCGGCGCTCGACTATCTGGACGGGCTGGCCAGCAACGGTGTCGCGAGCGTCCTCAACGACGGGCGCGAGGTGATCGGCCGCGTGCCAAACGGCGGCCTGATCCCGCTGTTCATGACAATGGGCCGGCTGTCCACCAGCGGAAAGTTCTGCGCGGTACTTCGCGACATCACGCACTGGAAGAAGGCGGAGGAGGAGCTGGTTTCGGCCAAGCGGGCGGCCGAGCGGGCGAGCGAGCAGAAGTCGGAGTTTCTCGCCAAGGTAAGCCATGAGATTCGCACGCCCCTCAATGCGGTGATCGGGTTCTCCGAGGTGATGATGGAGGAGCGGTTCGGGCCGATCGGCAACGAGCGCTACCGGCAATATCTGCGCGACATTCACCTCTCGGGGTCGCACCTGATGAGCCTGATCAACGACCTGCTCGATCTTTCGAAGATCGAGGCCGGCAAGGTCGAGCTTTCCTTCGAGGCGGTACGGATCAACGACATCATTCAGGATTGCGTGGCGCTCATGCAGCCGCAGGCAAATCGCGAGCGCATCATCATCCGCACAAGCCTTTCCGCCGGGGTGCCGAATGTCGTGGCCGACCCGCGATCGCTGCGCCAGATCGTTCTCAATCTGCTCTCCAACGCGATCAAGTTCACGCAGCCGGGCGGCCAGGTGATCGTCTCGACCGCGCTGGAGGCGAGCGGCGAGGTCGTCATCCGCGTGCGCGACACCGGCGTCGGCATGAGCGAGAAGGACATCGAGACCGCGCTGAAGCCGTTCCGGCAGGTGGCGACATCCGACCGTACCCGCTTCGACGGCACCGGCCTCGGCCTGCCGCTGACGAAGGCGCTGGTGGAGGCAAACCGCGCAAGTTTCGCGATCGACAGCGCTGTGGATCAGGGCACGCTCGTCAAGATCACTTTCCCGACGACGCGGGTGCTGGCGGAGTAGCCGAGAAGAGCGGCGAGGCCAAGCGCCTGAGAGTGCGTACCGATCCGGGGAGATTAGAACGGCTTCACATTGAAGTCGTTACAACCTATTGAATCCACTCAATATTCATTTGACCGCGGTCAATGCGGACCTTATTTCCGCGTGCACGGATGCCTCGCATCCGACGCGAAACCTCGATGGCGGGGCCTTGAACCCCGTCGATGGAGAAACGAATGATCCCGACAATGTCCAGAGCGCTCCTCGCGCTCGCGACTGCCGCGTGCCTTGCCGGCGCGACGGCAGCGCAGGCGGCCGAGGAAGTGAACGTCTACACCACGCGCGAGCCCGGACTCGCGCAGCCGCTGTTCGACCGCTTCACGGAGGAGACCGGCATCAAGGTCAATACCGTTTTCGTCGAAAAGGGCCTTGCGGAACGCGTGGCGGCCGAGGGCGAGAATTCGCCGGCCGATGTGCTGATGGTGGTGGATTACGGAGGCCTGATCGACCTGACGCAGCGCGGCCTGACGCAACCGATCGCCTCCGACATTGTGAACTCCGCGGTCCCGGCCAATCTGCGCGATCCCGCAGGGCACTGGTATGCGCTTTCCCTCCGCGCTCGCGTCATCTATGCGTCGAAGGATCGGGTCGGCGAAACGACGATGACCTATGAGAGCCTCGCCGACCCGAAGTGGAAGGGGAAAATCTGCATCCGCTCGGGCCAGCACCCCTATAATACCTCCCTCTTCGCGGCCTTCATCGCCAAGCACGGAGCCGAGGCGGCGGCCGACTATCTCAGGGCGCTGAAGGCGAACCTCGCGCGAAAGCCCGGCGGCGGCGATCGCGACGGCGCCCGCGATATCCTCGCCGGGATTTGCGATCTCGCGATCGGAAATTCGTACTATGTCGGACTGATGCGATCCGGCAGGGGCGGCGACGAGCAGAAGGCGTGGGGGGATGCGATCCGGGTCATCATGCCGACCTTCGACGACGGACAGGGAACGCACGTGAACATCTCGGGCGCGTCCGTGGCGAAGAACGCACCACACAAGGCAAACGCGCTAAAGCTGCTGGAGTTCCTCGTCTCGGACGAGGCGCAGAAGATCTACGCCGATGCGAATTTCGAGTATCCCGTGAAGGCGGGGATAGCGCCCGATCCGATTATCGCCGCACTTGGCGATCTGAAGGTCGATCCTCTTCCCTTGTCGGAGCTGGCGGCCCATCGCGAGGAGGCCAGCAGACTTGTCGATGCTGTCGGATTCGACAACTAGACGACCGGCATGACGCTCGCCGGCATGGATTCCGGCGGCGGATTCGGGCGCGGGACCCGACGGGGTCTTGCGCTCTGGTTCCGGCGTGCACCGCCGCGATGGGAATGGCCCTGGCTCATTGCGGCCGGCCTTACGGTTGCGGCGGTGTTGTCGCCTGTCGGCGGGCTTGTGTGGTTCGCAGCGCGGGGCTCCGGCGAGCTATGGCCACACCTCGCCGTCAACGTCCTGCCACTGGCGCTCAGGACCACGATCGCCCTGCTGGCTGGTGTGGCGCTGGTCGCCAGCATCGTCGGGCTGGGGACGGCATGGCTGGTCGCGATGTACCGCTTCCCCGGCAAGCGGGTCCTCGAAACGGCGTTGCTTCTGCCCCTCGCCGTGCCGACCTACATCGTCGCGTTCGCCTATCTCGACGTGACCCATCCGGTGGGGCCGGTGCAGACATTTGTCCGCGGGCTCCTTGGCATTCACGATCCGCGCGGGCTTTGGTTCCCGGAAATCCGCTCCCTGGGTGGTGCCATCTTTCTGCTCGGGCTGGTTCTCTACCCCTATGTCTATCTGCCCGTGCGGGCGCTGTTCACGATGCAATCGGCCAATCTGCTTGAAGCGGCGCGGACGCTTGGCGCCAGCCGTGCAACCACCCTCTTCCGGATCGCGTTGCCGCTGGCGCGGCCGGCGTTCGCGGTCGGTCTCAGCCTGGCGCTTCTGGAAACGCTCAACGATATCGGCGCTTCGGAGTTCCTCGGCGTGCGCACGCTCACCGTTTCGATCTACACAACATGGGTGACACGCGGCAGCATCGAAGGCGCAGCCCAGATCGCGCTGTTCATGCTCGCGATCGTGGCGACGATCCTCGCGATCGAGCGCTACGCGCGGCGGCGCCAGCGTTACGCGCCGCGGCCGCAGGGCCGACCGCCGGCGCCGATACAACTCACCGGATGGCGGGCGGCCGGCGCTTTCGCCGCCTGCGCGCTACCGATGTTCCTGGGCTTCGCGGTGCCCGCGCTTTATCTGGCGGGAGCGGCGTGGACCCGGATCGCCGAGGCGGGTCTGCCGCGCGGCCTCCGGGACTGGATCGGCAACTCGCTCGGCTTTGCCTTCAGCGCAACGATCGCGGTCACGGCGCTCGGGCTCGTGCTTGCCTATACGCTTCGTCTTGTCCGACATCCGTCGGCGCGAACGCTCGTGCGTGCCGCGGGCGTCGGCTATGCAATTCCGGGAACGGTGCTGGCGGTCGGTCTGCTGGTACCGCTCGGTGCGCTCGACAATGCGATCGCGGACGCCTGGAGGGCCCTGTTCGGATTCTCGCCGGGACTTGTCTTCATCGGTTCGGGGGCGGCGCTGGTCATCGCGTACACGATCCGGTTTCTCGCCATCGCAATCGGCGGTGGGGAATCCGGTCTGGCCAAGATCAGCCCGTCTCTCGACATGGTGTCGCGGACCCTCGGCGCGGGACCGGTCAAGACGGCCCTCGCGGTGCACCTCCCCCTGCTCCTGCCTGCGATCGGGGCGGCGGCGATCCTTGTCTTCGTGGATTGCATGAAGGAGCTGCCGGCGACGCTGCTTCTGCGCCCCTTCAACTTCGAAACGCTCGCAACGCAGATCTATGGGGAGGCGGCACGCGGCACCTACGAGGACGGCGCGGTGTCGGCGCTCGTGATCGTGCTCGCCGGCCTGATACCGGTGCTTCTGCTCAGCCGGATGGGTCGCGGCCAGGCGTGGCGGCAGGTTGCAGGCGGAAGCGCGTAGCGACCTCGCCGTTTTCAGCGTGTGGCAGGCCGTCCAATGCATATGGTGACGAGGCCGCGGGTCGCCTGCTATAGCTTTGCGCCGATTCCGGCAGGAAGCAGGCATGAACAAGGTCTATCCCACCCCGCAGGCAGCCCTTGAGGGCATTCTCTTCGACGGCATGACGATCATGTCGGGCGGGTTCGGACTGTGCGGCATACCCGAGGTGCTTGCCGACGCCCTCCGGGACTCCGGCGTGAAGGATCTCACCGTGATCTCGAACAATGCCGGCGTCGACGGCGTCGGCCTCGGCCGCCTGCTCGAAACGCGCCAGATCAAGAAGATGATCTCGTCCTATGTCGGCGAGAACAAGATATTCGCGCAGCAGTATCTGGCGGGCGAGCTAGAGCTGGAGTTCAACCCACAGGGGACGCTTGCGGAGCGGATCCGGGCCGGTGGCGCGGGGATACCCGCCTTCTTCACCAAGACCGGCGTCGGCACGATCATCGCCGAGGGCAAGGAGCACCGGGAGTTCAACGGCGAGACGTACATCATGGAGACCGCCCTCGTGGCCGACCTTTCCATCGTGCACGCATGGAAGGGCGATACGGCGGGCAATCTCGTCTACCGGAAGACGGCGCGGAACTTCAATCCGACGATGGCGACGGCGGGCAAGATCACTGTCGCGGAGGTCGAACACCTCGTGCAGCCCGGCGAACTCGATCCCGACGCGATCGTCACGCCCGGCATCTATGTGCACCGCATCGTGCATGTGCCGAACGCGCCGAAGCGGATCGAACAGCGCACCACCCGGCCGCGCATGGCGGCCGGCTGAGATCGGAGGACGGCATGCCCTGGACACGCGAACAGATGGCGGCGCGGGCGGCGAAGGAGCTGCGCGACGGGTTCTATGTCAACCTCGGGATCGGTATCCCGACGCTGGTTTCGAACTACATACCGCCGGACATGGATGTGCAGCTTCAGAGCGAAAACGGGATGCTGGGCATGGGCCCCTTTCCCTTTGAGGGCGAGGAGGACCCGGATCTCGTCAATGCCGGCAAGCAGACAGTCACCGAGTTGCCTACAACGAGCTACTTTTCCAGCGCCGACAGCTTCGCGATGATCCGCGGAGGGCACATCGACCTTGCCATTCTCGGCGCGATGCAGGTGGCGGAGAACGGCGACCTCGCCAACTGGATGATCCCCGGCAAAATGGTGAAGGGCATGGGCGGCGCGATGGATCTCGTCGCCGGAGTCAAGAAGATCGTCGTCGTGATGGAGCACTCGGCGAAGAACGAGCCGAAGCTGTTGAAACGCTGCACATTGCCGCTGACGGGTGCGCGCGTCGTGGATATGGTGATCACCGATCTGGGCGTGTTCACGATCGACAAGAAGGGCGGCGGCATGACGCTTATCGAGCTTGCGCCCGATGTGACGCTCGACGAGATTCGGGCAAAGACCGAGGCACGGTTCACGGTCGCACCCGGGCTGCAGGAAAGCCAAGCGAAGGCGGCCGGAGCACCGGCGGCCTAGTCAGCACCAGGGGGGAGCGGCGCGGCGCGCCGCAATGGACGGTGCCGGCGGTCAGCCGGCACCGGGGTGGATAATCGTTGCGAAAGAGCGCGGACCCTTCTATTCAATGAGGACGAAAAGCGGCGCAGCGATGGTTCCAGACCGGGAGTTCCGGTGAAACGGCTGCTGCCCATAGCCGCGTTCGTCGCCGTCGTCGCCGCCGGAGCGTATATCGTCGCTCCGACGGTATTGTCCGGCGACCGCGTCAAGAGTGCTGTCACGCAGGAATTGTCCGCCCGCGCGGGCCGACCGGTGACCTTTGACGGCGAACCGACCATCACGCTCTTTCCGAATCTCGGCTTCCGCATCCAGAAGGTCGTCGTGGCCAACGCTCCGGGTCTTGGCGACGATCCGTTCGCGGTCGTGGAGAGCGTGCGCGGGCGCATCAAGATTCTGCCCCTCTTCTTCGGACGCATCGAGCCGGGCAGCATCGTGCTGGTCGCCCCGCGCATCCAGCTCAAGGTCGATGCAGGGGGGCGCGCGAACTGGGACGTGGGCGGACCGGTCGTCGGCGCGCCGCTCGACCGCCAGGTTGCTTCGGCGCTGCGGCGTTCCGCAGGCCGTGCGTTCGGACGCGTTCATGTGGTCGACGGCTACGTCACATATGACAACGCCCAGACAGGCGCGACGAGCGCACTATCGGCAATCAATCTCACATTGACATGGCGGCAGACCAACGATTCCGCATTCGCCACCGGTACGATGGTCTGGCGCGGCGAGACGGTTGAGATCAGCGGATCGCTCGCCAAGCCGGTCGATTTTTTCGGCGGTAAGGTTTCACCCGCGTCGCTGAATCTTCGGGCCACTCCGCTCCGGCTATCATTCCAGGGAAATGCCTATGCAGCTTCCAGCGTCGGGTTCGACGGCGAAATCAGCGTTGCAGCCCCATCGGTCCGGCGCGCGCTGACATGGCTCGGTCGCAATGTCGGCGAAGGCTCGACCCTCGGTGCGGCCTCGATCAGGGCGAAGGCAAAGCTCACCGGTACGGCAATCACACTTGCAGACGCCGCGATGGAGCTTGACGGCAACGAGGCAGCCGGAGGGCTGCGCATCGCACTCGGCGACCGCGTTGCAGTCCAGGGCACGCTCGCATTCAGCAGCCTCGACGTGTCTCCCTACATCGAATCGATCCGCGCCAGCTTCGCCGGAAGCAGCGACTGGGAGCCGGTGGCAATCGACCTGCCGTTGCTCCGGGACACCGATTTCGACGTGCGTGTTTCGGCGAAACAAGTCGTTGTCGGCAACGCGAAGCTCGGGGCGGCTGCCGCGTCGGCGGTTGGAACCGGCGGCAGGGTTTCCATCGACATCGGCGAGCTGCAAATCTACGGCGGCACTCTGCAGGCAGCGGTCACCGCGGATTTGAACGGTCCGGCGATGCACGCCTCGATGCGCGCGACGGTGACGAACGTGCCGACCAGAGAAGCGCTGGGTGCGCTCACCGGGATCGATGCCATCAGCGGGACTGCTTCGGCGACGGTCGAGGTTCGCGGCCGCGCGAACACCTGGAATGCCCTGTTGCAGACCGCGACAGGGTCGGCCTCGGTGCGCCTTGCCGACTGCACGATCGGCGGCTTCGACATAGGAGCGATCGCCGGCGACGGTCCGGACGATACACTCGCGAACCGGCCGCAGGCGACCACGTTCGATTCGATCGTGGCGACGATGGCGCTCGAAGGCGGTAGCGTGACGACGAACAATCTTGTGGCGGACGGCGCCGACTATGCAGTGACGCTGGAGGGCAGCGCCTCCCTGCTCCAGCCGACGATCAAGGCGCGCGGGACACTGGCGCTTCGCGGAACGCCGACGCGTCCGGACGTCGGCGACTCCGACGACGGCGACTACGAAATTCCGTTCGTTATCGGTGGGTCGTGGATGCAGCCACTGATCAGCCCCGACATCGACCGCATTCTGCTGCGCAAGGAGGCCTCACGGCCCCGGCCGCAGATGCGTGAGCGGCCGGTCGGCTTCGCGTTTCCCTGATCTCATGCCTGCTGCGCGGCGAGTCGCTCGGCGCGGCGGCGCTCGATCTCGCGCCGCTTGGTGAAGATCGAGGCGGCGATCACGCCGGCGGTAACGATTCCGATCAGGATGGTACAGGCAGCATTGATTTCAGGCGTCACGCCGAGCCGGACCGAGCTGTAGATCTTCATCGGCAGCGTTGTCGCGCCCGGGCCCGTGGTGAAGCTTGCGATGACGAGGTCGTCCAGCGACAGCGTGAAGGCGAGCATCCACCCGGCCACGACGGCGGGCATTACAATCGGCAGCGTTATCAACAGGAACGCCTTCAGCGGCGGGGCGCCAAGATCGAGCGCCGCCTCCTCAAGGCTCATATCGAAGGTGACGAGCCGCGCTTGCACGACGATCGCCACGAAGCACATTGAAAAGGTGATGTGGGCGAGCGTGATGGTCCAGAAGCCACGATCCAGTCCCACGGCTATGAAGAAAAGCAGCATCGACAGGCCGGTGATGACGTCGGGCATGACGAGCGGCGCGTAAATCATCCCGGAGAAAAGCGCGCGACCGCGAAAGCGGCCGTGACGGACCAGTGCAATCGCCGCCAACGTTCCGAGAACAGTGGCGATGGTCGCCGAGACAAAGGCGACGCGGAGAGTCACCCAGGCGGCGTCGAGGAGGCTCCGGTTCTGGAAGAGCGAGACATACCACTTCGTCGAGAAGCCGGCCCAGACGGTGACCAGGCGGCTCTCGTTGAAGGAGTAGACTACCAACAGAACGATCGGCAGATAGAGAAACGCAAGGCCGAGCGTAACCGAGGTGACATTGAACCAGGAGGTGCGGGCGATCATCCGGTCTCCCTTCCCGAATGGGGCAATGCGGGCGACGCGCTCATGGGACGGGTGCCTTGCCAATCGCGCCCTGCTCCTTTTCGGCGCGATTCTGGAAAAGGACGATCGGCACAACGAGCAACAGCAGGAGCACCACGGCCACGGCGGAGGCTATCGGCCAGTTGCGGTTTGAGAAGAACTCCGACCAGAGCGTGCGCCCGATCATCAGCGTGTTCGAGCCACCGAGCAGATCGGGGATGACGAACTCCCCGGTTGCAGGGATGAACACCAGGAAGCAGCCGGCGACGACGCCCGGCAGCGAAAGCGGGAATGTGATCTGCCAGAAACTTCGGAACGGGGGGCTGCCGAGATCGGCGGCGGCCTCGAGCAGGGTCTGGTCCATCTTCTCGAGCGCCGCATAGAGGGGCAGGACCATGAACGGCAGGTAGGAATAGACAATGCCGATGTAAACGGCCCAGTTGGTGTTGAGGATCGTCAGCGGTTCGCCGATGACGCCGAGGCTCATCAGGAACTGGTTCAGGAGCCCTTCGCGTTTGAGAATCCCCACCCACGCATAAACGCGGATCAGGAACGAGGTCCAGAACGGCAGGATGACCAGCATCACCAGCGTCGGCTGCCAGCGCCGCGGGGCGCGCGCCATACCGTAGGCGATCGGGTAACCGACGAGCAGCACGAGCAGTGTCGAGATCCCCGCGATCCAGAGGCTCGACCCATAGGCGCGCAGATACAGCGGGTTCTGCGTCAGCCAGATGTAGTTGTCGAAGCTGAACTGCTGAATTGCCGCAATGAGGGCCTCGATCCCGGCGCTGAGGTCGATGACCGGTACATAGGGCGGCCGCGCAACAGCGCGTTGCGACAAGGATATCTTGATGACGATCAGGAACGGCACGAGGAAGAAGGCGGTCAGCCAGAGATAGGGAACGGCCACCACCAGCCAGCGCAGGGAGAAACCTCTCCTCGCTTTCGATTCGGAGCCTGTCCCGGCGGTCGGCGCTGCAGCGGTCATTCCCTTTTCCTACTTCGTCAGGACGACGCCGCTGTCCCGCGCCCACGTAAGCCACACCTTGTCGTCCCAGGTTATCGGGCGTTCGACGAGCCGGGTGGCGTTTGCGATCGTCGACTTCAGAATGGCGCCGGACGGAAGGCGAACGTGGTAGATCGACACGTCGCCGAGGTAGCCTATGTCCCAGACCTCGCCTTCAACAGAATTTGGCGGCAGCGGCTCGCCCGGACGGGCGAGCGCGATCGACACCTTCTCCGGGCGAATTGCGAACCAGGCATGATCGCCGGGGCTGGCGTCGAGTTCCTGGACGACCTCGATTGGCGTGCCGGTCGCGACGCTCTCGAAGCGAACCACGCCGTCCTTGACCGACGCGATGTGGCCCTCGAGCAGGTTGATGTCGCCGATGAAGTCGGCGACGTAACGGGAATTGGGCTGCTCGTATATCTCTGCCGGCGTCGCGATCTGAACGATGCGGCCGTGGTCCATGACCGCGATCCGATCGGCGACGGTCATGGCCTCCTCCTGGTCGTGGGTGACGATGAGGAAAGTGAGGCCAAGCTTCTGCTGGAGGTCGGTCAGCTCAAACTGGGTTTCCTCACGAAGCTTCTTGTCGAGCGCGGCGAGCGGTTCGTCGAGAAGGAGCACCTTGGGCTTCTTGGCCAAAGAGCGGGCGAGCGCCACGCGCTGCCGCTGGCCGCCCGAGAGTTGATGCGGCTTCCGGTGTGCGAACTTCGTGAGCTGGACGAGGGCAAGCATCTCCTCGACGCGCCGCTCGATTTCGGCTTTCGGCATCCGGTCCTGCTTCAGGCCGAAGGCGATGTTTCCCGCCACGGTCATGTGCGGGAAAAGCGCGTAGGACTGAAACATCATGTTTACCGGACGCCGGTACGGCGGCACGCCAACCAGGTCCTCCCCGTCGAGGAAGACATGGCCCTCGGTCGGCTCCTCGAAGCCGGCGACCATGCGCATCAAGGTGGTCTTGCCGCATCCCGACGGCCCCAGCAGGGCGAAGAACTCGCGTTCGTAGATGACAAGCGAGAGGCGATCGATCGCGGTGAAATCGCCGAAACGTTTCGTGACATTGCGGAATTCGATGAAAGGCTTCGCGGAGGGATCGTTCCATGGAGCGAATTTCCGCCTGACGGGCCCGACCGCCTTTGCCGCCATGATCTCCTCCGACCGGCCGGGCCCGACTCGTGCCGGGCCCGGCGCCGGCACCTAATTCCCCGCCTTGATGTCCGTCCAGAGGCTGGTGATCAGGTCCTGAAGCTTCGGCTCGTATTCGGTGGATGTGAAGAGCCGGGACATCACCTCCTCGTCGGGATAGATCAGCGGGTCGTCACGGACGTCCTCGCTCAGCAGCGGCTGCGAGGCGAGGTTGCCGTTGGCGTAGTAGACGTAGTTCGAGTTCCGGGCAGCGATCTCGGGTTTCATCATGAAGTTGATGAAGGCGTGCGCTTCGTCCGGATGCGGGGCGTCCGACGGGATGACGAAGGTGTCGAACCACATCAGGGCCCCTTCCTTGGGGATGATGTAACCGACATCGACGCCGTTATCCGCCTCAAGCGCGCGGTCGCGGGCCTGAAAGACGTCGCCCGAATACCCCACCGCGAGGCAGATATCGCCATTGGCGAGGGCATTGATGTACTCGGACGAGTGGAATTTCTGCACATAGGGGCGAATGGTCTTGACCAGCGCAGCCGCCGCCTCGATGTCGGCGGGATCCTTCGAGTTGGGATTGCGGCCGAGATAGGCAAGCGCGGACTGGAATATATCCTCCGGCGAGTCGAGCACGTGGATGCCGCAGTCCTTCAGCCTGGCGGCATATTGCGGATCGAAGAGAAGCGCCCAGGAATCGGTGGGTGCTTCCGGAATGCGCTCCTCCACCTGCGCGACGTTATAGCCGAGCCCGGTCGTGCCCCACATGTAGTCGACCGCATATTCGTTGCCGGGATCGTATGTGGCGAGCCGTTCCATAATGACCGGCCACATATTGCTCAGGTTCGGAAGCTTGGACTTGTCGAGTTTCATGAGCGCGCCGGCCTTGGCCCAGCGCGCCATGAAGGAATCCGTCGGGACGACGATGTCGTACCCCGAGCCGCCGAGCAGGACCTTCGATTCCGCGATCTCGTTGCTGTCGTAGACATCGTAGACGACCCTGATCCCGGTTTCACGGGTAAAGTCCTCCAGGACCGATTCGTCGATGTAATCTGACCAGTTGTATACGTTGACGACCTTGTCCTGGGCACCCGCCGGCAGGGCCAGCGTGGCGAAGAGGCCGCAGGCAATCAGGCGGAGAAGAGTACGCATCGGGGCACCCTCTTTTCGACACACCCCCGGCCGAGGGGCCGAGGCCTGACCAGACGTTAAGTCCGTTCCGACCAGCCGACAACGGGGTCCGTGCACTTCCTGCGGCCATCGGCGGCTATCCACACCGGCGAACAGCGCCTATCCTGCGGCCTCCCGCAGCGATATCCCCTCCTCCTCATGGCCCGTGGCTTTCTGCTTGTACTCGACTCCCTTGGCATTGGCGGCGCCGAAGACGCGAATCGGTTCGGCGACGAAGGTGCGAACACGCTCGGACATCTCGCGGTGGCCTGCTCCGACGGCCGCGGCGACCGGCCGGGGCTGCGGAGCGGACCGCTCCGCATTCCCAATCTGGTACGGCTCGGCATCGGTGCGGCGGTCAAGGCCTCGTCCGGGCTGACGGCGCCGGGGCTCGATGTCCCCCCGGGGGCCGAGGCCATCTGGGGGTATGGCGTGGAGACGTCGACAGGAAAGGACACGCCTTCAGGGCACTGGGAAATCGCCGGGGTGCCGGTGACGTTCGCATGGACGTATTTCCCGGAAACGATCCCCGCCTTTCCCGCGGCACTCACGGATGCATTGATCCGCGAGGCGAAGCTGCCCGGCATCCTCGGCAACAAGCACGCTTCCGGCATGCCTATCATCCAGGAACTCGGGATCGAGCACATCCGCACCGGAAAGCCGATCTGCTACACGTCGGCGGACTCCGTCTTCCAGATTGCCGCGCACGAGACACATTTCGGGCTCGAGCGGCTCTACGAGGTCTGCGCGATCGCGCGGCGGCTCTGCGATCCCTACAATGTCGGCCGTGTGATCGCGCGGCCATTCGTCGGCGAGACGCCCGAGACTTTCCGGCGCACGGCCAACCGCCGCGACTACGCGGTCGAACCGCCGGAGGCAACGCTGCTCGATCGGACTATCGACGCCGGGCGCAAGGTCTTCTCGATCGGCAAGATCGGCGACATCTTCGCGCACCGGTGCACGGGAACCATCATCAAAGGCCCGAACGACCTCGCCCTGTTCGACAAGACGCTCGAGGCGGCGGACGTGGCGGGCAACGGCGATCTCGTGTTTGCGAACTATGTCGACTTCGACACGCTCTACGGCCATCAGCGCGACGTGGCGGGTTATGCGGCGGCCCTGGAAGCGTTCGACCGGCGCATACCGGAGCTGGAACGGAAGACGCGGCCGGGCGATCTGGTGATCTTCACTGCGGACCATGGGAACGATCCGACCTGGCGGGGCACGGACCACACGCGGGAGCATGTGCCGATCGCCGGATACCGGCACGGGATGCCGGGCATGGCAGTCGGGCGGCGTGAAACGATGTCCGACATCGGCGAGAGCGTTGCGGCGCATATCGGGCTGGCGCCGGGCAAGCACGGGCGGAGCTTTTTGTAGATTCCCCGGTCAGTTGGCCGAGCTTGCGTGACTATGCAGGAATGTAACTCAGCCTGATCGTGTCCTCGCCGATCAACTCGTGCGCCACAAGGCGGAGCGGCGGCCGGGGGCCGGCGAAGAATGGCTTGCCGCGCCCAAGCACGACGGGGCGCATGTAGAGCCGATACTCGTCAATCAGACCGAGATCGGTCAGGCTTCGCGCGAGGTCCGGTCCGCCAACGTCAATCTCTCCCGGGAGCTCAGCCTTGAGGCGGCGGATCTCCCCCTCGATGTCATTTTGGAGAAGTGTGGCGTTGGGGCCGGCCGACTTCAGCGAGCGCGACACGACCCACTTCGGCTGGTTCCGCCATGCCGCGGCGAAATCGCGTTCCGCCGGGCCCCATTGAGGATCGTCCTGGTCCCAATAGGTCATGATCTCGTACAAGCGGCGGCCATACACACTGCCGGTCAGACTGCGCACATGCTCGATGAAATGACGAAAGAGGGTGGGGCTAGGTGCGAATTCCTGGTGGTCGACATAGCCGTCCAGCGACTGGTTCATTCCGAAGACAACCTGGCCATGCTGCAAATCTCCATCACGCCTTCCGCCACGGGGCGGAGGAGGAACGCGGTCAGCCCTTCTCCACGCGAGCGATGACGACCGGGCGTTCGGAAGGCGCCGACGCCCCGACAGTGTAGGCCGCGCGGAGGGCCTCGGCAGCCTTGGCCGCGTCGTCTTCGCTGCGGGCGTGGACGAGGCCCAGAGGCTTTTCGGGGCCGACCGGCTCGCCGACGGCGGCCAATCTCGAGAAGCCCACCGAATGGTCGATCCTGTCCGTCGGCTGGCGGCGCCCTCCTCCAAGTTCGATGACGGCGATGCCCACGGCGCGCGTGTCAATCGCGACGACGGTTCCCGGGACCACAGGCTTTGCCTCGCGGATTACGGAAGCGGCCGGGAGATGGATCTCCGCCCGCTCCACGAAATCGGAAGGGCCGCCGAGCGCCGCAATCATGCGGCCGAAGATTTCGGCGGCGCGGCCGGACGAATAGGCCGACTCGATCCTCGCGGCCGCGGTTTTCAGGTCGGGCTCGATGCGCGACAGGGCCAGCATTTCCGCCGCAAGCGCGACCGTGACCTTGTAGAGCCGTGGATCGCGGTGCGCACCGGTCAGAAAATCGACGGCATTCTTCACCTCAACCGCATTGCCGGCGGCGGAAGCGAGCGGCTCATTCATGTCGGTGATCAGCGCCGTCGTCCTCAGGCCCGCGCCGTTGGCAACCCCGACGAGGCTCTCCGCCAGCGCCTGCGCCTCCTCGATCTTCTGCATGAACGCGCCGTTGCCGGTCTTCACGTCGAGCACGAGGGTCTGGAGTCCGGCGGCCAGCTTCTTGGAAAGGATGGAGGCCGTGATAAGCGGCATCGACTCCACGGTCGCCGTGACGTCGCGAATGGCATAGATGCGCTTGTCGGCCGGCGCGAGATCGGCGGTCTGTCCGATGATTGCGCACCCGACCTCCCTCACGACGCGACGGAAGCGGTCGTTGGATGGCTGGGTGACATAGCCAGGAACAGAGTCGAGCTTGTCGAGCGTGCCGCCGCTATGGCCCAGACCGCGGCCGGAAATCATCGGCACAAAAGCGCCGCAGGCGGCGACGGCCGGCGCAAGCATGAGCGACACGTTGTCGCCGACGCCGCCGGTCGAGTGCTTGTCGACGATGGGCCGGTCGAGATCGGACCAATCGAGCACGGTACCGGAGTCGCGCATCGCCTCCGTGAGCGCCACGGCCTCCTCGCGTGCCATGCCCCGGAAGAAGACCGCCATCGCGAAGGCGGCCACCTGCCCCTCGGTGACGCTGCCCTCGGTAAGGCCGCGCACCATGAAGGCGATCTCCTCACCGGTGAGGATGCCGCCGTCTCGCTTCTTGCGGATGATCTCCTGCGGAAGCATCGGCTCAGCTCATGTCGGAGAGGAAGCGGCGGATGAGGCGCTCGAGGAACACCGCGCCGCGTGGCGCCACTTCCTTGGTCTCTTCGTGCGAGAGTTCGGCGCCGGTCATGCCGGCCGCGTAGTTGGTGACGATAGAAACTGCGGCCACCCGGAGGCCGAAGAAGCGGGCAAGGATCGCCTCCGGTACGGTAGACATGCCGACGGCGTCTGCCCCCAGCGTGCGTGCAGCGCGGATTTCCGCAGGCGTTTCGAAGGAAGGGCCAGAGAACCAGGCATAGACGCCTTCGGCAAGCGGCACACGTTCGTATCGCGCCGCCATCTGGAGGGCAAAGCGATATTCAGAGTCGTAGGCGGCGGTGAGTCCGACAAACCGGGCATCGGTCGGCTCGCCGATCAGCGGGTTGGCCCCGGCGAGGTTGATGTGGTCGGTGATCGTCATGAGGGTTCCCGGAGGCACCTCTTCCCTCAGGGAGCCGGCAGCGTTGGTGAGGAAGACGGAGTGGCAACCGAGATGCTTCAGCATGCCGATCGCCGGGCGCATGGCCGCTGCGTCGCCGCGCTCGTAATAATGGGCGCGGCCCGCCAGGACGACGACCGGCACGCCGCCAAGTCTGCCTACGACAAGCCGGCCGGCATGCGCGGAAACTGTCGACACCGGAAATCCGGGAAGCTCGGCATAGGGAAAGGCGATGGCCTCCTGCATGTCGTCCGCGACCCCTCCGAGTCCCGAACCGAGCACGACACCGAAGCCAAAAGGCAGGTCGGTTCGTGCGCGGACATGCGCAGCAGCAGCGGCGCCGTCGTCCCTCGCAGCGTCGTTCACGGCCGTGCGTCCAGCGCGAATGCGGCGGGCAGAAGTTCGCGCAGGCGATAAGTCTTGCTGTTGCCCTCCGGGTCGCTGACATGGACCAGCGTGTCCGGACCGGAAAACTCGGCGAGGCGCTGGCGGCAGCCGCCGCAAGGCGTCGTCAGGTTGCCGCCAATCTTCTCGGCGGTCACGCATATCGCGGCGATGCGGCGGTCCGCCGGAGTCGTTCCGGCGGCGATCATCGCGGCGATGGCGGAAGTCTCCGCACACCAGCCTTCCGGGTATGACGCGTTCTCGACGTTGCACCCGACATGGACAGAGCCGCCTTCGGTGCGCAGTGCAGCGCCTACCGGAAACCGGGAGTAAGGCGCATGCGCATGTTGCCTTGCAGCACGGGCACGGTCGTAAAGTTCGCGGTCCATTTCCAACCTGGGAAAAACGGAAGGATGCTCTCCTGAAGCCTCCGCACTCAACCTGTCGGCAGATCAATGTCAAGGCGCCGCAGTCGGCAACCCGATCCGTCGCGGCTGCATCGGCAGAGCCCAATACGGGCAATGTGCCCGCGCGGGTGTGGCAGTATCCAGCGGGGTTGCCCAATGGCCGATCTTTTTTTTGACCGCCCGGTATAAGAAGTCTCGACGGTGACGGCCGGAAATGCGAGGCTAGGGTTCAATCCTGGCCGGGGCCATCCGCCGAAAACCGGCGCGAACCGGAAGGAGACGACAAGGGCATCATCCGGGCAACGATCCGGACAAAGGAGGTAGCGTTGAAACACAAATCGATATTTGCCGCGTTCGCCGCGGTGGCCGCCCTCGCTGTTGCTACGACATGGCACCCGGCGCCAGCCGCGGCCTTCACCGCCTGCCAGGTCACCGACACTGGCGGCGTCGACGACAAGAGTTTCAATCAGACGGCCTGGAAGGGCGTGCAGGACGCCCAGCAGGAACTCGGTGTAGCAGGCAGGCTTCTGGAGTCGAAGGCCGAAACCGACTACGAACCGAACATCAACTCGTTCATTGGCCAGTGCGACATCATTATCACCGTCGGCTTCCTGCTCGGCGACGCCACGAAGAAGGCGGCCGAGGCCAATCCGAACCAGAAATTCTCGATCGTGGACTTCGCCTACGATCCTCCGCTTCCGAACGTGCTGGGCCAGGTTTACGCTACCGACGAGGCGGCGTTCCTGGCTGGTTATCTCGCGGCGGGCGTTTCGAAGAGCGGCATTGTCGGAACGTTCGGCGGCATCAATATCCCGCCGGTTACCATCTTCATGGACGGCTTCGTCCACGGCGTGAACTACTACAACAAGCAGAAGGGCGCGAGCGTCCAGGTCCTTGGCTGGGACGTGGAGAAGCGCGAGGGCCTCTTCACCAACAATTTCAGCTCGCTCGATGACGGTCGTGCATTCGCCAAGAACCTCTTTGACGAGGGCGCAGACATCGTGCTGCCAGTGGCCGGCCCGGTTGGGCTCGGTTCAGCCGCGCTTGCCAGCGAACTCGGCACCGACAAGCTGAAGATCATCGGCGTCGACGCCGACGCTTATCTGACGGACCCCGAGAAGAGGCACGTCTACCTTACGTCGATCATGAAACGCATGGACTCGACCGTGAAGGCCGTGATCAAGGCGGCCATGGACGGGAGCTTTCAGGGCGGCGTCCTGGTCGGTACGCTGGCAAATGACGGCGTGGCGATTGCGCCCTACCACGACTTCGACTCGGCGATTCCGGCCGAACTCAAGGCCGAAATCGAAGAGATCAAGAAGGGGATCATCGAAGGCAAGATCTCCGTAAAGGGCTGATCGGCAAGTCCGTTTTCGATCAACAGAACCCGCCGCGCTTCACC
>Ga0073934_10003011_pt1 | contig 32491 bp, 24 predicted proteins | sample LarsenN4metaG_FD_76834 | JGI IMG/M metagenome (GOLD analysis project Ga0073934, IMG submission 76834) | Hot spring sediment bacterial and archeal communities from British Columbia, Canada, to study Microbial Dark Matter (Phase II) - Larsen... ...
CAGGACCTTCTCCTCGCGCGTCCAGACCTGGATGCCCTGCGCTCTGCAATTCAGCAGGAATATGAATGGGTGGCGAACAAGCCGCGGCGCGGCTTTCACTTCCATACCGGTCGCACCCTGGCCCGCCTGCTAGGATATCCCGCCGATTGGCTGTCGGGCATCCCTGAACCAGCTATCGAATCCTTCGCCGGAACCGGTAACCCCCTCAGCCTGGGTCCGCTCCGCCCTGGCGATAAAGTCGTAGATGTTGGCAGCGGCGCCGGCCTCGACAGCCTGCTCGCCGCCCGCCAGGTGCGACCCGGCGGTTGCGTGGTGGGGGTCGACATGACCCCGGCGATGATCGAGAAGGCTAAAAAAGCCGCACAATCGGCGGGAATCGAGAATGTCGAATTTCGCCTGGGCTACGCGGAATCTCTGCCCGTAGAAGACGACTGGGCAGATGTGGCGATCTCCAATGGTGTGCTCAACCTGGTCCCGGATAAGCTGGTTGCTCTGGGCGAGATGGCGCGCACCCTCCGCCCAGGCGGGCGCCTCCAGATAGGCGACATCCTGGTGGAGAGGGCGGTGCCGGAGAGCGCGAAGCGAAAGACCGAACTTTGGACGGGTTGAATCGCCGGCGCTCTGCTGGAAGCAGAGCTGAAAGCCACGGTCGTGGCTGCTGGTTTCGTCGATTTCGAGATCGTCTGGCGAGGGGACGTGTTTAGCGGCGCGCCTCAAGCAAGCAGCGCGGCGGACTACGGCACATTGGGCATCAACTTCAGGGCCAGAAAGCCCGAGGATGACCAGGCCTGACGGGAAGCCCTGAGCCGGCTGACCTGCATGAGAACTTAACCCCGCCCGCTTCTCCCCAACGGATGGATAAATGACCTGGCAGGCAGCTCCTGGATCACGTCTTTTCCAGCGCCTGTTCGAGATCGGCGATCAGATCTCGGATGTGCTCGATGCCAGCCGAGAGCCGGACCAAACCGTCGGAAATGCCGATCCGCTCCCGCTCGGCGGCGCTCAGGCTGCGGTGGGAAGCGGTCGCCGGGTGCAGCACCTCGGTGTAGACGTCCCCGAGGGTGGCGGCTGGCAGGCAGAGCTGGAGCGCCTCCATGAAGCGAAAAGCCGGGCGGTAAGGCTCCCCAGAGAAGAGCGCCCGACCATTGCCATCGATCTCAAAAGATAAAACCCCGCCAAATCCCCGCCCGCCGAACAACCGGGAGGCCAGTGTGTGCTGGGGGTGATCCGGCAGGCCAGGGTAGATCACGCGTTTCACGCGCGGGTGGCGGCTGAGCCAGCCCGCAACCTGCCAGGCATTGTCGAACTGCTGGCGGGCGCGCAGCGGCAGCGTCTTCAGGCCGCGCAATGCCAGCCAGGCCTCGAAGGGTCCCAGCACGCCCCCGATCAGCTTGTTGTGCTCGAAGAGTATCTGCCGGTTCGCCTGGGAGGTCGCGACCACCCCGGCCAGCACGTCGCCGTGCCCGGCCAGGTACTTGGTGGCGCTGTGGATCACGAAGTCCGCCCCGTGAGCCAGGGGGTTGAAGAGGTACGGGGTGGCGAAGGTGTTGTCAACCAGGAGCTGCGCGCCGTGCTCGTGCGCCAGGCATGCCAGCGAAGGCACATCGGCGATTTTCAGCAAGGGGTTGGAAATTGTCTCGACCAGGAGGGCGACCGGGCGGTTCACAGCCAATGCCGAATCAACCGCCTCCAGATCGCTCACGTCTACGTACTCCACCCCTACTCCCAATTCACTGAACATCGTCCGCAGCAGCGTGAACGTCGCGCCGTAGAGGTCGAGAGCCGCCAGGACCGATCGACCGGCCCGGACGCCGGCTGCCAGGAGAGCGGCGTGCAGGGCGGCCATCCCGGAGGAATAGGCCTGCGCGGCTTCTGCGCCTTCCAGGTCTGCGACCGCGGCTTCAAGCGCTGCCACAGTCGGCCCCCCATACCGGGCGTAGAGATACCCCGGATGCGAGCCCTCGAAAACCGCATCCAGCTGATCCATGGTTTCGTACAGGTAGCCAACGGTGGCGTAGATCGGTGTGCTGACCGGGGTGTAGTCACCCTGGGACGCACGCTCACCAACGTGCACTGCCCGGGTTTGGAAAGACCATTCGTGGATTCCAGACATCTTCGGCGCTCCTGATCTGTGAGATCTGTGTGGATTTTAACATGTACGCCTGGGGGAGCAATGAACAAAGCTGCGAACTTCCACGCTCGATTGACACTGCGCACCAGCTATGTTAACATGAATAAAGATATCCAACGGACACTCTTGAGATACCCGGAGCCTGAGTGATTTGGAAGACGCCGCTTTCCCTCCGGGCAAGCCAATACGCATCGCAAAAGGGATTAAATGTCCGACAAGATCCTTAGCGCATTGGAGCCCTCCGCGGTTCTCCTGCAAATTTCCGCGGCAGATAAAGCGGAAGTGATCACGGAGCTTGGCAACCTGCTCTTTCGGGCGGGCTACGTAAAACCGAGCTTCGTCCAGGCAGCGCTCGCCCGTGAGCGTGAGCTGCCTACCGGGCTGCCGCTGGACGGCAAATACAACGCCGCAATCCCCCACACCGATGTCGAACACGTCATTATTCCCGGACTGGCTTTGGCGACCCTGTCAGAGCCGGTCATTTTTAAAAATATGGTGTCGCCTGAAGACGATGTGCCCGTCCAGCTGGTCATCTTGATGGCTTTGGACCAGCCAAAATCACAGGTGGATATGCTCCAGGAGATCTCGGAGGTGCTCCAGAACAGAGAAACGATCGAAAGATTGATGGCGGCCAGGTCTTTCTCCGATGTCGAAAAGGCATTTAAGTAACTCCGATTCCATTCCGGTGTTATTACGAATCAGATGGAGGTAACATTATGACGCAACCCAAACGGATTTTGGTCGCCTGTGGGACAGCCATTGCAACCTCCACAGTCGTCGCGAGGGCGATCGAGGAAGCCCTGGCCGCGCGCGGTATCAAGGTGGTCACCCGGCAGTGCAAGGCTGCGGAAGTCCCGAGTCTGGCGAGCGGTTATGACTTGATAGTAACCACCACGCCTGTACCGAAGGACGTTGGCATACCGGTCATTCAAACCCTGGCATTCTTAACGGGAATTGGAAAGGAGGCGGCTATCGAAGAGATTGTCAAAACATTGCAGACCTGAAAAAAGAACCAGTCATCTAATCATACTATTCATAAGCATCTAGGGAGAAGATACTGCTATGGACGCCTTTTTAACAACATTAAAAGCGCTCATCGACAACCTGGGGGCGACCGTAGTGCTGCCGATCATCATCTTCATCGTGGCCTTGATCCTGGGCGCCAAACCTGGACGGGCATTCCGCTCTGGTATCACCATCGGGATCGCCTTTATCGGCATCAACCTGGTGATCGGCCTGATGTGGACGACCCTCACCGAGGTCGGACAGGCCATGGTGAACAACACCGGCATCGAGAGGAACGTGGTCGATGTGGGCTGGCCTTCAGCCGCTGCGATCGCGTTCGGCACCCGCGTGGGCCTCTGGGTGATCCCGATTGCCATCGTGGTTAACCTGATCCTGCTGTTCATCCGCTTCACAAAGACCCTCAACATCGACATCTGGAACTTCTGGCATTTCGCCTTCATCGGCTCGCTGGTAGCAATCGTCAGCGATAATGTCGGGATGGGTCTGGTTGCGGCGGCTGTGGCAGCTGCCTGGGCATTGTTCCTGGGAGACTGGACTGCCCGGGCGATCCAGGGCTTCTACAACCTGCCCGGCATCTCTATCCCGCATCTGACCACCGCGCCTGGGGTGCCATTTGCCATCGCGGTCAACTGGGTGCTGGAAAAGATCCCGGGTGTCAATAAGGTGGAAGCGGACCCCGAGCACATCCAGAAGCGGTTCGGCGTGTTTGGCGACCCGGTCGTTCTTGGGTTAGTGATCGGCCTGGTGCTGGGCATCCTGGCCTTTTACAATGTCGGCACCTTCACCGAGGCGCTGGTGAAGATACTCCAGACCGCGATGAACCTGGCGGCGGTCATGCTGCTGCTGCCGCGGATGGTCCAAATCCTGATGGAGGGCCTGATCCCGGTTTCCGAAGCCGCGCGCGATTTCATGCAGCGGCGCGCCACGGGTCGGGATATCTATATCGGCCTCGATTCGGCGATCTTGATCGGCCACCCCGCCGCCATTTCCACCGCCCTGCTGCTGGTCCCCATCGCCATCTTGTTGAGCCTGATCCTGCCCGGGAACCAGGTCATCCTCTTCGCTGACCTGGCGGTGATCCCCTTTGTGGTGGCCGGCTTCGCTCCGATCATGCACGGCAACATCTTCAGGATGGTCATCGCTGGGATCATCGAACTCGGAATCGGCTTTTACATCGCCACGGCCATGGCGCCCAACCTCACGACCGCTGCGGCGGAGGCCGGTTTTGCCATCCCCGAAGGCGCTGCCCAGATCACCAGCATCGCGGACGGCTTCTTGTGGCCTCCGTTCATTTTTACGATCCTGGCCACCGCCTTGAGCTGGATTGGCATCGCCCTGCTGGCTGTGCTGGTGCTGGTATTGATGTACCTCTTCAACCGCAACCCGCAGCCCTGGGAGACCCTGGCTGGCGCGCCCAAACCAATGCCGGAAGCTGCCCCCGCTGATTAAGCAGCAGACCCTGGCTCAATAAGAATTTTAGAACCCTGCTGGCTGGGGTGGTGAACTCCGCACCACCCCAGCGTGGGGAATGGCACCTATGGTTGATGTCGTCATACGCGAATTGCTGGGAGATTGGGGGAGCTCCCTCCTTGACACATACCTGAAATACAGCCTCTACATAAACTCTGCCATCCTCTTTTACGTCCTATTGATCATCCTCTCCCGCCGCAGCTACCGCCAGATCCTAGAGTCGTTGAAGAGCAATCTGAGAAACCGGTATCAGGCCCAGATCAGGAATAAGGACTACCGATCAATTGCCGCGACGCTGGACAGGAACGGGATACCCTGGGAACAGGCTCTCAGCGCTTCAAAATTCCCTTTCATCGCTCATCCCAGGGGGTTAACGATCCATACGAGATCTGCCAGGAACTTGGAGAAAATGATCTCGGTCAACAGCCTGGCCAGCTCTCTTGCGGAGCACTCAAAAGAGTGACAACCTCTCCCCTTCAGGAAAACTAACTTATGCCAGCCGCCGAAGTCGTCGTCATGCATACCGTAGGCCTTCACGCCCGCCCAGCTGCAGAATTCGTTAAACTGGCTGCGTCCTTCCCATGTGAGATCAAAGTATGCAACCTGACCGCAGACAGTAAATTCGTGAACGCGAAGAGCATCCTGAGCGTCTTGACCCTGGGGGTCCAGCAGGCGCACCGGGTGCGGATTGAGACCAGCGGGGAAAGGGAGGAGGAAGCCCTGCAGGCCTTAATGGCCCTGATTGAAAGCAACTTCGGAGAAAATCGGGGATGAGCCGCCATGCCCGGGGAATTCCGGTATCGGGCGGGATTGCCATCGGTCCAGGGTGGATATATCGCCCCACTATCGTCAAAGTCGAGCGTCTGGGTAACCAGAACCTGGAAATAGAGAGAGCACGCCTGGCATCTGCCGTTGCGGCTGCCAGGGACCAGATCAACCGGTTGCACCAGGCGACCAGGGAACAGCTCGGGCAGGAGCAGGCGGCCATTTTCGAAGCCCACCTCCTCATTTTAGAGGATCCGGAATTCATCGGGGGGATCAACGCTGCTATCGAAGCGGATCGGATCAACGCCGAAGCAGCCATTGCCGGAGCGGTCGAAGAGTACGCCCAGAGGTTGCTGGCTTTAACTGACGAATATTTCCAGGCCCGGGCGCAGGATATCCGCGATGTTGGGCATCGGCTGCTCTGCTGCCTCTCCGGCGTTCAGACAGGCGGCGTCGAGATGCCGGACTGGCCGGTCATTGTTCTGGCAGAGGACCTCACTCCCTCGGACACGGTCCAGTTCGACCGCGCCCGCGTCCTGGGTCTCTGCACGGTTCGGGGCGGACCGACGTCCCACACCGCCATCCTCGCCCGCAGCATCGGCGTGCCCGCGGTGGTCAGCCTTGCCTTCCCAATCGAAGAACTTCACGATGGGGTCCCGCTCATCCTGGACGGCAGCGCGGGAGAATTGATCATCGATCCTGCTCCCGAGGAGGTCGACACAGCCCGCAGGGACCAGTCGGAGCAGCGCGCGTTGTGGGTCCAACAGCTGCGCGCGGCTGCCATGCCTGCGGCAACCACTGACGGGTGGGTGGTGGAAGTGGTGGCAAATATCGGCAGCGCGGAGGATGCTCGCCAGGCCATTGATTTTGGGGCGGAGGGCGTGGGCCTGCTGCGAACGGAATTCCTGTACTTGAACCGGGAGCAGCTTCCTTCCCTGGAAGAACAGGTCAGGGTCTATCAGGAAATCTTCACGGTCATGGGTAACCGCCCGGTTGTCGTGCGGACGCTCGATATCGGTGGAGATAAGGCGGTCGATTACCTGGGCATCCGGCATGAACCCAATCCCTTCCTTGGCTGGCGGGCCATCCGCATGATCGACGAAAGACCGGAGATTTTAAGGGACCAGTTCAGCGCGCTGCTGCTGGCAGGAAAGGGGGTTGACTTACGCATCATGATCCCGATGGTCGCCAGCCTGGAGGAGGTGCTGGGAGCGCGACAGCTGTTCGACCAGGCCTGTCAGAGCCTGCAGGCAAGTGGTCAGCCGGTGGCAGCTGGGGTGCAGTTCGGCATCATGATCGAAGTCCCCTCCGCAGCCCTGCTGGCTGGGCACCTCGCCGGACACGTGGACTTCTTCAGCATTGGCACCAATGACCTGGCCCAGTACACGCTGGCGGTGGACCGCACGAACGAGCGCGTTGCCCACCTGGCAAGCCCCTTCCACCCTGCTGTGCTCAACCTGATCGCTCAAACGATCCAGGCCGCCCACGCCTGTGGGAAATGGGTGGGATTGTGCGGAGAGATGGCCGGCGACCGCCGGGCGACGCCGCTGCTCTTGGGGCTGGGTCTGGACGAGTTCAGCATGGCGCCCGCTTCGATCCCGATCGTGAAACAGCGCATCCGCCAGCTGGCATTCACGGATTGCCAGGAGATCGCCGCCGAGGCCTTGAAGCTCCCCACCACTCGCGCCGTCCTCGATTATCTGGATCAAGTCATCCCTTCTGCGCAGTAAATTCCCCCACTTCGACCTGTCCCAGGGCTTTCAACAGATCCGCCGTCTTGAGGATCACTGTGGCGTGCCGCTGACCGGAACCGATCGATACCTCCTCTTCCCGGAGCACGCTGTGATCGACCAGGGTCCTCATCGGTGAAGGCAGCCCGAGTGGTGAGACGGCCCCGATTGGGTATCCCGTGACCGCCAGCACTTCCGCCTCGCTCGCCGTGGTCAGACGGGACTGGCCGAGGTAAGAGCGCAACGCTGGCCAGGAGACCTGCGCCGGACCTGCCACGAGCACCATCACGTATTTCACCTCTCCCGCTTGCTGCCCTGACCGGGGCGAGAGACGAAAAACCAGGCTGCGGACCACCTGTCCAGGGCGCTGGCCGCGCTCTCGCGCAGCCTGCTCCAGCGAGGTGACCGGACCGAGGTGGCGAAATAGCCGGTGGGGGATGCCCAGCCCGGTCAGGAATTCAGTCACCGGAGTGGAGTCGGGCAAGGTCAGATGCATTATCCCGGAAATGATTTTAGTTCAATCCCGCTCGATGGGCAGGAGAGGATCGGCTCCCCATTCCTCCCAGGAAGCATCATATAGGGCCAGGTCGGTGTAGCCGGCCAGGTGAAGCGCGAACAGACTCAGCGAGGCGGAGATACCGACGCCACAGTAAGCGATCACGCGCTGGTCGGGCCGAATGCCCGCCGCAGCAGCCCTGGCGCGCAGGGCATCGCTGCTCAGAAAAGTCCAATCCTTCGGATCCAGATTGGCAGGAGAAGGCAAGCTGACCGCTCCCGGGATGCGCCCGCCGCGCAGCACCCGACCACCGGCATCCACCCGATCTTGTCCGGGGGGAAGGTAGAGGCTTCCCATGGGTGTCCACACCGCTTGCCCGAGGTACTGTTCCACCGGCCGGGCGTCGAGGAGGGCGACTCCCGATCCCGGAGCACTTAAAGCCGCCAGGATCTCTTCTCTTGTCGCCAGCAGCTTGGGGCGCGGTCTAGGCGTGAAAACTGCCGGTCCGAAGATCGGTGTTTCCCGGCCGAGCGGCCTGCCCTCCGCCAGCCACTTCGTGATCCCTCCGTCCAGGACGCACACCTGGTCGTGGCCGTAATAGCGCAGCGCCCACCACAGCCTGGCAGCTCCGCTGTAATCTGCCTCGGCGTATGCAACCACGAGGGTTTCATCCCCGATGCCGGCCTGCGCCATGACTGCAGCAAACTGGTCAGGCGGCAGGAGAAGGTCACGCACTCCCTGGCGGGTATGGCTGAGATCCAAATGCCAGTCGAGCGGCACCGCTCCGGGGATGTGTCCTGCCTGGTAAAGCTCCCGGCTGGACCCATCCCCGCGCCAGCGCGCGTCGACGATGCGCAGCCGCGGCTCGTTGAGCCGCTCGGCTAGCCATGCAGTCTCAACCAGAGCTCCCATCAAATCGTCACCGCCAGCCGCCGCCGGCCCGCCAGCCACCAGCAGGCCAGCCCGAAAGGAATGAGGGTTAGCAGCATGCCAGCCACCCCAACCAGGGTATAGCCCTGTGCGGCGTAGATCAATCCGCTGCTGAAACTGCCGACTGCGGAGGCCAGCCCCACCAGAAGGTCGTTGAATCCCTGAGACCGCGCCCGCTCTCCAGGAGTGAGCTGGTCGGCCAGCAAAGAAGAACCACCCACGTAGCTGAAATTCCATCCCAATCCGAGCAGGAAGAGCGCCAGTGATAGCGGGATTACCTCAGGGGAGAGCGGGGCTGTCAGGCAGGCCAGGATCAACCCGCTCAACCCCGCCAGGATCACGGGCCCTCTCCCCCAGCGGTCCACCAGCTGCCCTGAAACAAACGAAAATGCGAACATCCCAAACGTGTGAGAGGAGATGACCAGCGAGACGTCGGTCAGAGCGTGCTGGTGATTCCGCATGTACAGCGCCGTGATGCCCATCATCAGGACCATGACCATCTGCCCAAACACCATGGCAGATGCAGCGGCCAGGGAGGCTGGCTGGCGGAAGATCTGCGCGAGGGATCGCGGCGCATCTTCAACGGGAGGATCATCAGGATGATGCAGCCTCTCGATTTCCCTGCCCAATTCCCGCGGGTCCGGGCGGAGGAGGACGAAGATCACCAGGAAAGCCGCCCCGAATATGGCAGCCGCGGCGGCATAAGGCCCCGCCAGCTCTGGGAAGCCAGACCGCGCCGCCCAGGCGCCCGTCGGGCCTACCAGCCAGGGCCCCACGACGGCGCCAACCGTGCCCCCGAGCACCACGGTCGAGATCGCCCTCCCCCGACGCTCCGGCGGGTAGACGTCCGCAGCAGCAAAGCGTCCGAGCTGAAAGGCGGCCTGAGCGCCCCCAGTCAGCGCGATCCCCGCAAGGAAGAGGGGGAAGGATGCCACCACAACCGATCTGAAGGCCAAGACCATTCCGAGGATCCCGACGGCGATCCCCAAAACCATCCCTGCCCGCCGTCCGGTCCGGGACATGACCAGGCCCAGGAGGACAGCTGATAAGGCCGTGCCGAGGGTCAGCATCGAGCTGGGCACTCCGGCCCAGGCCGGGTTACCGCCGATCTCCGCGCCCAGGATCGAGTTGATCGTGCCAGGGGCGATCAACCCGGCGGAACCCAGGCTCATCGTGATAAACAGGGTGATGGTGATCTTGCGCGAAAGCGCCGAGAGGTTCATCAGGAGCGGTTAGTTTATCACACTCATGCGGTAAACAGACTCGCGAGGGCGTCACGAATCGGTCGAGGGAGTGCGCGCTCGCCGTCTCCCGACAGTGCCCGCACGGCGGCTGGACCGGCCTGCACGCGGCCAATAGCAGTACAGGAGATGCCTCCGGACCGGATAGCCTGGCAAACAGCCTCGATCCCGGCTTCCGGGACGGTGAGCAGCAGCGCCCCGGAGGCGATAGCGGCGAACGGATCGATCCCGAAAGCCTCGCAGATCCGGCGCGAAATAGGCGGCACGGGCACGGCTTCGAGATCCACGACCAGGGTCCGCTGGCTGGCTTCGGCCAGTTCCCACAAGGCCGTTATCAGTCCGCCTTCGGTAGGATCGTGCATGGCAGTCACCTTCCCCGCGCCGACCGCCAGGCGCGCCTCTTTCAGGACGCTGATCCCGGGAGAATAGAGGAATTCCCGCGCCTGGACAATCTCATCCGGTGCCAGGACTCCCTCCAGCCGGTCGGGGAACTCGCGCGCCAGGATGGCGGTCGCCTCGATCGGGACGCCTTTCGTGAGCAGCAGGCGATCCCCAGGCCGGGCGCCGCCGGCGGTGACTAAATTCTCCCGCTCCACTTCGCCGATCATCGTGCCCACCAGGATTGGACGATCAAGGCCGTACGTGATCTCTGTATGCCCTCCGATCAAAGAGACGCCCATCTCCCGGCAGGCGGTATACACCTGGTCGGCGATTCCCTCCACCATCTCTTGGGTCGCGCTCTTCTCTGGCAGCAACAGGGTCAGGAGGAACCAGACCGGTCTCCCGCCGGTCGTGGCGATGTCGTTGGCGTTGACCTGCACTGCATACCAGCCAATGGAATCGGCTGCAAAGGTGATGGGATCGGTCTTGAATGCGAGCAGGGATGAGCCTAAGTCGACAACCGAGCAGTCCAGGCCGACCCCTGCGCGGACCATCACGCGCGGATCGAAAACCGGGGCCTGGGACAGCAGGCGCTCCAGGACTTCGGGCGGCAGTTTCCCGACCGGGAATCGATTGATAGGAAAGGGGCCAGGATCAGAGGGATACCTGTCAGGCGTAGGCATCCAGCTCATTATACCTGGCGATCACGACCTCGAGGAGCGCCCGCCGCAGAGCCTCGCCCTCCAGCTTGCGATCGACCGCTTTATGGATCCGGCGGACCAGCTCTTCATCGTGGATCACTTCACGGAGCCAGTGCTCGAAATCCCCCCGGTACAAGTGGTAAGAAATCGATTCAACCGGCACTTCCGCCAGAGCGTTGCGGAATTCCCAAAGGTTACCAGCTGTCCATCCCAGGGATTCCCCGGCAGGCGTGTGAAAGTGGAATGCTTTCCACACCGGCAGGGGAGTCCTCAGGTATTTATACAGGTGCCGCACATGCGGGATGGAGCGCAGACCAACCCGGAATTTGATCCCCCCTTCGTCAACGGAATAATTTTCATGTTCCGGGTTGAGCAGGAGGTATGCGTATCCCTGCGGCAAAGTTGGCAACCCCGCACGGATTTCTCCACTCCTGAGGCGGTCCAGGTGAGGCTGCAGGGTCGATAGCTCTTCGGGCAGTCTGAGCCGGGTGAGCAGGAAACCCTCGAGGGCATCCAATAATCTCGGAGGGATCAGGCTCAGGCGATAACCGACGATAGTAAAACCTCCCCATTGCATCGCATCCAGCAGCCCGTCTATCAGGCACCCATCGTTGGAGGGACAGAATAACTGGACTTCATCCACCAGGATGAAGTGAGGTCGCCCCCGCCGGGTGCGCAGACCTTTGATAACATTCAGGAACTCTTCCACGAACCGGATCCGGTCGTCCACGCTGTACATCGATAGATCCAGCACCAGGCTGATCTCCTGCCATTCACAAATGTTGACGGCGTCCTCGACGGAAGGGAGGGCTCTCTGCGGTCCTCCCAGCAACAGAGTGTTCGGGGACATCCCAAGCCCCCGGTAATCTCCTTCGGGATCGATCACGCACACCTGGTATTTTTGCTTGAGCATCTCTTCCACCAGCAGACCTGCCAGCCAGGACTTGCCGCTGCCGCTCGAACCGAATATCCCCAGGTTGTTTTCGACCAGTATGGTCGGATCAAGATACAGCGGAGCACCGCTCATCCGGTTCCCCAGCACGATCCCCCGGGTGGGGCGTGCCCTTCGCTCGATCCTTTTCCCATCCATCAGGTCCCTCAACAATATTCGGACGCCCTCCCCATCAGGCTGTTCCAGGGTCATGTCTGCGTGTTCCTTCAACGCGGGCCGCGCATTGGCCACTGCGACAGAGAGCTCCGCGACCTGGAAGAGGCTGCGATCGTTTTCGGCGTCTCCACATGCCAGCACGTTGTGCGGTGAATATCCCAGTTCCTGCAAGGCATACAGCAAGCCTTGCCCTTTGGAAGCGCCTGGCGGCAGCAGCATGATCGCATCTCGGTTGTACTCGAGGACGAGAGGCGCGCGTGCGTCCTGCAGAGCTTTAAAAACGGCCTGATCGTGCGGCACCCGGCTGGAAGCGATGGCGATCCCCCGTTCGATGGGGACATTCAATGCTTGCAGGTGTTGTAACAGGCCAGAGTCCAAGCTGCCAAAAGGGGTTATCACCGAGTCTCGGCGGGGAAAGTAAATCACTGCACCATTTTCAGCCACGATCGCTTCGCACAGCTCTGCGAAGGGGAGATCGGAGATAAAACTATCAAGAGTCCGGCCGGTCACGAGGATCAATACCAGCCCGGCAAGTCTCACCTGCCTCAGGGTTTCCCAGGTTTGCGGATCGACCTGACCGTTTTCAGCCAGGGTCCCATCCAGATCGCAGGCCAGGACCATGAGGTGTTTGACTCTCTTTCTGGCTCTTTCAACCGTGGGGCCTGCCGGGATTGCAGCTTCAATAATCTTTTCTTCCACGGCACGCATTTCCGGCAGAGGCTCGCTGAGGATGGTATCGACCCTGTCTAGCAAGTCGCGGAGCCGGAAGGGCTTCGGAAGATAGTGGCTACCCAGTTCCCGAGCGCGCGTCTCAACCTGCGCGGACCCATACGCCGTGACGAGCAAGGTACGCATCGACGGGTGGACCTTACGTGCCCGGCTGAGAAGTTCTAGCCCGTCGATCCCGGGAAGACGTAAATCGGTGATCAGCAAATCGAAGGGTTTTTCATGTAACCGGCGCAGCGCCTCTTCCCCAGAGTCGCACAGGTCTACCCGGTAGGCGCCATCCCCGGATAAGCTCAGCGCATGTTGCACCGCCTCGGCGATCCCCAGGGTGTCTTCCACGATCAAGATCTCCGCGTTCATTCTCGTTTCTCTCTTTCGAGAGCCGTTTCCAGGGCAGGCAGTGTGAATTTGAAAGCAACCCCTCCTCCCTCCAGATTTTCCACGCTCAGCATCCCGCCATGCTCCTGAATGATGTTGTACGAGATGAACAGTCCCAGGCCGGTGCCGTCAGGCTTGGTGGTGAAGAACGGTTCGAAGATGCGCTCGAGGTGCTCTGCCTGGATCGGTGGACCATCATTGATCAATGAGAAAGCCACGAAATTCCCCTCTTGCCGGGCGATCCCTTTCAGCAGACCACCGTTTGGCATCACCTCGACCGCATTCAAAGCCAGATTGATGATCACCTGGGTGATCTGATCGGCGATCCCGATCGCAGGCGGAAGGTCTTCGATAAAATCGCTGGTCACCGTGACGCCAGCCCTCTTTAGCGGCTCACTTAGCAGGGTCAGGACCTGCTCCCAGACTTGGGGAAGGGAAAATGGTCGAACCGTGCTCTTTTCAGTCCGGGCGAACGTCAACACGCGTTCGGCAACACTGATCAGCCGGTCTACCTCCTGCCGGCAGGTATGAAGACAATGATCTCTTTCGTCCGCTTCCAGCGGAAATTCGAGTAAGAGCTCCAGGTTGCTGCGGATAGCCTGCAAGGGATTTTTAACCTCGTGGGCAAGTGAAGCTGAAATGCGCCCCATGGCAGCCAGGCGCTCGGCTCGAAGCATGTAGCGTTCCGCCCGCTTTCGCTCGGTGATGTTCTCCAGGCTGCCATCGTAATACAGCACCTTGCCCTGCCCATCTCGAACTGCCCGGACGGTATCCTCCACCCAGATGCTTGATCCATCATACCGGTTCAGGCAGATTTCGTAACCGCTGACAACCCCGGTTTTCTCAAGCAGCGCATTGATTCGCTCCCGGTCCTGGGGGTCCGCATAGACCTGGGAGGCATTGAGCTCCAGCAGTTTCTCCTTGCTGGGGTATCCAAGCATCTCCACGAGTGCAGGGTTGGCGTCCACGATGCGCCCATCCGGAGTGGTGCGGTATAACCCGACCGGCACACGTTCGAAAAGCGTGCGATAGCGTTCTTCGCTTTCCCGCAGGGCTTTAACAACCTCCCTGTGCAGCCGGGCTTCAGCAAGCAATTGAAATGCGACGAAGACCGCCATCCCTGCAACGATAATACTGAACAGGATATCCAGGTATAACGATCCGGCAGAATTTATCGCCAGTTCGATTCGCCCTTTAGCAAAGGCATAGACAGCCATGAGGAGCAGCAGCCCTAACATGACCAGAGTTAATATCGTCAGCCAGTTGCTTCTGGATGGGTGATCTTCCCCCCGCCCCGGCACGTCGGTTTTCAAGTTCATGCTTACCTCCTTCCCGATCGAAGGGACCGTCGACATGCGGGCGCGGATCGGCGTTATTTGAAGAGCCTGGAGAAGCTCAGTTCGGAAAATGGCTCATGAAACCGCAGCGATGATTTGAACCTGCCGCGAAGACAGGCCTGGTTTTTGTCGAATTGATCCGTAGATCACTCAGAATAGAGAGTGGCAGCGCTGATCGTGGTCAGGGTGCTGCCGCGGCGCTCATCCTCGAATTCCATCCGCTCCCCACAGCGGCAAGGTAGGCCCTGTGCACAGTCCTGGCAGCAGTAGACATGTTTTCCGACGGCGAGCGGCTCGCAGGTGATCTCGACCCCGCAGCCATCGCACCACAGGGGGTTGTCAATCCCGTCCATGACTGCCTCCTTTCACGATCAACACCGAGCAGCTGGCGTAATGGACCAGCTTGCGGGACAGGCTGCCGAGCAGCAGACGCTTCATCTGGCTCAAGCCACGCGAGCCAGCAACGATAAGATCGATCTGGTGCGCCCGCACATAGCTCAGGATCTCCGTCGCCCCATCCCCTCTCAGGAGCACGGATGTGGCTGGAATGCCAGCCTTTTCGAGATGCTTCACGGTCCGGTCCAGCAGTTCCCGTCCCTGGCGCTCCTCTTCTTCAGCCTGGCGGGCGATCATCTGCTCTGTCTCATAGGAGGGCAGCGGCGCCATGACTTCAGTACCCGCCGGCCAGGTGCGGGCGATCAGCGCTGGTGATGGGAGGGGAGGCAGGATGTGGATGGCGGTCAGCTCCGTCCCTTCCGGGAGCGGCATCCGCCCCAGGTATTCCAGGGCGCGCTGGCTGTGCGGGGATCCATCCGCTACGAGCAGGACCCGGCGCAGCCCGTTATAAGGGGCGCGCACTACTAGGATGGGGTGGGGGGCATATTCGACAATATCCTGTACGACGCCGCCGAGCAGGATGCCCAGCGTGGCGCGCCTGCCTTTGGCGCCCAGCACGATCAGGTCTGGATTGTACCCCTCAGCGTACTCGCTGATCTGTTCCGCCGGGTAGCCGGTCAGCAGCTCCGAGCGCACATCGGAGGCGGTCCCGGCAAGCATTTGCTCCACGTCTTGCAGGACGGATTCGAGCACGGCGGCGTTGGATGCGTCGCGCGGCATCAACACTGCGATCACCCTCACCGCGCTCCCGGACGGCAAGGGCAGGTCGCGGACCAGGCGGGCTGCTGCGTGCGAATGCTCCGAACCATCCACCGCCAGGAGGATTTTCATGATCTTGGGGGCCATCTGGGCATCCATGTGCTACCTCCGCGTTACAGGACCTGGGGATTCGGATTGTCCTCCATCAGACCTCTTCAGGTCGTGAACAAAAACGCCTGATTCGATGGTCAGATTGGAGCTCATCACCTCAGGCGGGAAACGAACAAAGAAATCGAAAAGCGATCTGGTTACTGCATCGACCTGGCCTGGCAGGATGATCTCAAATCTTGACGCACCTCCGCTTCCATTTTACATACTATAGCAAAAACTTGTCCGGATTTCAAGAGGCGTCAGAGAATCCTGGCATTTCGCCAGTCATCGGCCCGCCGCAATCGCAGTCTCGTCGATCGGTTAGATATCAGCAGCTACTCTTCGTCGGAGATGCGGAACACTTTGTCGCGCGGGCGCACCCGGCGGTCGACCTTCATGGCGATCTCCTGTCCAGCATGGGCTTCGCTGATCGCCTGGTGTTCGATCTGCATGGACTTCACCTCCTGGCGGAAGTCCGTCGAGCGACCAAGAATATGGATTAGATCACCGACTTTGAGGTCGCCTGACAGTTCGATCACCGCCACGCCGATGTGGTTATAAAAGTGGGTTACTTCGCCAATTTTTATCCCAGCCATATTCTTAGCCTCCTTTTCGGATATCAATGCCCATCGAAAACTCCATACATCTGGTCCGGGTGCAGGACTCCGGGAAACCGTGAACGCAGTGCGAGCCGGGCAGTGTAGCACAGGTGGCAGGCGTCGGCATAGACTTCCGCGTGGGGCAAGTTATAGTACCTGACCAGCTCGACCGGACCACCGGATAGCAGTGGCGTCACGATGGGATGCCGGTCGGGGTCATAACCGGAGCAGACATCGGTCAGTGGTTTCTGAAAGAGATTGCCAATGGTGATCCCCTGACATATGTGCAGATAACCCAGCGGGTCCAGGTGCACGCGGCCTGGCTCCCTGAGATCTTCGTAGGGACACGCAATGAACTCATTCCAGGGAAGCATGGCAGCTCGTCCTGCCAGTTTCTCAACCGCCCTCCCGCGGTACATCACGCCGCTCTCATCGGGCAACAGTTGCCCGACTGTCCTGTTCGCCTCTTGCGCTTCCGGCTGGGCGATGCGGATCATCCCCACCGGCAGCCTCAGGCTTTCGGCTGCCTGCACGGCATTCCTGGCCTGCCGGCTGATGGCCTCATCGTAATGGTACAGGTCGCTGCTGACGCTCAAGTCGCTCAACAACCCTGAGAATGGCTTGAGCCACTCCAGGGCGTCCTCGAAGCTGGTCGCCCAGTAGGCGTTTGTGACGATGCCGATCTTGAATCCCATCGCTGCCGCTGTCTTGGCAGCCAAGACCAGCGCTGGGTGGTACATGAACGGCTCGCCGCCCTCGAAGTATATCCACTCGATCGTCTTCACTTCCACAGCCTGATCGAAGACACTCTGCAGTTTCTCGAGGGTGAAAGTGCCGGACTGCCACGGGCTGCCCCACACGAAACAGTGATCGCACTCGAAGGTGCACTGGTAAGTGTAAAGGATGTGTAAGCCAGTCAACCTCATCGCTGCCTCCAGTCTTCTAAACATATTACGTGAATTCGAGATGATTGCCCTTTCGCCCCTGTCGGGAGTAAACACTTCGTAGCGGGTATTCTGAGCGTAACGGAGTGCAGTCGAAGAAGCCCGCCACTCCACTCAGGGAGCTTCTCTTACTTATCCAGGACTGGCGTTAAATAGCATACAGAAAAATCTTTGCTGGCGCAAGTGTCAAAAGTCAACTCTACTTCGATTGGCCTCCTGTAATCAGCAGGGATGATCGCTGGAATCATCCCTAAATCTTCCCAAGTTCACCTGAATTATCCTTATGAAATGTTATAATCACGCTCCAAGCAGAGCGATCTCCACCAGACCGGCGGGGAAGAGCGAGGGGTCCAGGCAGGCCAGGCGAATTGCATGTTCCGATCTTTGCGAGTGAAGAAACAGCCGGAAAAGGTCGCACCCGACTCGGCAGCGATCTCAGTCGAACAGTTAAGTCGTGACCCTACCATCCCAATCACTTTTCGCCAGATTAACAGCCTGCCGGAGAACGCCAAACGGCGGATCTACCGCGCCCTGCTGCCGGCTGCCTTACTCACAGACCTCGGGGTCGATCCAGTCAGCTGGAAAGGCACATCCGCCGACTTACGGGTCCGGCTGTCTGCCGAGGCAGATACGAACGGGGTTTTCCTTGCGCTGCGAGATGGGAACGGCGGAGCGGACGATGTTCTCCGCATCGAGCTCGCCGATAACATGCTGAACGGGGTCGATCTCAACTTCATCCAGATCAGCGACCCCCACGGAACCCGGTATTCTATCGACCGAGACGAACACGACCGGCCAACCCATTTCGGGACCGCCAGCCGGAATCTGGCGGAAGAAGTAAAGGCGATGCATGCCGGACTGGCGCCTGGTCAGACTCGCTCCGGCCTGCGGGCTTCGGGGCTCGTCTTCACCCACCTGGAAGGTTTCCTGGCGACCCTTGGTCACCGGGCGTACTTCCTCGAGCCCCTGACATACGCCTCAGCCTGGCTGTTCGAGCGCCGGGGGTTTGCCTACGTGCGCGGGCATAAACTGATGGATGACATCCACTGCGAATTCCAGCCGGGCGGGCGGCTGCACGCTGCTGTGGACGGCAGTTCTCCCTTCAGGCAGCCGGAACAGTGGCGCACCGTGCGCGGCCGGGCGTGGGCGATCCATGATGGAATCCTGGAAGCTATCGGCGCCCGCTGGGATGGGCTGCGCATGGTCAAACAGGTTGGTAAACACTCCGGCGTGGTTACCTTCCCGGACGCGGTATACTGATCCTCCGCATAGAGAGGTGTTGGTTGGAACGTAAACGCCAGATCACCCGCGCCGCCGAACTGTCTTCCCTGGCCGATTTCCGGGATTTCATCGAAGCCAGCTGCTTCGATCACCCGGCGATGAACGATCGGGTGCTCTACGACCTCAAACTGGCAGTTGACGAAGCCTGCACCAATATCATCACCCACGGATACGCCGGGATGGACCCCGGATCGATCATCGTCGAGCTCGAAATCCGGGAAGAGCAGGTCGAACTGACCATCACAGACTTTGGGCACGCTTTCGAACCCAGGAACGCGCCGCAGCCAAACCTGGAAGCCGCCCTCGCCGACCAGGATCCGGGCGGTTTTGGGCTGTTCTTTATTTACCAGACCATGGACAACGTCGATTACGCCTGTGGCGAGGCCGGTAACTGCCTGAGATTGACCAGGCGTCTCCCCACCGGGAAGGGCTGAAGAGAGCATGAAGATCAGCGAATCAATCATCGGACGGGCGACGGTCATCAGGGTGGCTGGCAGTCTGGACGCTCAAACTTCCAGCGAATTCTCAAATTACCTGACCGGTAGAATCGGCGCTGGCAATGTGAACATCGTGCTCGACCTGAGCCAGGTGGATTTCATGAGCAGCGCCGGCATCCACGCCATCCTGGCAGCCCTGAGGGAGAGCCGGCAGCTGTCAGGCACGCTGCATTTAGCCGCTGCCCAACCCGGGGTCGAGAGGACAATGCAGGTCTCCGGGTTTACGAGCATCATTAATTTGTTCCCTACTGTAGATCAGGCTGTTTCCAGCTTCAAGGATCAGGCTTAGATCAGGCGGGGTGAGGAGAATAGCATGCAGAAGAACTCGCTCAGAATAACGGCAGCGCCCCTGGTTCATTTGGGCTTGATCCTGGCGGTCATGGGGATTTTCGCACTCACGAAGTGGCAGGCACACTTTGCCAGCGCGGCGACGGAGATCCTGGTCACGACTACAGCAGATGCAATCGGCTCAGATGGTTTGTGCTCGCTGCGAGAAGCTGTAATCGCCGCCAACAAGAATCTCCCATCCGGCAGTGCCGCAGGAGAATGTCCGGCGGGCAGCGGAGCAGATACCATTCGGCTGCCAGAAGGAACATATACCCTGACTCGATTGGACCTGGGTAAAGAGGACGCCGCACTTACCGGCGATCTGGATATCTCCGGTCCGGTGGCCATCCTGGGCACGGGTCGGGTTGTGATCGACACCATCAGCGGATTCAAGGACCGAGTATTCCATGTCTTGTCCGGCAGCGTGAGCATTCAGGGGATCACAATCCGCGGAGGCAATGCTCTGTCCGATGGGGGAGGCATCTCCAATAAAGGCATCCTGGCGCTCTCTGAAGTCACCCTGACCGGCAACACTTCCGGCAACCGGGGCGGCGCAATCTTCAATAACGGCACACTGACCCTCACGAATTCCACCCTGAGCGGCAACGCAAGTCAGGATTCGGGCGGGGGGCTGTTTCATTACAAAGGGATCTCTACCCTCAATAACGTAACCATCTCTGCCAACACCTCGGATACCAACACAAGCGGGAGCGGGAATGGCGGGGGCGTTGCACGCCACACCGGCACACTTTACATTCGGAACTCGATCATCGCCGGAAACATTGACCTGAACCCCGGCGAAAGCCGCGCGGACTGCTCAGGCGTACTTACCTCTCTTGGATACAACCTGATTCAGGATATCTCAGGTTGCACCCTGGCTGGCGCACCAACCGGTGACCTGACGGGTGTCGACCCTCTGCTGAGTCCTCTCGCAGACAACGGAGGCAATACCGATACGCATGCTCTCGCTGAGGACAGCCCGGCAATCGACTCCGGCAACCCGACAACCCCAGGAAGCGGAGGCGACTCCTGCGCCGCAGCAGACCAGCGCGGCGTTGCCCGACCGCAAGGTCCAGCCTGCGACATTGGCGCCTTTGAGCTGGAACAGGCAGGCGATCCGCCGCAGTCAGGGCCGATCTTTATCGTCAACACGGCAGGAGACGCCGAAGATGGCGTCTGCAGTCAGGCGCACTGCACACTGCGGGAAGCGATCCACGCCGCCAACGCCTTGCAGAACGGGACCGGACCGGACGTAATCCACTTTGCGATCCCGGGAGAGGGTCCGATGGTTATTTCTCCGTCTGCCGCGCTGCCGGAGATCACCGACCCTCTGGTCGTTGACGGTTATACGCAGTCCTCCTCCGGCGTGGCGCTGGAGGGGAGCGGGGCAGGTGCGGATGTCAGCGGCCTGACCATTTCTGCCGGCGGCTCCACACTCACCGGGCTGACCATCCAGAATTTCTCCGGTCACGGGATCCTCACCCTGGCAGGAGACGGAAACTCAATCCACGACAACACGATTACGATGAACGGAGGGGCGGGTGTGCGGGTGATCTCAGGAACCGGCAACGCCATCCTTTCCAACGCGATCGACGCCAACGGCGGCCTTGGGATTGACCTGGGGGACCCCGGTCCACAGCTGAACGACGCCCGCGATTCAGACGAAGGCGCAAATGGTTTGCAGAATTTCCCTGTACTCTTGCAGGCAAACCCAATGGGTAGTTCCCTCGAGATCCTCGGACGCCTGAACAGCACGCCGGACTCAACCTTCCAGCTGGATATCTTCGCCAGCCCGGCCTGCGATCTAGGCACCTATGGAGAGGGCGAAGTTCTTCTTGGATCTCTCAGCGTGACGACTGACGCTTCGGGGAATGCTACTGACTCCCAGGGAAATCCCTTCTTCACCATAACCCTTACCGCATCCATGGGCGGCGACCAGTTCGTAACGGCAACCGCCACCAGCCCTTCCAGCGGCACATCTGAATTCTCCCAATGCATCTCAATCGGCGAAAACAATACCACCTGGGTGCAGGCGTCCCTCCTGAACCTGGTCGAGACGATCCCGCAGGTGGAGACTGCTACGATCGATCGCCTGATAGACAAGGAAGGGCAGTCGCGCTGGTACAGGTTCAGCGTCCGGCCAGGCAGTAAGGTGATCGTCACGCTCACCAACCTCTCCACCAATTACGACCTAACCCTTTACAAGGACATCGCCGCAGCTTTTGAGTCGCTCAATACGACCCAGGACCTGGTGCGGCTGGGCGCGGAGTTCGCTCCTGACGTATTTTCACCGGATATCTTCAGTCCGGACGTGTTCAGTCCGGATAATTTCAGCCCGGATGTCTTTTCGCCAGATGTATTTTCCCCCGACATCTTCTCCCCGGACATCTTCAGCCCGGATATCTTCAGCCCGGATATCTTTTCACCGGACGTCTTCTCGCCGGACATTTTCTCCCCGGACAACTTCAGCCCGGACGTCTTTTCCCCGGATATTTTCTCCCCGGACATCTTCTCTCCGGATATCTTCAGCCCCGACATCTTCAGTCCGGACGTCTTTTCCAGCGCCCAGTCGCGCAGCGTGATCGCCGCCTCCGGTTTCGAGGGCAACGCGAGCGAAGGCATCGTCGTCAACACCTGGGAGAATACCGGCAATTTTTACGTGCGGGTGCGCGGACGTAACGGCGCTTTCGACCTGCAGAACCCCTTCCGCCTCCAGGTCACCCTGTTGAGCGGTACCTGCGACCCGGTAAACCCGGACCTACCCCCCTCGAGTGTTGTCCCGACACCAGGCAACTACAAGACTATCATCCTGACTGACCTGGATAGGATGGGAGGCAGCAGCGATGAAAAATCAATACTCCTTGACCGGCTGGCCGCCTTCGCTGCCAGACCGGAGGTCTTAGGTGTCGTGGTCGACGTTGGGTCGGATAACCGGGTGAGCGCAGCGAACGCCCAGGCGGACTCCTTCCCCGCCTGCCCCTTCGCCAAAAACCTGGTCGCGGCCTCCATCAAGGGGATCGTGGATGGCTACCGGCAGGTGAACCCCCTGGAATACGTCGTAATCATCGGAAACGATGACGCCATCCCCTTCTTCCGCCATCCCGACCAAGCGCTGCTGGCGAACGAGAAGAACTTCGTCCCCCCGGTCCGGGATAGCACCGCCTCCCAGGCCAGTTTGAAGCTCGGATACATCCTCAGCCAGGATGACTACGGGGCTGAGCTGAGCATTTCCATCAAGGAAGATAGCTTCCCCATCCCGGGTCTGGCAGTCGGACGGCTTGTCGAGACGCCGGGCGAGGTGATCGGGATGCTGGACGCTTATCTGGGCACCGCGGGTGGCGTCGCCCCGGCACCAACTTCGGCCCTGGTGACCGGCTACGACTTCCTGGAGGACGCCGCCAACGCCGTGAGGGACGAACTGGCAGCCGGGCTTGGCAATGCGGGCCTCCTGACAGAACTCATCACCCCGCGCGGCGTATCCCCAGCCGATCCAGCTGCCTGGACCGCAGAGGATCTGCGCGCGCTCCTGCTCGCCGATCGCCACGACTTGGTATATCTCGCCGCACATTTCAGCGCTGGCAGTCTGCTGGCGGCGGACTACAGCACGCGCCTTCTGGCAAGCGAACTTGCGAACTCTCCCGTTGACCTGGTCAACGCCCTGATCTTCAGCGCCGGCTGCCACGCCGGATACAACATCGTCAATCCTCACGGCATCCCGGGCGTTTCGGCAGAACCGGACTGGGCCCAAGCCCTCGCCCGCAAGCAGGCGACCTTGATCGCCGGCACCGGCTACCAGTACGGCGACACCGACTTCATCGAGTACAGCGAGCGCCTGTATCTCGAGTTCAGCCGGCAGCTCCGCACCGGCACCGGCCCCGTCTCTATCGGCAAAGCTCTGGTCGCCGCCAAGCAGCAGTACCTGGCGGACACCCCGCAGCTGCGCGGGATCCACGAGAAAGCGCTGCTGGAAGCCACGCTGTTCGGGCTGCCAATGCTTTCCGTGGATTTTCCTGGGGAGCGGATCTCCCCGCCGGCTGATCCGCCCGCAGTGAGTGAAACCACTCCGTTCGAGAGCGATCCTGGGGCTTTCCTGGGGTTACGCTATGCCGACGTAACCCTGCAGCCGGCATTGACCCGGCACGACGTGGTCCTCGAAGAGGTCTCCTCGGAGACGACCGTGATCGCCTCCTTCTTCTCCGGCCCGGACGGCGTGGTCGCCAACCCCAACGAGCCGGTCCTGCCCCTGGATGCGCGCAACGTCAGCGTCCCGGGTACGGTGCTCCGCGGGGTCGGCCTCCGGAGCGCAGCGTACACCGACCTGGCGGATTTCCTGCCCCTGGGAGGCGCAGCGACGACCGAGGTGCGCGGGGTCCACGCCCCATTCCCCAGCCAGGTGTTCTACCCGGTCAGGATCTGGGACACGAACTACTTCGCCGCGCTTGCCGATCCGATCGCTGGGCAGATCCGGCTTGCCACAATGCCGGCCCAGTTCAAGGCCGATGCGCCGGGTGCGTTGGAAGGCACCCTGCGCCGTTACGATGCGCTGACCTTCCGCCTCTACTACAGCAGCAACACCGCTTCCTACGGCAACGGGAGCGTGCCCGCCCTGGCGACTTCCCCATCGATCGCCCGCATCTCCGCCATCCCAATCGGAGGCGAAGTGCACTTCTTTGTACAGGTCGTCGGCGACCCGGCAGCCGGCATCCAGGAAGTCTGGGTGACATACACCGGCGTCACCGGCCCGCTCCACGGAGCGTGGCAGTCGCTTGACCTGGCCCAGAACCCCAGCGAGTCAACAATATGGGAAGGGACGCTCCCCATGAACGGGACGGATCCTGCGGACATTCGATTCATGGTCCAGGCGGCGAACGGGGTCGGCCTGGTCACGCTGCTGACCAACCTGGGAGCTTACTACACGCCCGGGATCGAGACCACACCCACCACAGCCACTGCACTGGAGATCGAACCTTTTCCAGCTTCGGGAGCTTACGGCACCCAGGCGAGCTTCACCGCCCTGTTGACCACCGGCGGCGCACCTCTGGTCGGCATGCCTGTAACCATCGGGCTTGCCTCCCAAAGCCGCACCGCAATAACCGGGAGCGACGGACGGGCGACCGTTTCGATACCGCTCCTCGGAACGCCAGGCTTGACCACCGTGCAGGCCGCTTTCCCTGGGTCGCTCGACTTCGCACCCTCGTCTGCATCCGCGGATTTCACGATCACCAAACAGGAGACCTCGCTGGACCTGATCCCCCTGTCGGTTTCGGCTCAGTACAGCGACGGTCCGCTCTTCGAGGCCACCTTGAAAGCCGGGACAGGTCGCCGCCTGGGCGAAAAAGCCGTGTTTTTCATCGCCAGCGGACCGAATGGGAACTATTCCACGGTTGAGATCACGGATTTCGCCGGGCGGGCCAGCTTGCACAGCGTGACCCTGCCCGCGGGAGACTACTTCTTAGAGGCATTTTTCTCCGGCATAATCCCATTGCCAGGAGGCGCCCTGACCTTCGAGGATGAACGATACCACCCGTCAACCACCGGCGGGTCTCTGGGAATTGCTCCAGAAGATGCCACGCTCGTTTACACCGGTGATACGCTCGTCCTCCCTGATGCTCCTGTCCAGCTCGCTGCGGAGGTGACACAGGCAGACGACGACATGCCGGGGGACCTGGCACTTGCTGTCGTCCAATTCGACATAAAAGACGGATCCGGCGTCCTTGTCACTTCGCTCACTGCGCCGGTGAGTGCATCTGGAACCTCCTCGACAGTCTTCGAACTAGGGGTCGCCCCTGGGACCTACACTGTCGAAATTAAAGTCGTGGGCGGCTTCTTCACCTCGCCCACTGTCACCACGGAGCTGAAAACCAGCAGCCCGCCGGTCTGTTCCCTGGCGCAAGCCAGCCCCGACCTGCTCTGGCCGCCCAATCACCTGTTCGTTCCAATCACAATTCTCGGTTTGACGGATCCCGACGGAGACCCGGTCACCATAACAATCGACAGCATCTTTCAGGACGAGCCGGTCGGGAAAGGGGTGCACAGCCCGGATGGAAAGGGTATCGGGACCAGCATCGCTGAGGTGCGCGCCGAACGCAATCCGATGAAGAACGGCCGGGTTTACCACATCTTCTTCACTGCCAGCGATGGGCAGGGCGGTTTCTGCTCTGGAGAAGTGCTGGTTGGAGTGCCGATCAACATGGGCAACAAAAAGGTCCCCCTCGACGATGGAGCGCTGTACGATTCGACGATTCCTGCGTGGTGAGCCTGATGAAGGATTCGGGGGGCTCCCACAGGTTGGACCGACGCCTGTGGGAGCTCTTTACTTAACCAGGCACCCAGGCTAAGAAAACGCAGTTGATTGAAATGGAAACCTTCGCCGCCTACATTCCCATGGACCGCCGGCAGGCGCTGGTATCCGGCCTGGACATGCCGGAGAGGATGTCCGGGACGGCGCTGTTCGCCGACATCTCCGGTTTCACCCCGCTGACGGAGGTCCTGGCGCTGGAGTTCGGTCCCCAGCGCGGCGCAGAGGAGCTCACCGCGCATCTGAACCGGGTGTTCACCGCCTTGATCGCCGAGGTGGACCGCTACCATGGCAGCGTGGTCAGCTTCAGCGGCGACGCCATCACCTGCTGGTTTGGCGAAGACGCCTCCCACACGGCAGCGCCCTCCCGCTCAGGCGCAGATCGGACAACGGCTGCCAGCCGGGGAGCCGCATGCGCCCTCGCTATGCAGGCGGCGATGCGCGCGCTGGATTCCATCCCCATCCCTTCGGGCGGTCAGCAGCGGGAGATCACCCTGGCGATGAAGGCCGCGCTCGCGACCGGCAGCGTCCGCCGGTTCCTGGTGGGCGACCCCGCTCTCCACCAGATCGACACGCTGGCCGGCTCCCTGGTCGACCAGCTGGCAGAGGCCGAACACCACGCCGGCAGGGGCGAGATCCTGCTGGACCAGGAGACCTGCGAAGCCCTCGCCGGATCGGCGCGCATCGGGGATCGGCGGGGGAGCAGGATCGGCCAGAGTTTCGCGGTCCTGACCGGCCTCACAACGTGCATCGAGCCTCACCCCTGGCCGGAGATCCCTGCGGGAGCGATCGACGCCGGGATTGCCCGCCCCTGGCTGCTGCCGGCCGTCTACGAGCGGCTCCAGGCCGGACAGGGGGAGTTCCTGGCAGAGCTGCGCCCTGTCGTGTCGTTCTTCCTGCGCTTCAGTGGGATCGACTTCGAGTCCGACCCCTCCGCAGGGGAAAAGCTCGACAATTACCTGCGCCAGGTTCAGCAGAGCCTGGCTCGCTACGAAGCTTCCCTGGTCCAGCTGACGATCGGCGACAAAGGCAGCTACCTCCAGGCAGCATTCGGCGCGCCGGTCGCCCACGAAGACGACTCCGGCCGGGCGCTAGTTGTCGCCCTGGAATTGAAGAATCTCTAGGTCGAGTTCATCACGAGCGTCCAGTTCGGGATCAGCAAAGGGCGCATGCGCACGGGAGCGTACGGCAGCCTTAACCGGCGGACTTACGGGATGATGGGCGACGATGTCAACCTGGCGGCGCGCCTGATGCAGGCCGCCCTCCCCGGGCAGATCCTGGTCAGCAAGAGCGTCTGTCAGGGCATCGCGGGGGATTACCTCTGGGAGGAATTGCCCCCCATGCGGGTCAAAGGAAAAAGCGAACCGGTCCAGGTCTTCGGGCTGCTGGGATACAAGACAGCCAAGATCTCGCAGCTGCGGGCGCCGAGGTACACCCTGCCCATGGTGGGCCGGCTGGAGGAGATGGCGCAGATCGCAGAAATAGTCCAGGCAGCCAGCTCAGGGCAGGGGAGAATGGTCGGGATCTCGGGAGAAGCCGGGGTCGGCAAGTCCCGTTTGGTCGCCGAAGCGGTCCGGCTGGCGAACGAACACGGTTTCGCTGGCTTCAGCGGGGAATGCCAGTCTTACGGGTCGAACATCAGCTACCTGGTCTGGAGGGATATCTGGCGGGGTTATTGGGGACTCGACCCCTCCGTTCCCGTCGAGGACCAGCTCCGCAGGGTGGAGGAGGAGCTGGTCAGGATCGATCCGGCGCTGGCAGCCCGGCTCCCGCTGCTGGGCGCCCTGCTCAACCTGCCCATCCCCGACAATGACCTGACCGCCTCTTTCGACGCCAAGCTGCGCAAGACCTCGCTTGAATCCCTTATGGTCGATTGCCTGCGGGCGCGCAGATCCGACCACCCGCTCCTGTTCGTGCTCGAGGACTGCCAGTGGATCGACCCGCTCTCCCACGACCTGCTCGAGGTCTTGGGGCGCGCCACGCAGAACCTGCCGGTGCTGATCCTGATGGCTTACCGCGCGCCGCTGCCGGACAGGCTGGCCGCGCCCCGCGTCAGCCTGCTGCCCCATTTCACCCAGATCGAACTGACTGAATTCTCGCCCGAAGAAGCTCAAGAGCTGATTTCCCTCAAATTGAAGGACCTGTTCGGCCCGGCAGGACAGGCGACGGCAGACCTGGTGCGCCTGATCACTAATCGGGCGGAAGGCAACCCCTTCTACCTTGAAGAGATCCTGAACTACCTGCGCGACCGGGCAGCCGCGCTGCCAGATCCCACCACCGTCGCGTCGCTCGACCTGCCAGCCAGCCTGCACAGCCTGATCCTGAGCCGCATCGACCAGCTGACTGAGAGTCAGAAAACCGCCCTGAAAGTGGCCAGCGTGATCGGCCGCTTCTTCCAGGCTGCCATGCTGTGGGGGACATACCCGCAGCTGGGTGAACCAGGCAGGGTCATCGCCGACCTGGACCGCATGGTCAGGCTGGATCTGGTCGTCCAGGACGTCCCGGAACCGGAGCTGGTCTATCTCTTCAAACACATCCTCACCCAGGAAGTCGCTTACGAGAGCCTGCCCTTCGCCACCCGCTCGGTCCTCCACGCGCAGATCGGTGCATACATCGAGCGCACGTACCCCCAAACCCTGGACCAGTACATAGACCTGCTTGCCTTCCACTACGACCGGGGGGAGGATGCCGGGAAAAGGAAGGAATACCTGCTGAAAGCCGGGGAGACCGCCCAGCGCAACTACGCCAACGTCGCTGCCATCGACTATTACCGGCGCGCCCTGCCCTTGCTGGCCGAGACAGAACGGATCCCCGTCCTTTTAAAATTGGGCAAAGTCCTGGAGCTGGTCGGGAAGTGGGACGAGGCCGGCGATCGTTACCTGGAGGCGCTGCGCCTCGCAGACCGGCTGGACGACCGCCAGGCGCGCGCCCGGTGTGTCACGGCTCACGGTGATTTCTTAAGGAAATTGGGTAGGTACGAAGAAGCGGAGACCTGGCTGGCGCAAGCCCTCTACATCTTCGAGGATCTCGGCGACCAGGCCGGGATCGGCCAGGCGCTCCACTTCGCCGGCACGCTGGCGGCCCAGCAGGGAGACTACGAACAGGCGCGCCTGCTCTACGAGCAGAGCCTGGCGATCCGCCGGAAGCTGGATGACAGGCCGCAGATCGCCAGCCTGCTCAGCAACCTGGGCATCATCGCCCGCTTGCGCGGCGACGCCTACGAGGCGCGCGCCCTCCACGAGGAGGGTCTGGCGATCCGCCGGCAGCTGGGGGACAAGTGGGCGATCGCCGTTTCACTGAACAACCTGGGCAATGTCGCCCTCGACGAGGAGAACCTGGCCGAAGCGCAGGAGCGGCTGGATGAGGCCCTCGCCCTCCAGCGGGAGGTCGGCGACCGGTGGTCGGTCGCCAACGCCTTCAACAACCTGGGCAACCTGGCCCGCACCCGGGGCGATTACCCCCGGGCGAAGGCGTTCTACCTGGAAAGCCTGGAGATCTACCAGGAGTTCGGCGACCGGCGCGCCCTGGCGTATCTCCTGGAAGACATGGGCGGGCTGGCCGCGCTGGAGGGCAAGCCGCGGCGTGCCCTGCGCCTGGTCGGGAGCGCCTCCGCGCTGCGCCAGGAAGTCGGCTCCCCGCTCTCGGCGAAAGAGCAAGAAGCCCTCGACCGGCTGCTGACGAGCGCCCACCGGGAGCTGGACGAAGTCGCTCAGGCCGTCGCCTTCGGCGAAGGGCGCCTCCTGTCAATCGAAGAAGCGATCAGACACGCGCGCGAGGATTAGATCGAATCTCTTCCCGATCCAATCCTTAATCTTCGATACTCGGCGACGAGCGTCGAATCGTCTAAGGCCTGTTCAAACTGCTTTAACCATTCTATGATGTAGTCATCCTCAAGTATATCGCCTTGGCGGCGGATCACGCTTCTGGCGTCTTCGTGATCTCGCGCGCGAGTGGAGATCAGTTTGTATAAAATTAAATCCTCAGGGCTGCACAGGCGAATTGTTACCCCCGGTTGGATCTCTTCCTCACGACCACGGTTGATCGCGATGACATCGTAAGGCGTATCTGCCAGCAGGAGATCCAGCCGGGTTCCCAATGTGTCTTGCACAAATACCATCGCCTGCTCACGCAACGCTTTGTAAGGATCAGAAACCAGGAATTGATAGTCTTTTGCAAGTAACTCTAATAGGCGGGTACTCCCTCTCCGGTCGAGTAGAATCTTGAGATCAACATCTCGGGTGACGCGCGGCTCTCCCCAGGCAGCTACCGCAACTCCACCGATCACGATCGAGGGGATGCCCGCATCAATTAACCTTTTTTGTATTGTCTGGATAGACTGAAACAGATTTTCCATCGGCCATGGTTCATTCAACAAGCCGATGGAGGCGGGATTGGAGGTCTGCTAATGCCTTCCGCCGCTCTGATTCGAAGAGATGCCTGGTTTTTTGTAACTGCCATTCATAAGATCGCTGCAGGACGAGCCATTGAGCAAGGCTCTCTTGAACAGTCATCGAGTGCAGTAAACTCAGAGACTTCTCTTCCGCTGAATCCCAGGTTTCTCGTAAGGTCTTCAAATCTTGCATAATGAATTTCTTAGGATCGGCAAACTTGTTGAATTTAAATTAGGTGACTTGTCAGATTGTCAGATCAGTCAATGAATTATAACAGTTGAATATTACGATTTCCGCTTGACTCTTATCCCTTATCGGGAGTACAATAGTCCAACTTTACAACCGAATAACGGGGAACGTTAGCGCAAGGCCCTTGCCTCAGGCAAGGGTGACGAGGTGGAGGTTCCCCGCCGCAAGGCGGGGCTAATCCCGAACAGGGAGAAAATCGAAAGGTCAGCGGATGCCTCCCGGGACGGCCACGTCCCGCGTACCCCCCTCCTGAAAGCGGTGCGACAAACCGCCCCGGGTAACCGGACGACAAAACGCAGCGCCGTGGCCGCCGCAACCTGATCGACAGGTTGTGTGCGCAGATTCGTGGAGGGGCGGTCCCCGCCGCTGTATTTCAACATAGATGGACACGCCCGCGCGTGTCCTTTTTTTCTTATTCGTTTCCGATGTTCTTCGTGTTGTTGTTGGTTCAAATTACCCTAAAGGATTGGTGAGGGACATGCAGTCACACGGCCGATATCACATAGACATCGCACCTGCGCCCGCCCCGGCGGGCGGCTACCCGGCGCAGTTTCACCTCGACGACGGCGGCGCCTACGTCAAGTACGGGCACACCGTGTTCCTCGGCAGCGCGCAGCGCGGCGACGAGCACTGGACGGCGGAGGTCATCACTCAGACCTGGTACATGGCGGAGACCGGGCGCATCCCGATCTCTGGCGCGGGGTACGGCGGGAAGTTCGCCGGCCCCGGCTTCGAGGGCATCTGGCTGGACATGAGCGAGATCGTCCGCCCCACCCGCGATGGCATCCACGGGCGCGAATACATCTCCACCCAGGTCGACCTGGGCGGGGGTCTCGACTCGCTGGAGTTCACCCCAGATGGACGCCTGGCCTCGTTGCCGCCGCCCGTCGTGCGCCTGCCTGTGCCGCTGGTCTTCAACCCCTTGCCCATCCCTCTCGCCGGGCGCGGGGCGATCCAGGCCGTGGCCGCTGCCGCCCACCGCCTGGGGACCCAGGCGGTAATCGAGGCCCAGGACTACGGTTCGGACCTTTCTGAATATTCCGGTGCGCTGGCGATCCGCGGCTCCCGCTCGTCCCTGGCCGATCTGCCCGCCGCGCGGCTTCCGAACTACCTGGAGATCGAAGAAGACGACTTGTCCGGCGTCGCGGCGCTGTGCAGCGAGCTGGGCAGCCGCTACCCGGAGGCGGTGATCGCTGCCCGCCTGCCGCTGGGCGAGGATGCCGCCGGCCTTGCGGCCGAATGGGTCCGGGCCGGGGTGCCTGTGATCCACCTCTACGCCGATGAAGTGGGGATGGACCTGGACGGGCACGCCCTTCCAGAATCCCTGCACGCAGTGCACACCCACCTGGTGGGCCAGGGAATCCGCGACCGCGTCGCCCTGGTCGCCAGCGGGGGGATCGCTGCCGCCGAGCATGTTGCCAAGGCCATCGCCTGCGGCGCGGACCTAGTCGCGGTCGACTTCATTTTACAGGTCGCCTGGGGCTGCGCCTTGTGGGCGGACAAGGGCCGCTGCCCTGTCGAGCGCGATCTGATCGACCCGGCGTGGGGTGCCCGACGGATCATTAACCTGGTCAACGCCTGGCGCGACCAGCTCCTGGAAGCCCTGGGCGCCATGGGTATGCGGGAGGTGCGCCGCCTGCGTGGCGAGGTCGGGCGCACCATCTGGCACACCGCCGAAGAGGCGGGCTTCCGCGCCCTCCTGGGCGGCAGCGCGTCGCTCGTCCGCCACAGCCGCCGATCGCAGCCCAAAGGCGGGGAGGGCGACTACCGCTGGCCTACCGCCCTGCTCCTGGCCTCCCAGGAACAGGCCCGCACCGGCCGACCGCCGACCAGCGATCTGGAGCACCGCGTCGGCGCGTCTGACGGCGGGTTCGACCGCCTGGCGTTCGCCTTCGAGCTCGACCTGGACCCGCGCCAGCTGCCCGAAGCCGACCCGGCCGGTTTCGACCTACGCCTGCCGCTCAACCGCCGCGACCCCTCCCGCCCGAAGATCGTCCTGCCCCTCCCCTGGTACGGCGCCGGGATGTCCTACGGTAGCGTCGGCCTGCCGGTGATGCTCACCCGCGCCCGCGCCGCGCAGAGGCTGGGCACGTTCACCTCCACCGGCGAGGGCGGTTACCCCGAGGAGCTGGTCCCCTATGCCGACCACATCATCACCCAGGTCGCCACCGGCCTGTTCGGCGTCAGCGAAGCGACCATCCAGCGCGCCCGGGTGGTCGAGATCAAGTATGCTCAGGGCG
>Ga0073934_10003012_pt1 | contig 32486 bp, 24 predicted proteins | sample LarsenN4metaG_FD_76834 | JGI IMG/M metagenome (GOLD analysis project Ga0073934, IMG submission 76834) | Hot spring sediment bacterial and archeal communities from British Columbia, Canada, to study Microbial Dark Matter (Phase II) - Larsen... ...
CCGAAGGTTACCAAAACACTGTTTAATTCCGCGACGGAGTTTCTTACCCATTATCCGCTTCGTTGATTGCTTCGTCCGAAACTGATGTTCATGAGCGGATTTTTATTCTGCGGCTTTCAGCAAAGAAAGCCTTTTTTTGTTTCTGAACCTGTCATGAAATTCGGGCTGCCACGAGATTTAAAATAAACTGACTTTTGCCGGCCCCGATGCGTCTAAAGTAATGCGAGACTCGCGGCATGGCCGCAGAAAGTCGTTATTTTATTCGCAAGAGGCGTTGTTATGGACAGGCGATTTTTTATCAAAACAAGCGGAATAGGTCTGGCAAGTTTTGGCCTGATGGCTGCCGCACCGGATTTTTTGCATCAATTTGCGGCGGCACAGACCCGGAAATCATTCGGAAGACGTAAGGTTTTGGTTACGATTTTTCAACGTGGAGCCGTTGACGGGCTCAATATGGTTGTCCCCTTCGGCGATCCGGAATATTACAATCTGCGGAATACAATCGCCATCCCAAAGCCAAACGAGACTGACGGAGCAGTTAATCTTGACGGCTACTTCGGGCTGCATCCTTCGATGAAACCCTTTGAGGAACTATGGAAATCACGCCAATTAGCCGTGATTCATTCCGCAGGTTCGCCTGATAACACAAGATCACATTTCGACGCGCAGGACTATATGGAATCCGGAACACCGGGAATCAAGTCAACCCGCGATGGATGGCTCAATCGTGCTTTGCAGGCGACGGCGGGTAAAGACGATTCGCCGTTTCGTGCCGTGGCTATGACACAGCAGCTCCCGCGCTGCCTTTATGGAAAGGCTCCTGCCGTAGCGATGACAAGCCTCAATGATTTTACGGTCAAGGCCGGGCTTTACAGCGGCGACCTTACGACCGGTTTCGAAGGTCTCTATCAGCAAAATGTCAAAGACTCTCTCGGCGAAACGGGCAAGGAGACATTCGAGGCTCTGGAGTTTCTCAAACGCGCGAATCCGGCCAAATACCAGCCCGAAAACAGAGCTTCTTATCCGCAATCGCAGCTTGGCCGCTCGCTGCGGCAAATTGCACAGCTGATAAAGGCCGAAGTCGGGCTGGAGGCGGCATTTGCCGAAGCCGGAGGCTGGGATACACACGTCAACGAAGGCGGCGCACGCGGTCAATTGGCCAATTTACTTCGTGATTTCGCATCTTCCATTTATGCATTTGCCGTCGATCTTGGCCGGAAGATGGACGATGTTGTCGTCATTACCATGAGCGAATTCGGAAGGACAGCCCGCGAAAACGGAAACCGCGGCACGGATCACGGCCACGGGAATGCGATGTTCATAATAGGCAACGGCGTAAAAGGCGGTAAGGTTTATGGCGATTGGAAAGGCCTTAAGCCGGACCAATTGAACGAAGGGCGGGATCTTGCCGTTACAACGGATTTCAGGGACGTTTTTGCCGAAGCGGCCGTAAAACATTTGGGAGCCCGTGATCTGAGCTCCCTGTTCCCGGGCTATAACGTAAGCCGTTCGAATTTTCGCGGTTATTTGACCTAACGGTTCAGCAGATCGCCAAAGGGCAAATCGTTTTCATCAAGTTTAGCGATTGCGTCTTTGTAAATCTTTATTTTGCCTTCGGATTCGAGTTTATGACGGGTTGCCGACAAATAATCTGAAAATACGGCAGCCCTTTTTTGCGCAAGCTTTGAATCCATCAATTGGTCGCGCTGTTTGGCAAATTCCTGCATGTCCGCATCTTCGCGCTTATTAAGCCCGACAATGTAATAGGTATCGCCGATCTGGATTGGTTTTTTGGCGACCTCGCCGGTTTTCAGGTTGAAAATCGTGTCTTCGAGTTCATCGTTAGAGGTTGCGGCGGCACCTTTCCCAAGAGGCGAACCCAGCACATAACCTTTTGATTCTTCAGCCTTTAAACCTTTTGCGGAGGCCAGAGACGAAAGCGCCGCGGGATCTTTTGCGCCCGAGGCAATCTCTTCGGCGATTTGTTTTATCTGCTCGCGAGCCTTTTCCATTTTTACGACATCCACAAGCTGCGCGCGGACTTCTTCAAAGGTAGCATCGCGCGGATCTTTTTTATCAACCAGCAGCGGGATCGCAAAGCCATTGGGGATTGGTATTTTGTCACCGACGTCCTGAGGATTGACGAGCATGGCGATGCCGTCCTCGAATTGAGGTGAAACGCCGATTTCCGGCACGTCGTCGCCTGGCTTGACGTAATCCGTTTCGCGTATCATCTCCGAAACGGACATATTTGCTTCGGGAGCAAAACGTTTTGCCACGGCTTCGACGTCTTTGGATTCCTTCAGCGCTTCGGCGATTTTTTGCGCAAGCTCTGCAGCCTTTGCATAAGCACGACGGTTGCGGAGGCTGACCTCGAGTTCCTTTTTGGCATCTTCGAAAGTTTTTGGAATGGCATCACCGCGCCGGAGTATGAAATACCGTCCCTGATAGTTTATAGGTTCGGTAATTTCACCGGGCTGCATGCGGATCAGCTGCTGATACGGATCCGTCGGATTATTGGGATTTTCACGAACGGGACCGCGCAATTTGCCGCCCTGTACGGCGGTTGCCGGATTTTCGGATTGGCCGCGGGCCATCTCGGCAAATGCTTCCTCAGAAACCGTCGGCCCGTTTTTGCGAAGTTCGGCGATAAGCTGATTGGCTTTTTCAAGCACGACGCCCTCGAGATCCGGCTTTGGAATCCGCAGAACTATCTCCTGTCCGAGAACGCCGGCTATCTTCTTCTCAGCAGGCAGTTTATCGTATTCCGCCCGCAGATCCTCGTCAGTAAGCGGTATTTTCTCGCCGACTTTTGCCGTGTTTATGAAAATATATTTTATCTTTTTCTGCGGAGTATTGATGTAATATGCCTGTTTGTTTTTTTCGAAATAATCACGCAATTCGGTTTCGGACGGCGTAATGTTTTTTGCAAGCTCAGATGGATCAATCAAAACATATGTCAGGTCAAAGCGTGAATTTTTTCGCTGAAAATCGCGGATTAATTCCTCTTCGGAGACGATGACGCCCGCCGTAATAAATGCCCTGAGTTTTTCGGCACTAAGGCTGTCGCGGATGGATTCCTCGAATGCTGCGACGCTGCCGGCCTGATTGACGGCGATTTGTTCGTATTGTTGACGGTCAAAGGGTTTTCCGTCGGCTGTCTTGAACTGTTCGCGTATTGCGTCGGCCACCTCTTTGTCGGAAGCCGTCAAACCGAGCCGCGCGGCTTCTACACGAATAAGCCGCGAGGTTATCATACTATCCAGAATTGCCTTTGCCGGATAGGGGCGGCCCTGCATCAACTGTGAAAATGCCTCTTTCTGGCGGTAAACTTCACCGACGGTAATCTTTTCGCCGGCGACGTTTGCGGCTGTTTCTTCGCTGCGGGCCAGATTGCGCCCAAGATCGCCGCGCGTCGGCGCGTAGAAGAAAATAAGACTTGCTACCATTAAAACACCGAACAGGATCAATACCATATTCCGTGTTCGTTCGAGGCGGTTAAAAAACTTTAGCATTACTCAATACCTGCAAATATCGTTTCAAAAAACTGTATGGGCAAACTGCGATAATACCAAAGCCGGGCCGAAATCTCCAATAAGAAACGATGATGGAAAATGGCGGCATAACGGGAAAACACTTGCGGAATCCCGTAAATTATTCAATCATTAGACCTAAATCGCCGAGATGGGAAAAAAACCGATAAAACGGGTCGGGATAGTCGTTAAACCAAACAATGACGGCGCACTTTCGAGCGCGGCCGATCTTATAAACTGGCTCAGTGCACGCAAAATCGAAGTCATAGGCGAACCGCTCGTCTGGTCGGACGCTAAGGACAACGGCACAGGGCACGGTCGCCGGATAGCCGAAGCTGCCGATCTGCTGGTTGTCCTCGGCGGCGACGGCACGATGATTTCCACCGCACGCATTGCGGCAGAAACCGACGTGCTGGTAATCGGCGTCAATCACGGCGGTCTCGGTTATCTGACTGATTTCCGTATCGAGGAAATGTTTCCCGCTCTGGAAGCGGTTATCCGCGGCGAATATGAAATTGATGAACGCGTAATGCTCAATATAGAGCATTATCGAAACGATCAATTGCTCTCGACGGGACGCGTCCTGAACGACGTTGTCATAAACAAAGCCGCACTTGCCCGAATAATCGAAATCGAAATAAGCCTGGATTCTCTTTTTGTCAATTCCTTCAGGGCTGACGGGCTTATCGTCGCCACGCCGACCGGATCGACCGCTTATAACCTCTCTGCCGGCGGTCCTATTGTTTATCCTTCGATGAATGCGGTCGTGCTTACGCCGATTTGCCCTTTTACACTGACAAACCGGCCGATAGTTATTCCCGATTCATCAGTAATTGAATTGCGGCTTCGCAACGAAAACGAAGGTGTCGTGCTGACGCTCGACGGCCAGGTCGGATATCCGATGCAAGCCGCAGACAGCGTCCGTGTAAGCAAAAGCCAAATGACGTTTAAACTTGTTCAACCGCCGAATCGAAATTATTTCGATGTTTTGAGAAACAAATTGAAATGGGGCCGCTAAAGTTTTTCAATAACATTCAACCGGCAAAATCCGCCGGCTCCCAGCCGTATTTTTTCAAATCACAACGCCCTTTTGCATCGAATTCGATTCCCTCCTGTTCAAGCATTGTCTGCTGAAGGTTTACGGGAATCGTTAGACGGCCGGTCGAACAGGCTCCGCGGGAATTGATTACCCTCTGCCACGGGACGCCGGCAATATCGGCTGAATGCATTACATAACCGACCGTCCGCGGTGTGTAACCTTTGCCCAAAATGGCTGCAATTTGTCCATAGGTCATAACCCGGCCATACGGAATCTTTCTGACAAGGTCATAGACACGTTCCCGATATCCATTCATGTCATTCTTCATTGCATTAGCCTTTTATCAGTACGGTCCGCGCAGGCGCTCCGTCACCTGTCCCGCCGGAATATTTCAATGGCAGACAAATTATTTTATAATCGCCGGGTTCGATACCGCGCAGATCCAGCCCTTCCAATATAACGATGCCTTTCTCCAGCAAGGTTTTGTGAACGGGATGGCCGACAGAGGCCGGCTTTTCGATTGATAGATAATCAATACCGACAAGACGAATTCCGGAGGCCGCTATAATTTCGGCTGCCCAATGGCTGAGGTAAGTATAATCAGTTCGAAAACCTTCCTCCGGAGTGTTCCAAAAATCAGAGTTGCGTGTTTTGAAAATCAGCCTTTCAACTTCATTTAAATTCGGTAAATGCTCTACGCCGATTTCAAGTATGTCCTCTCCGACCGCAACAACGCGGCAACGCCCGATCAGAGTCTCAAGCTCTATTTGATCAACTGTTGCCGCACCGGGAATAAAATGGTTCGGGGCATCTATGTGTGTTGCGGTATGCACCCCGAAAGATATCTCGGAAACATTTGCAGCATCGCCGGCCGCAATAGATGCAAAGGTTTTAATGCTTACCGGCGGATCGCCCGCATAAATCGGAACATTTTTGCTTATCGGAACGGTTACATCGAATATCTGCATCGAAAATCAGCATAAATCAATCCGCCGGCCGCAGCAATCTTGCGCTTTGCCATAGGTCTAATTCACACTACTAGACAGAATGGACGTTCCAAGAATCTCTGCTTCAAGTTATTCGAATACTGCTCCGCTCATCTGGTCATTCCTTTACGGGAAATATCATGGCAGGGCTGAGGTTATATTGGACACGGCTCCGGCTCGATCCGCCGAACTTCTAGCTGCCGGACGTGTAGATGCGGCTCTGGTACCGGTCATAGCCTCCCAATTTATGGAAAACATCAGGCTTGTGCCCGGTGTTGCGGTCGGCGCACGTGACCGCGTGCGGAGCGTCTGTTTAATAACGACACGGGATGCTATCGAAGAGGTCCGAAGCGTAGCGCTCGACACCTCGTCGCGGACATCGGCCGCGCTTGTGAAGATAATTTTTCGCGAATTTATCGGGAGCGAACCGCTTTGGACCGAAGCAAAGCCTGATGCTGCCGCGATGCTTGCCGATAACGATGCCGCACTGCTGATTGGCGATCCCGCGTTGGCAATTTCCGAAACGGGACAGATCAGCGACGGCCGCAGCGTAAACGTCTTTGACCTGGCGGCGCTTTGGCGAAAATATACCGGGCTCGGTTTCATTTTTGCAATGTGGATGTCGCGGGCCGGGAAAATCGGTCTGGATTTCGCAGCCGCGCGCGACGAAGGGCTCGAACACATCGAAGAGATAATCGCAAACTACATTCCGGATATACCGATTACCCGTGATGAAATGCGTATTTATCTCACGCAAAACATTGTTTTTCGTCCGGATGATGAAATGCTGCTGGGAATGGAACTCTATCTGAAACTGGCGGCAAAACACAACCTGATACCATCGCCGCCGGTAATTAAAATGCTCTGAGAGCAAATGGTTAAATGTTAAATCCAAAGGACTTAATCAAATCGTTAAAGGCCGTTTAAGTTCATTTTTCAATGTTTCCTGATTTATGCGGCCGTTGTTTTTCTTCAGATGTTCCACGAATATAAGTGCGGCTGCGATCCTGCGGTCGATGTCCTTGATTTTCCCGACGTAATAGATAATCGATCTCTGCCGGCCCGGTGTAAGCGAATGAAACAAACGGTTTCCTTCCTTGTCCTGTCGTAACACTTCCCGTAATTCCTTCGACATCGGCAGGCCGTATTTGCTTTCGTCTTTTTGAAATTCTACGGTTACCTTATCGCCTTCCTTTATCCCGAGCCTTGTCCTTACCTGTTTATTCACCATTACAAAAAAATTGCCGCCGAAAGGCATCAATGCACATTGAATAGTTTCCGAAGCAGCCGATGATTTGATTGTGCAAATAATTCGCCGGTTATTTTTCTCAAACCGTAAACCGGAGGCCGATTTTGCATCTATCGGGATTACATACCAGTTGAAATCCGTTGAAAGCTGCACAAGGCGGGAGGAAAGTTTGATGATTTTGGGCTTTTTGTTTTTTTCGGGCATAACCATACGGAATTTCTCCGCTTGGACAGAAAAAGTCTATAATGAGATAGAAGGTCCGGAGCGGCCATTTATTGATTAACCGATGACAAGCAATATTCAACCGATTCTCGATAAGGCTCTTAATGGCGAAAGGCTTGATACCGAAGATTGCACGCAGCTGCTGGAATCTAACGATTTTACCCGGATCGGGCTGGCAGCCCACGAAATCAGACTTCGCAAAAATGCGCCGGACGTCGTTACCTACATCATTGACCGAAACATAAATTATACCAACGTTTGTAATGTTGTTTGTACGTTCTGTGCATTTTATCGCCGCCCGGGCAAACCGGACACTTATGTACATTCTATCGAGGAAATTTGCAAACGGATAGACGAGACGATTGCTCTCGGCGGAACCGGCATCCTGATGCAGGGCGGTTTACACCCTGATTTCGGGATTGAATGGTATGAGGAACTTTTGAGCACGCTGCATTCCAGGTATCCGGATTTTCAATTGCATTGTTTTTCGCCGCCCGAAATTCACAATATCAGCCTGATTAGCGGACTCGATTACGAAACCATTTTGCGGCGGCTAAAAGATGCGGGGCTCAATTCAATGCCCGGCGGCGGCGGAGAAATACTGGATGACGAGGTGCGAAAGCGCGTCTCAACCAAATGCAATACGCAGCAGTGGCTCGACGTAATGCGTGCGGCTCACCGCGTCGGGCTGCGGACTACGGCCACTATGATGTTCGGCATCGGCGACCGCATCGAGCACCGCGTCCGACATCTGAAGCGCATCCGCGATTTGCAGGATGAAACCGGCGGCTTTACCGCATTCATACCCTGGACATTTCAAAGGGAAAACACGGCACTTGGCCGCAAAATTACGCAGGAGCCGACCGGTATCGATTACCTGAAAATGCTGGCCGTTTCGCGTCTCTTCCTGGACAATATAGTGCATATTCAGGCATCATGGCTGACTCAGGGCCTAAGGCTCGGCCAGGCAGCATTGGGATTTGGTGCGGACGATATGGGCTCGATAATGATCGAGGAAAACGTTGTCTCGGCAGCCGGGGCCAATACTCACGCCAATGAACGCGAACTTCGCTACCAGATTCGCGAAGCAGGTTATCGTCCCCAGCAGCGCGACATTCTCTATAATTACGTCAACCGGCCGGAATCCGAACTGCTCGACCGGACGGATTCGCTGCCGCTCAGAAAACTCAGCGTTGCCTTTGCTGATTAGCCGGGCATTGGAAAAGCAGAAAACTGCAAAAATTATTGGTTGCAACCGATTATTGAGCAGGATATGTCGTTTTCGAGTAAAACATGCTTTTCGTCAAAGGGTAATCCATTGATGAGTTATTATGCGCATTCCGAAGCCGCACATGCTGCCGCAAAAACCGCATCCCATCAGCCAGGCGTCATTTTAGTGCCCTATTCATGCATGGTATGCGGCTACTGGCATCTTGCCCCAAAAGATGCCAAACCTGCAAACCCGACTTGTACGCTATGCCTTGACAGCGGCGGACATAGCAAAATTGCTTTTCAAAGCAGGGAGGAGGCTCTTTCGGTTGCGGAAAATGGCTTTTGGTCAACGGGAGTTTTGCTTTCGGTCTATCGCTGCCCGCATGGATTGGGCTGGCATCTGACAAGCAAAGAGGTAAGAAATCATTCCAAAAAACGAAAAAAACGTCGCTAGCGGAGCAAAGCAATGTCAGCTAAAAGGCCGCCGGAAATATGCTTTACCGACGGCCTTTTGGTTTTTAGTGAATACCGGAAAACTTTCCGGTTTTATTTATGAAGTTCGTCGAAATGGGCAAAGAACCAGTAAGTAATTCCGGCCCAGACCGCAAGGTTCAGTAACGAAAACACCAGCCCGAGGTTACGCGTTTTCGGGTTTCGCGCCGCTGACCGATCGCTCTTGCCATACATCAGAAGAACAACAAGCACGCCGGTAACAATCCAGGCAAACAGACGCACGGCAGTTTCTATCCAGTTTAGATGCGCAACCTGCCAGATTGTCAGAGCCATCACCAGAATCATGGCAATCAGAGCTGCAATCGGCGGTTTGTAATCAGCCGGAACTTCATCGGCAAATTCGCCCTCGGATTTGCCCAATCGGCTGTGATAGTAGCTATAAGCAAAATAAATAACCAATCCGATCGACATCCAGTCGATTAGTCGTATCCAGGTATCGAGCGGAAGGCTATTCATCAAATATGCGGCTGATAGAACCGTAGCAATAGGAATAAACGGCGAGAGCGGCACTTTGAAGGGCCGATGCAGTGTCGGGTTAGAACGACGCAAAATGATGATACCGGTACCGACGATAACAAAGGCGAAGAGCGTTCCGATGCTGACCAGTTCGCCGAGGAGGCTGATGGGAACAAATCCGGCCAGGATGGTAACGATCGCACCGGTGATTGCGGTTGTAATATGCGGCGTTCGGAATTTTGGATGGACTTTAGCCGCCCATGCCGGCAGAAGCCCGTCCTTGGACATAGAATAAAACACCCGCGGCTGGCCCATTACCATGACGACCATCGTCGAACTCAGGCCAAGCACCGCGCCGATCTTGATGATAAACGGAAATGCCTTGAGAATAGAGCCCATTGTAGTGCCTTCGGCCACCTTGACCGCTTCGTCAATGGCTACCGCAATAGGGGCAGCGGCATTAGTCAACAGACGGTAATCCACGAGACCGACCATAACCCCGGAAACGAGAATATAGAGAACCGTGCAGATGGCCAGACTGCCAAGAATACCGATGGGCATATCACGCTGCGGGTTTTTCGCTTCCTGTGCGGCGGTGGAAACCGCATCGAAACCTATGTAAGCAAAGAAGATAACGGCTGCACCGGTAACTACGCCGCTAAAGCCGAAAGGCATAAACGGAGCACAGCCCGGATCTCCCGCGCCGCAGCCGATACCGATATTGTGTGGGTTGACATAGCCGATTCCCGCCACAATGAAAAGCACCACGACGAGAACCTTGACCACGACAATGAGAGAATTGAAAGTCGCAGATTCCTTGATTCCGCGGATCAGAAGCAGCGTTACGGCAACCGAAATCAGTGCTCCCGGTAAATTAAAGATTCCCAACACTTTAGAGCCATCGGCCAGCGTAACCTCGAGTCCGGGAGGGGCGGCAAGCTGCGGCGGGAAGTTGATACCGAGATCTTTCAAAAGACTGACGACGTAACCAGACCAACCGACCGCAACCGTTGCGGCGCCAAAGGCGTATTCGAGAATCAAATCCCAGCCTATGATCCAGGCAACGAATTCGCCGAGTGTGCCGTAGCCGTAAGCGTAGGCAGAACCGGAAATGGGTACGCTGGCCGCAAATTCGGAATAGCATAACGCCGCAAAAGCGCTGACAATACCGGCAAGCACCATTGAGATGATAACGGCCGGTCCTGCGTGTTTTCCGGCTGCCTGACCGGTTAGAACAAAGATACCGGTGCCGATAATGGCGCCGACGCCGAGCATCGTCAGGTCAAGCGAAGTAAGAGCCTTTTTAAGAGTATGTTCGCCGGTTTCCTGTGCTTCGGCGATAATTTGATTTATTGGTTTGGTCGCAAAAAGTGACATTAATGCCTCCTCAGGAATTAGAATCTTGCGTTGGTTCGGCGGGAGCCTCTGACTTTCGTTTCCAAATTAAATAGACCGGGACGCCGGAAAGCACTATCAGCAGTCCGGGCCAGGTTGTCGTAGTCTGATAGATAAACAGGACGCCCAGTATCACCGCCGCCGCTATGATATAGAGCGCGGGTATTATCGGATAGCCGAATGCTTTATACGGCCTTTCCGCATCAGGTCTTTTTCGCCGGAGAACGAAAATACCCGCAATTGTCAGGATATAGAAAATCAGTGCCGCCGAGATGATATAGGTCAGCAGATCTCCGTAGAGATTTCCGTAAGTGCCGTCGGCACGTACCGTCCGTGGCAGGACGTAAAAAGCCGACCAGATGCCCTGGATTACAAGACCCCAGGCCGGAACGTGAAACTTGTTTAATTCGCCGGATGATTTGAAAAACAAACCGTCTTTGGCCATGGCATAATAGGCACGCGCACCGGCGAGTATCAGCCCGTTGTTACAGCCAAAGGTCGAAACAACGAAGGCGACCGCCATCAGGACTGCACCGATACCGGGAAAAATCACCTCCGCCGTTGCCGATGCGACGCGGTCGCTGGGAACGGTCTGTATGGTCTCAAACGGCAATGTTGTAAGGTAAGCGACATTGGCAAGTAAATACAATGTAATTACACCGCCGGTGCCAAATGCCAGCGACAGTGGAATATTTCGGCGGGGTTCTTTTACCTCGCCGGCAGTAAAAGTGATGTTATTCCAGGCATCGGAAGAAAAGAGCGAATTGGTCTGTGCAACGCAGATGCCTACAAACAGGCCAAAAGCCGTAGCAGCCGTCAAACCGTGCCCTACGTCCTGCAACTTGCCGCGGACGGTCCAGAGATCGCCGAAATTAGACGCCGCAACGTCCCAATGCATGAAAAGCCCGACAGCAATGCCGAGCACAATAAGCGCAATCAATGAGCCGGTTTTTGCGAAGGTAAATGCGTTTTGGATAATTTTCCCGAGACGAAGCCCGCGCGTGTTCATCCATGTTAGCAGCGCGATCATCAAAACGCCGGTCAATTGTGCCGTAGAAAGAGAAAAGGCATAACTCGACGAACCGATGCGGATAGGCTCGATAATGTAATTCGTCTCGGAAATTGAAGGAAACAGGATGCCCAGATAACGTCCGAAGCCGACAGCGACGGCCGCGATGGTAGCCGTCTGTATTACAAGAAACAATGTCCAGCCGTAAAGAAATCCCCAGAAAGGCGAATATGCCTCGCGCAGATAGACGTACTGACCGCCGGCATTCGGCATCATTGCTGCTAATTCGCCATAGGAAAGCGCTGCCGTAATGGTCAGAAGCCCCGTAATTACCCAGACGACAAGCAGCCATCCCGGACTCCCGACCTGACGAGCAATATCGGCTGAGACAATGAATATGCCGGACCCGATCATCGAGCCGGCGACAATCATCGTCGAGTCGAGCAGGCCAAGTCCGCGTATGAATCCATCCTTCGGCTGCTTTTCCGCAGCTGCAGCGTTTGCTTCCATATAAAATTCCGCAAATTAACAATGAGATTTGCGGCGACCCGGAATTTGGGAAGAGTTTGTTTTGTTTTTCCAGTCTTCGATGCCAAACTTGGATTGGCGGTAGATTCGTAGGTGATATTATACGTTTATTCGGCCCGCTGTCGAGTAAAGAAGCGTGTTTTTTCCCGCCGAAACCGCCCGTCAGGGAAAACAGCAAGAGGACATATGGAAACAAAAGTTGAATGGCCGGGCGATATGCCCGAAGAGGAATTTCGCCGTTTTGCTTCTCAGGCTTCGGAATGGATAGCCGATTATTTCAATAAAATCGAGGATTTACCGGTTTTGTCACAGGTCAGCCCCGGATGGTTGAAAGAGCAGATTTCACCCGCGGCGCCCGACAGCGGTGAAGATTTCGCCGCGATTTTGGCGGATATGGATAAATTGATTTTACCGGCCTCGACGCATTGGAATCATCCGCATTTCCATGGACTTTTTTCTACATCTACATCAGGGCCGGGCATTTTGGCGGAGATGCTGGCCGCGGCATTGGATATGAAGGCAATGCTCTGGCGGACATCGCCTGCTTCTGCGGAATTGGAGGACGCCGTCCTCGGCTGGCTTCGTGACATGACCGGATTGCCTGACGTTTTCGAAGGCATAATTTACGATACGGCCTCTGTTTCAACTATGCATGCCATTGCCGCCGCGCGCGAACGCGCCCGTCCGGATATACGTGAACTTGGAATGAGCGGTCGCGACGATCTGCCGCTTTTACGGGTTTATTGCTCCGAAGAAGCGCATTCGTCCGTAGATAAAGCATGTATCGCACTTGGACTCGGGCTTCGGAGCCTGAAGAAAATCGAATGCAACGATGTTTTTGAAATGAAGGCCGATGCACTCGCCGCCGCAATCGAAGCAGACCTTGCCGAAGGAATTATGCCCTTTTGCGTTGTTGCAACAATCGGCACTACATCAACTACCGCTGTTGACCCCGTTGAAGAAATAGCCCGGATTTGCGAATCTTACGGGCTCTGGCTCCATGTAGATGCCGCCTATGCAGGACCTGCGGCAATTCTGCCGGAATTGCGTCCGCTTTTCAGCGGCTGGGAAAAAGCGGATTCTATCGTAATGAATCCGCATAAATGGCTTTTTACGCCTTTTGACCTATCCGCATTTTATTGCCGCGATATGGCCTCGCTGCGGAGAGCCTTTTCACTAGTTCCGGAGTATTTACGTACCGCAGATTCGGCAACCGTAAAAAATGGGATGGATTATGGATTCCAGCTCGGGAGAAGGTTCCGGGCCTTGAAACTGTGGTTTGTTATTCGCTATTTCGGACGCGAAGGCATTGCCGCACGTCTGAGAAATCATTGCCGGCTTGCCCGTGATTTTGCCGATTGGATCAGACAATCGGAAAACTTTGAGCTGATGGCGCCGACGCCGTTTGCACTTGTTTGTTTTCGGGCAGTGCCAAAGCATTTGGCTGAAACACAGGACCAGAGCGGTCTGGATGAATTCAACGAACGGCTGATGAATAAGATCAACGCCTCCGGAAAAGCCTATCTCTCGCATACTAAGCTGAAAGGCCGCCTTGCCTTGCGTTTTTCCGTCGGCAGTATTCGCATCATGCCCCGACATATTGAGGAAATGAAGGAACTGCTGACGGGAGCAGTCGCGGAAATCGGGCTTTCGATGCAATAATATCGTTTCAGTATGTTGGTACATCTTGTTTGCTGGAAGTATAAACCGGAAATTTCCGCCGCTGTCCGGAATGAACATATTAAGAGGCTGAATGCTCTGCGGTATCATATTCCCGAAGTGTTAAAACTCATCGCCGGTGCCGATGTTCTCGGACTCGAACGCTCTTTCGATACCGGTCTGGCGGCATATTTCCGCGACCGCGCGGCTCTCGATGCATACACGAATCACCCCGAGCATTTGGAAGTAGCAGAAATGGGCAGGAAAATTGCCGGGCGCGTCGTATCGGTTGATTTTCTCACCGGCGAGGACAATCTATGAAAAGATTGCTTCGCCGCGTTCTGCTGTTATTTCTCGCTTTAGTCATCGCCCTGCAGGCTCCTTTTATCTACCGTCGTTATGAAATCGGGCAGTTGGAAAAGCGTATCGAAGAACTCGGACGTGAACGAAAGGAAAACGCCGCTGCCGGATATCGCGAAATAAAAGGAATTATCCACGCACATACATCGCTCGGCGGCCACAGCACCGGCAGGTTTGACGAACTGATTGACGCGGCAAACGCTTCGGGGCTGGATTTCGTCGTCATGACGGAACATTATTCACAAAAATACGATACTTCCGCACTGACATTGAACGGAGTTTACGACCGCACACTTTTCATCGGCGGTCAGGAGGCGGACACAAATGACGGAGGACGTTATCTTCTGATTCCGGGCGGCGCGGAAACGCCGAAGTGCGGAGAATTATCCTCAGCCGGGTTTCTGGACAAGATTCACTCGGAGGGAAAAATCGCAATCAACAATTATCCGGACAGAAGTCGTGCATTGAATCCTCCGTTTGACGGAATGGAGATCTACAGCCTGCACATAAATGCAAAGCGGGCAAATCCCTGGACCGCCATCCCGGATTTAATCTGGTCGTTTAACCGTTATCCCGAACTGACATTTGCCACTTACTTTCGCCGAAACGATGATTATTTACGCAGATTTGACACCGCAGCCGCAGGGCGGAGGATTTTTCTTACCGCCGGCACGGATGCCCACTCAAATATCGGATTTTATCTTTTTGCCGATGATCAGGGCCATCGGCTGCTGGGCTTTAAGATAGATCCATATTCAATGGTTTTCCGCCTGATGCGGATGCATTATCTGCTCCCGGAGGATGCCGCTACAACCCGCGAAAACCTGTTAAAAGCAATAAAAAACGGTAATGGATTTGTCGGGTTTGATATTTTGGGAGATTCTACCGGATTTGCTTTTTCGGCATCGAATGGGACGGCAAAGGTTATAATGGGCGAGGAGATCGCGCTTGGTCCCGGTGTCAGTTTTGATATAAGGTCCCCATTGCCGGCACGGTTTGTATTGTTCGGAAACGGCGAAAAAATAGCCGAATCCGAATCCGTTTACGAATTCCGGACAGCGGTTGATAAAACAGGTGTTTATCGTGTAGAGGCCTATCTGGATACACTCGGGGCACCATTTGACCGAACGCCGTGGATTATTTCGAATCCGATTTATGTCCGTTAAGCGAACCGTTTCTTGCAGTCCGTCATCTTAGTTTTTTGAATGCAATTGGAAAGAATTTGATGAAGAAGCAAATTTGCAAGTATCTGGCCGGCATTGCGGCGTTTGGAGTTTTGGCTGCAGCGGCCTTGGCGCAGCAGGTAAAACGTGCTGATTTTGACGTTACAAACTACGTAATAGATGCCAAAGCCTCTCCGGACGAAAATAAACTTTCAGCAACTGCTGATGTAACATTTACGCTGCTCGAGGACACAAGAAGCATCACCTTTGAACTGAATGGTTCATTGAAGGTTGATTCCGTCGAGCGGCTTGACAATGCCGCACTCCAGCCCGTCCAGACGCAAAGACCGGCCAACGCTCGACGTCCGCAGACTCCTTCGTCGCGATTGCTTACATTTGTCCAGGATCAGGTCGGTGTCTCCGATCTCGGGCCGAGCGTCCGGGTTGATCTGGGGGAAAATCTGACCAAAGGAACTACGCTCACTCTGCGCTTTAAGTATTCCGGCATTCTCAATTCGCCCGGCGGCGGCCCATTGCTTACAAAACGACTTGCATATATCGGCGAAACGGAAGGCTATCTGATGTATGCATCGCGATGGTTTCCATTTCACAACTATGCAGCTGATTTTGCTACTGCAGACATTACCATTTCGCTTCCGGCAGGATTGCAGGCCGTAGGCTACAGCGATTCTCCCGTTACCTCCGCCGGCGGTCGTTTTCGCTTTACGCAAACACGTCCGGGCCTTATCGGCAATCTTGCCTATGGCCGCTATTCCGCACGGACAATGAAGGTGGGCGATTACGAATTGCAGTTTTACACAAGGCCGGGTTCTGAGAGAGCCATAGAAACATTCGGCCAGACTCTCGGCAAGGCATTAACGTTTTATCAATCAAGTTTCGGTAATCCGGATTTTGGCAATCGTCTTGTCATTGCCGAGATTGACGATGAAAGTCTGGATTATTACTCCGCAATGGGAATGCTTTTTATCGCTGCCCGGAATTTCGATACACAACCGGCCACGGCAGAAGAACGACTCCAGCGTGAGGCGGCCTATCAATGGTGGGGACTTACCGTCGGTCTGAAATCATTCGACGATGCATGGCTTTCGCAGGGACTTGCGGAATATTGCGCTTTTGCGCTGCGCGAAAGTATGCTGGAGGGGCCGCGAATTGAAGCTCTGCGGCGCGAACTGCTGGAAAAGGCTCTGACCTTTGAACAGACTGCTTCGCTGCTACGCGCGCCGGCAACGCTCGACGATCAGTCAGCCGCCTATCAATACATAATGTTTGGCAAGGGCCCGTTCGTTTTCAAATTGCTGAGAGATACTATCGGCGAACAGAAATTCAATACCTTGCTAAGAACTTTTCTGAATGAATCCAGAGGAAAGAACGCTTCGATCGATGATTTCGAAAAGCTTGCTTCGCGTATAGCGGGCAGAGATCTGAGGTATTTTTTCGCACGCTGGGTCGAAGGTACCGGCGTACCTGAATTTTCTGCTGATTATGTCATTCTCCGCACCCGCTCGGGTAAGTTCATTGCACGCGGAACCGTAAAGCAGAATTATGACAACCTGCGGCTGCCGGTTGATGTCCAATTACGTTCTGAGGGTTCGGAGGGTCTGAAAACGGTTACGCTCGATATGCAGGAATCTAGTGCGGATTTTAACATCGAATCGGATGGAAAACCAATAGAGGTAGTGATTGATCCGGGCTACAAATTGCTACGTATCTCGCCGGATCTGCGCGTCTCATCGATCGCACGCCGCGGCATCGAACAGATGAAAGAAGGCAATTATGCCGAAGCGCAGGCGCAATTCGAGGCGGCACTGAAACTCGACCGCTCGAATTCATGGGTTTACTATCACCTCGGGCTGCTTTTCCTGGAACAAAGAAATTATGATTTGGCAATAGATAACTTCAAGGCGGCTTTGGCCGGAAATTTAAATCCGCCGTGGCTTCAGGTCTGGAGCGAAATCCGAATGGGCAATGCTTACGACGCAAAGGGCGACCGTGCACGTGCCGTAGCCGCATATGAACGGGCGCAACGCATCGGCGATAATTACGATAATGCACAGGAAGCGGTAAAACGTTACCAGGCAACGCCCTACGATCCAAAGGACAAACAGGCGATTCTTCATTGATTCAATGGACAAGAGGAAAAATTTAAGGCGGGGAGAAAAAATCCCCGCCTTTTTAGTGCAATAGGGCAACCGGTCAGAAATTAAGCCTTGCGGCAAACTGAATCTGTCGATTGGTGCCGAGTCCGACCGTCCTTTCAACCGTCGATCGCAGCAGACCGAAAGCCGTACCGGCACGATTTTGCGTAAAAGGCTGGCCGGGCTGCAGAAAGCCTGAATTGAGCGAATAATACGCCGGATTGCCGCCTGAAGAAGGCGTTACCGTAAAACTCGGCAAAGGGTTTGATAAGACAGACGGCGGATTTGCAAAGTTTGTACGATTGAAAACATTGAAAATTTCCGTCCGCAGTTCGATATTAAATCTTTCGTTCAGTTTTATCTTTCTGGCTGCGATTAGATCTGCCTGAATAAATTTCGGTCCCGTCAGTGCGTTACGCGGCAGATTGCCAAAAGTTCCCGGAGCCGGTGCGGCAAATGCCGCCGGATTCAGAAAATTGCGATCATTATTCAGATACGGATTGACGCCCGGTATCAAATCCGGCCGCCTTGTCTGTCGTGACGATCCGCCGCCGGGGGAATTGATTACGGCGACAAATCCGGGCGGAAGCGGCGCCGATGCACTCGGCGTGAAAGAATTTGCAACGTAGCCGTTTGGAAGCGTGATCGTGCCGCCTCCTGCTCCGGTCGGTACAACGCAGCCATTTGCGTTACGGCATACAATTACAATGTCAGGCCGCGTAATCGTTACATCGAGCGGAATGCCGCTTCGCGCATTTACTATTGCGCCTAAACTCCATCCGCCAAAAAGCGCATTGCCGATTTTACCTGCATCAATGCTTCTTCCGCGTCCGATTGGCAGATCATAAACAGCGCTTAGGTTAAAAGTATCGCGAATGTCGAAATTGTTTGAGCCACGGTCTGCTTCGTAATTGTTTATATCTCCGCTCGGACGCGGCTTGCCGCCAAAGGGCTGCGCGGCGGTTCGGGCTTCGTTGGAACCCGAAGTATTACCTACGCTCCGCGAACGCGCATACTGTGCATTTAATGTCAGCCCGTTGCTAAGCCGTCGGGCAAGTGATATCTGCAAAGCGTCATAGCGGTCTGTCCCGCCGCTTGTTTTTGTGTCTATCTCAGCAAATGGACGGCATATGGGATTATTTGCCGATGCATTGCAGGCAGTTATGGCTGCCGAATTAAGAATATCGAATTGCCTTATGACAGTAATGCCGATGACTCTTCCATTGGCATCTAACCTGTTTACGACGCCTGCATTTGCCGGTAATGGCGATCCGTCATTGATTGTCGCATCGCCGCCGCGGATGATATTTGAAATTCCACGCAGGAACAAATTACGGCCGCGGCTGCCGATATAGGCAACAGTAAGAGTCAATTGATAAGGCAATTGCTGTTGCATGGAGCCGGTGAAACTCCAGATTCTTTCCGGTACCAAATATTCGGGTGCGTAAGCTCGCGGCTGATATGAGCGGTTTGAGGGATTGGTAACAAAGTTTTGACGGATAGTATTGATAAACGTTGAGACATTAGGATCAAAGCGGACGCTTGAACTTCCCGGCAGTGTTGAATTAATCCGATCGCTCTCGATCGGCTGTATCTGATCCTCTACCTGTCCCGGCCCGTAATAGATCCCGAAACCACCGCGAAAAACTGTTTTGCCGCCGCCGAAAAATCCTTTTCCGTCAGGATCAGGCGACCACGTCAAACCAAGTCTCGGACCAAATGCCTTTTTGTCCGTATGAAATGCCGGCAAGGAAGACGGCTTTAATGTACCGGAGGAAGTATCGAACAGGACCTGGCCATTGCGACGTTCACGAAGAGGCGTATAGAATTCGTAACGCAGCCCGTAATTCAATGTTATGTTTTTTCTGATTTTCCATTCGTCCTGTGCGAAACCTATGTAATATTCCTGCATGGCAAGGCGGTTTCCGGTCAGATTGTTGTTGAAAGGGCTGGGGTCGCTAAGATCTCCCTGGTATTGGACAGATGCCAGATTGTTTGCAAGAAAATCATTGATGCTGTTGAAAACGAACGTAGTGCCGCCATTTCGATCCGTGTAAATTCTAACGGGGCGAACCTCTGCGCCGAATTTCAGAATGTGATTTCCTTTAACCCACGTCAGATTATCAATAAATGAAATCGAATAGGCGGTATAGGGCTGTGCGCGGCCATTGGCGGCACTGTTTGCACGAATAAGACCGCCGGGATTCGAAGTCCCTGCAGAAGTTCCCTGTCCGGCAATGTTGTAATTTGCAGTATTGCCGGAGATATTGATTGCTACCGCTGAAAGGTCTATCCCGGGAATTGAACGTGCGACACCGTTCGTGCGTGTAAACGCACTGTTGTAACCAATTTTGAATTCGTTGATAAGAGTCGGCTTGAGATATCTCTGCCAGTTGAATACTCCGTTTTGCGGCTCGGCTACAAAATTAAGATTGCGGCCGGAAACGCCCTCGGGTTGGAGATTTGTACCGTTGTCACGGAAAAACCGGAAATAGAAACTGTCCTTTTCATTTGGTTTCAGATCGAGCCTTAAGGAAAAAGCATCCTCATTTACCTTCTGGGAAGCCTGTAGCTGAGCAACATCAAATAAATTCGAACCAGAACCTCTGGCAATAATCACCGCGCGGGGATCTCTAAATGCCGGCAGCAACAGCAGCGTTCGCGATGGCTGGGGAACGCCGCCTATAGTCTCCTGGCAATTCGCCGTGCCGGCACCTATCGGCGGAGCACAAATGCGGGATATATCGCCCGGCACCGCCTCTACGGAATTAACACCCGCACGCAGCCTGTATCCTTCATAACTGCCAAAAAAGAAAAATTTCTTCATGACTATCGGCCCGCCAAGCGAAGCGCCAAATTGATTTAGCCGAAGCGGAGATTTACTGCCCGCAATATTGTCAAAGAAATTTGCTGCGTCGAGCCGGTCATTGCGAATATATTCAAAAACGGATCCGTGAAATTCATTTCCTCCGGATTTCGTAATCAGACTTATCTGACCGCCCGTACCGGTACCGAATTCCGCTGGATAATTACTCGATTCGACGCGGAATTCCTGGACATTTTCAAGGCTGGATTGCAGGCGAAAAGGAGAGGCGATTTCACCATTAAGATTTCCCGGGCTGGCGTCAATTACGGCTGTGCCCTCAATTCCGTCATATCTTATAATATTCTGCTCTACCGCTCTTGCATTGAAACGTATGTCGCCGAAAGTTCCCGAACCGCTGTTTACCGCTCCGGGAGCCTGCAGATAAAGTTGTGAAACCTGTCGTCCATTGAGAGGCAATTCCGCGACCTCCCGTGGATTAACGTTGACGCTCATACTGGCCGAAGATGTGTTTATAACCACATCGCTGCCTGCGGTGATGTTTACCTCCGCCGTTACACCTTTAGCCTGAAGAACAAAATCTATGTTGATTTCCTGTCCTACAAGGAGTTGTACGGATTCACGAACTGCGCTTTGAAAGTTTGAAGCTTCTGCCTCCAGACGATACTCTGCCGGCCGAAGTTGAACAATTTGATAACTCCCGTCGGCACGTGTAATTACGCTCCGCTCTTCGCCTGTTTTGAGATTTGTGATTTTAATTGTCGCACCGGGTATTGCAGCTCCCGCCGCATCGGTGACAATTCCTTTTACTCGCGTACTGTCTGATTGCGCAACCGCAGAAATAAATAACCCGAGTAAACCAATGATTGCCGCAAAGACAAAAATAGCAAAACGGTGTTTAGATGTTATTTTCATATAGTCCTCTTTATTGCCGGTAAAGCCTGAACATGTTCCGTCAGCGTTTAGTCTTTTCCGGTCTCACCGAAGAAAGGGGATGTTTTTCGGTCTTGATTGTTGTAAGAATGATTAATTGATGGTTACCGCGGAGCAAAGCCGCCCGCATCAGGCGATGACGTGCGGAGGCGAGCGACCCGGCAGCCGGCGGGTATAAGAGCCGGAATAGATCGCATTGCCTTTGTACATTGCGGGAATCAAAATTCGACAGAACCTGTGCGCCGCAATGTAAACCTTACCGACAATCCCGTGGATATTGTGGTCTTCGACAAATGGATCTGCCGAATAGAATTTGTCGGTTAGGAAATCGAAAGCATTTGTTACGGTTCGTGTGGCCCTATTTGCTGTCTTGACGATATCCGCTTGCCCGCAGGTTGGATGATAAATAGCGGATTGTATTTCTTTTTTTGCAATCAAGTGGGCGGTAGGCGCGGCATCGGCTGCCGGCATAGCCGGCATAGCAAATAAGAAAATCATTATTGCCGCAAGAATTCGCACGATTTTGCTTCCGAAGATTTGAGATTACATCGTGGCTGTTTATCGAATCTTTAACGTTTGGTTAAATTTTTGTTAATTCGTGTTTTTGTCAAAAAAGGGCGGCACCTTACGGAACCGCCCGACTACTTCCCCTTGCTCGATAGAATTGTTGGCGTTTAGAAACGAAGCCTTGCGCGGAATTGACCGACGCGGGGACCACCGATTGTGTTCGTTATTACGCCGAAGTCAACCCCGTCCTGCAGGTCGCTGTTTGGTGAAGCGAAATTTATTGTGTTGAAAACATTGAAGATATCGAACCCGAGATCAAAACTGAAGCGTTCGTTGATCTTCGTTGTTTTTGCGATGCTTAGATCCAGCCGACGCTGTGCCGGCCCGCGGAAGGTATTTCGGCCCAGATTACCGAAACCACCGAGCGGAGACGTAAAGCATGCCGGATTTATCACCGTTTGATTGGATTTGTCAGGTTTCGAGACTGCATCCTTTGCATTGCAGATTATGTTTGGCCGACCGAATCCAAGACGATACAGTCCGCCGGAACCACGCGTCAGATTCGTCAACTGCGAAACGTTCCCAACTTCCGGTTCGGAGGCAAATACCGTAAACGGCGTGCCGGATTGTGCCTGAAAGAAACCCGAAACTGCCCAGCCGGTCAGGAACGGATTTTTAGAACTTCCGGCAGGAATCTCCCAAACAAAATTTGTAGAAAACCTGTGCGTACGGTCAAAGTCCGAAAGGCCTTTGTTATTGTTAATGTTTCGTGAATCTCCCTGTACGATAAATCCTGTATTGGGAACATCGGGCTTGCCGCCGCCGGCAGTGCTTCCCGGATCGCTTGACATAATGTCAATCGATTTGGAAAAGGTGTATGCAATATTGAATTGCAGCCCGCGTGACATACGTTTGGTAAGGCTGAATTGCCCGCCGTGATAATCCGAATATCCCCGGGATTGAAGCAGAATTGCTTCCGGCACATTGAAGCCGAGAATAGGCACGCGGGCCTCAAAATTGATAATCGTGCCGCTCGGGCTTGAAAGATTCAGATCGGTCTGGCCCGTAACTGTGTTCAGGAAACCGAATGCGCGGCCGAGCCCGCGTGCACGGGCGGTCGTGCCGGAATTCAGCGGCCCGTTTGGTGAACCGGCGGCAACATAGGCCTGATTTAACCGCTCGAATATATGATCCGGCGTATTCGGGTCATTAAGGTCATAACCTTGATTGAGTGCCCGCGCCAGCAGCAGATTCCGCCCCGCAGTTCCCACATATCGGGCTTCTACCAGCCAGCCTTTTGCAAATTCATATTGGCCGCCGAAATTCCATTGATGAATGTAAGGCGTCCGTAAGTTTCGGTCTATGGCTCGAAACTCAAAAGTTTCTGCAATGTTTCCGCGGATGCAGTTCGTACCCGTAAGCGGATCACATCCGGTCCCTTGCGGCGTTCCGCGAGCATCAACAAAAACAGGCGTATTATCACGGATCTGATATGAGCCATTTACTCCCGACCCGCGGATAATCAGAAACGGAAGCCATTGATTAAGCGTGATATTGGTCGGAACGCCGGAAAAAGCTGTTGCGATTGGCACGTTTCCGCTTGGAACTGTTATCTCGACTTCGCGAAGGAAAGGATAGTTTGAAAAAACGGTATTGATAAACGCTGCGGAAGGCCGGTCATAAAATAATCCATAGCCGCCCCGGAGTACGAAACGGTCATTGAATGCATAAGCAACGCCGATTCTCGGGGCAAAATTATTGAGATCTTGTCCCTTGAGGGTATGTTTGTTTGATGCTTTTTGTGTTACCGCAACGGCTCCGTCAACCGCGGCATTTCCGCTTTGCGAGACATTGCCGGGTACTATAAAACCGGGTGAAGGATTATCGCAAAGGGAATTTGTACCGCCCGAGGCCGTGAAACAGGGCAGAAAAGGTTCCAGATCGAAATTCCCTATCCGTCCGTTTTTCTCCGTCGGCCACATAAAGATTTCATAACGCAGGCCTAGATTTAACGTAAGTTTGCGGTTTATTTTCCAGTTATCGGAAATGTAAAAACCGAAATCCCTAAAGCGAAAACTTTTATCCGTAATTCCGTATTGTGTATCGGCTTCGGTGCCGTTTCCGGTAAGCAGTTGTGTGAATGAATCGAATTTTTCGAATTCTGTTGCCTGCTCTTCGGGCAGGTTGGTATCAAACCGGTGCCGCTTGAATTCGCCGCCAAACTTTATGCTGTGGCTGCCGCGTGTCCAGCTTACGTTGTCCGCAAAGCTGTATGTAACCTGTTTCCGGCGATTGAAAGAATCATTCGGACCGCCAAACGAAAAATTAGCCAGATTATTTCGCCCTACGTAGTGCCCGAGGCGTGTCGTTGCCCGCGATGTGTCAAAAGTCGAGGCCGGATTGTTTACCCCGATGAATGAATTGGTGAAATCGCCGGTGGAAAAATCTTCGGTTAGTTCGCGCGTGTTGTTGAGGTAGAAATATCCGAAGCGGATCTCATTTATCCAATTTGAGCTAAATATATTCGTATCGGCGATTGCCAATGTCCGGTTTCTGTCTGCCTTGCGAAGCGTCGTCGGCGAGACAAGACTGCTCGGGTCGGGGAATGAATCAAGTCCGGGAAAATTCGAGAAAAAGAATGTGCCGGAAAGTGTATTGTTTGAATTCAATTGTCCGTCCAGTCTAGTCGTAAACTGATTTTGACGAAAAGTTGAAGGCTGTACGCTGATCACCTCTACAAGCGGGTTGTTTCTCTGCAGAGTTCGGGTAGTAACGGACGGGAAATTGCCGAACTGATAACTGCCTGTTCCGGATTGATCTACTATTCCGAGTGATCGGAAATTGGAAATCGTCGGGATATAGAATCCGCCGGTAACCGGATTGCGGAGATTGAAAATACGAAATGCGACGTCGCTGATATCCGCGGCTGTAAGACAGTTGCTGCCGGAGCATCCATTAAACTGATTAAATGCCGCTGCAATTGCCGCTTTTGACCTGTCTTGTCCAAGCACGCTGAGCGCCAGCGGCAGTATTGTCCGCGTTCTTGCGGTCGGGACCAGACCCGTATTTGCATCGGTAAATTGATAGCCTCCAAAAAAGAAGAATTTTTCCTTGATAACCGGTCCGCCGATCGTAAAGCCTGTTTCGGTACGGTCTGCCCGCGGCTTTTCGTTACCGCTTTGTTCCAGGAAAAATTCATTTGAATTGAATCGCTTGTTTTGAAGGTAATAATAAACCGAGCCGCGAATATCATTACCGCCCGAGCGGGTTACGAGCTGAAAATTTCCGCCGCCGCTTCGGCCGGTCGAAGCATCATAAAGCGATGTCTGCAATTTGACCTCCTGCAATGTCTCCGGCGCGGGCGCTATGTTGTCCGTTAATGAACCCTCATTGCTTGTTATGTTTGTGGCATCAATTCCATTGAAGAAAAGACTTGTGGAAGTGGTCCTGGTACCATTGACCGATGGTGAAATATTGCCATTGCCATTAACACCGACGGGAGAAAGTTCCGCTGAAACACCTGCTTCGGCCGCAAGCAATCCGGTAAAACTCCTTGTCGATGTCGGAAGTTTTGTAACCTCCTCGCCGCTGATCTGACGTGCGATTGCCGCAGATTCGGCCTGTACCAGCGGCTGTTCGCTGGTTACGTCAACATAGACGTCGGTCGTCCCTATTTCAAGTGTGGTTTCGACTGTACGGATTACCGACGCTTCTACTTCGACAGCGTGTGTCTGCGATTTTTTGAAGCCGTTTTTATCAAATGAAAGCGTATAGGTTCCGACCGGTAAAAGAGTAAATGTCCAGCGGCCGTCGTTACCGGTTACGGTCGTCCGCGATAAATTCGTAGAATCGTTGCGTGCCGTAACGGTTACGCCGGGAACAACAGCTCCGTTAGGATCGAAAACCGTCCCCGAAAGTGTCCCGTTTGCCTGGCCATAAGCCGCGGACACAATAATAAATCCGGCAATTATTGCTGAAATTGCGATCAAATAAATTCGTTTCATAATCACTCCTTTGGTAAAACGAGGCATAGAAAAGAAATTGACAGCCCGACGAAAACCGTCTGCGGAAAGCCTGCCGACAGCGGCACGGTTCCCGGCCCGGGTTTTCTCAAAAGTCTGCGTTTAATTTTTCCGATTGCTTGATTGCAAAGGAAAGGCTAACCGTGAAGTGTTAAATGAAAGCGAAGTAAAAGTTAATTAGATGTTAAATGTTGTGATCTTTGCGCGGCTATTTGATTAAAGCGCGGGCGGCAGCTTCGCCGGTTTCAATCGCGCCTTCCATAAATCCTTGCCAATCCGCAAGGTGTTCGCCGGCAAAAAGCACTTTGCCGTGCGGACGCGCAAGCAAAGGCCGGATACTGAACCATTGACCGGGTCTGTAAACGGCATATGCTCCCTCGCTGAATTCATCGCGCTGCCATGAATAGGACGCAATGCCGAGCGCCAGCTCCGGTGCTTTTGAATTGAAATCCGTGAGATCGCCGGCTATCATACTCATCCGTCTTTCATCCGATTGCGAAGCGAGAATATCCGCTTTTTCACCTATGGCATATGCCGTAAGTATTCCGCGCACGCCCGGCTGATTCTGCGTTGAATGAAAATGATAATGTGACGCGCGGTCCGTAATCATCGAAAAATTCTCCGGGCCCCAGAATCTATTGGCATACAATACGGAATTTTTCGAAATCCGCGCATAGGTTAATCGTTCGGCGGCAAGCTGCTGCGAAATCGGCAATGGAGGATCGAATTCGATTTTTCGCAATGATGCAACCGGCACGGTGCAGATGCATGCATCGGCCGTAAATGCTTCATCGCGGGAGAATAACTGCACGAAGCCGCGGCGCTGTCTGATTCGCAAAATTCCAACGCCCGTCCGTATTGATTTTGCGCCGATCCGTTCTGCAAATCCGGCAACAAGACGGGAATTGCCGCCGGCCATTTTATAATCCATTTCATTTTTCGGGCTTGATTCCGCATATTCAGCCAAAGCGGCAAAGGCAGATATATGCCGGATTGATTCACCGAAATCCGTGCTGTCCTGCAAATCGCGAAGTATCAGATCTTCCCGCGTAAAGCCTATGTCGGCCAGATGTGTCCACCAATCTTTCCGGTCAAGCCGAAGCCGCTCCGCAGCAGTCAATTTTTCATAATCGGCAACCATTTTCTCAAAAGCTTTGCGCGCCTTGAGAGAAAAACTCCATTCGCCGGGACGTGACACCTTACCGTCTTGTAATAAATAATCATCGAATTGATGACGGACGAGCGGAATGCCGAAATCGGAACAGAGCGACTTGATTCTGCCATGACTTTCCCCGACCCATTCCGCGCCAAGCTCACAGATCAGCTCGGGTGCCTGCGGCATGGAATATGAAAATACACGCCCGCCAATACGTTGCCGTGATTCCAAAATGGTAACTTCCCAGCCGGCACGCTGAAGACGATATGCAGCGGCAAGACCGGCAAGGCCGGCGCCGATAATGGCAACGCGACGGCGACGCTGGGAATATACCTTTGGGGTCAAACCGGCTGCAACACCGGCAGCGGCAATTGATTTGATGAACTGTCTGCGGCTGATACCCATCGAAAACCAGATCAACGCAAGTTGCCCGCGAGTTTACAATACCTTGAGGCACGCAGGCAACCATCCGTCAGTAAACAGACCGTAATCAATCCGCAGCAGAGTATGGAGATTTTCAATAGCCGATAGCCTGTGTATGGCTGTAATCTTTTTGATTTTCGGGTTCGATGTTTATCGGCTGTTTCATATATACCTTTATCTGCCATATTGGCAGGGTTTTGCGGGAATATATGCAACTTGACTTTCAGATTCGTTAGTTTACGATTAGATCACCGGGCCAGATAATACCAGGAATTTATGCGAGAAGAATCAGAAAACTCCGGTCGTCCAACACCTTTTTATGCTAATGAACAATACTCAATTCGTCTTTATCAAGGTGATGCATTAAAACTTCTTGAACAAGCTAAATCCGAAACCTTTGATTTAATTTTCGCCGATCCGCCCTATTTTCTTTCAAATAACGGAATCACTTGCCAGGCAGGAAGAATGGTCAGTGTGAACAAAGGCGATTGGGATAAAGGCGTTTCGCCGGAAGACATGTATTTATTCAATCTGACATGGCTCAAGGAATGTCGTCGTTTGCTCAAACCAAATGGTACGATTTGGGTTTCGGGAACTTCGCATAACATCTACAGCGTCGGATTTGCTCTGCAAACTCTTGGGTACAAAATCCTCAACGATATAGCATGGTATAAAGTCAATCCGCCGCCGAATCTAGCTTGCCGATATTTTACTCACGCAACAGAAACAATTTTATGGGCGAAGCGAGATGCAAAAGCAAAACATACGTTCCATTACGAAGAAATAAAGCGTGAAAACAAGGGTAAGCAAATGCAATCACTTTGGCACATCACGCCGCCCGCGCCACATGAGAAACGTTACGGCAAACACCCTACTCAAAAACCTGAGGCGTTGCTTGAAAGAATTATTACGGCATCTTCTAATGCCGGTGATATGGTTCTTGACCCTTTTTGTGGAAGCGGAACGACCGGCGTGGTTTGCGCGCGAATGAAAAGGCGTTTCGTCGGTTTTGAACTTGAAGAGGAGTATCTACAAAAGGCTATCAAAAGAATTGAAGATGAAATTTATAAAGATTCAATAAAACTTGATTATGGAGAAAACGGTCAAATTCAGCTCAAAACTGAAAAAATATACTGATTACATTCCCGTTATCGAAGAGAATTACAGTTTGTTAAATCTAAATGTAATCTCTGTTGTTGAAGATAATAGAAATGTATTAGTAAAGCGTAATGTGCCGATTGAGTATTTCATTCCCTTTCGCAAAATTCCTATTTAAAACATCAAATTTGATAGGAGTTTATTGTCCTTTCCGAATCCTATTTATGAAGGTACAGTCCAAACAATTCTTGAACATTTTAACGAATATGCTTGGTTTCCAATTTTAATTAATAAAGATTACTTTTTGCTTGATGGACAGCACCGATTAGAAGTCGCTCATCGTTTAAATCTTCGCTTTATTGACGCGATTATTGACAACCAAGAAGCTGTTAAAGAAATTGCTGAACAAATTGTAAAAACCAATAGAAAGAGAATCTGCGCTCTCAAAGATAAGAGAACTGTGTGGTTATGATTTACTTCCGCTTGCCGATAAATACGGAGTAACGGTTTGGAAAGGCGGCAAAATTAATAAAGGCTGGGCTGGTCAAGTTATCGAAAGACATTTAGGATTGCCGCTCAATTCTTCACGCTCGCCAAATTTCGGCTCTTGGGAATTGAAGGTAGTTCCGCTCAAAAGAAATAAAAAAGGTGAATTGGTCGTCAAAGAAACGATGGCGATAACAATGATCGATCCGGTTGAAGTCGCCGCTAAAGAATTTGAAGATAGCCACGTTTTTACCAAGCTGCGAAAACTTGTAGTTGTCAGCCGCGTGTTCGAAAGCCAGGCGGAAACATCATCATTGCTCCACGCCGTTGCAACTTTCGATTTAGATGATCCCCTGATTTACGCAAAAGTAAAAGCCGATTATGATTTGATTAGAGACGTGATAAAGACGAAAGGATTTTCTGCTTTAACGGGAAAAATGGGCGAGTTGATTCAGCCCCGGACAAAAGGCCCGGGACATGGCAGCACTTCACGCGCTTTTTATGCTCGAACAAAATTTGTCGCTCACATTTTAAATATCAGCACTCTGCCGTGCGTCCAGCCCTTTGTACCGGTTATAACGGAAGAATGAGTATTGAACTCCTCCTGCACGTGCCGTGTCCGTAACATTTACTAGTCACTTATCACACGCCGATAAACAGGCGCACAACTCCGTCTGAAGTGTCCCGTACAACCATATTGTATTATTTGCTACAGATGGCGGCAGAGTCATCAATCCTGACGTTGTCAGTCAATTCTGTTAGACTTCAGATTATGCTTAGCGAGCGGAGCCTTAAGCCGGAACGCATCGACACGGGTGATTATACTGCCGAAGAATACCGCTTTTTTCTTCGCGATATTGCTTTTATCAATCGTTTTTTTGGTGATGGCCGGGCTCTTCGTCGCACTTTACTGCATTCAATGGCAAAGCGTCGTGAGCCTTTCGTCAGCCTTTTGGACGTCGGGTGCGGCTCGGGCGAACTCCTGCTGGAAACGGCGCGGTTCGGGAAAAGGCACGGAATCCGCACAAGACTCTTCGGGATAGACCTGAACCCGATCTCGGCACAGATTGCACATGAAAAACTTGCCGGCATCGATTCTGCCGCCATCGTCCGGGCCGATGCTTTCCGGCTGCCTTTTGCCGATGGCGAATTCGATTACGCAATCTCCTCGCTATTTTTTCATCACCTCAGCGACCAACAGGCCGCCGCCGTTCTCGCCGAAATGCAACGCGTCTCCCGCCGCGGTATTTTAATCATAGACCTGCGCCGCAGCGTTGCCGCCCTTTTGCTTTACAAACTATTTTGCACCGTGTTCCGAATCTCGCCTCTGGTACGCGAAGACGGCTCTCAGAGCATCAAACGCGCATTCCGGCCTGCCGAACTGCTGGCAATTGCCTCAGCCGCCGGCCTCAAAAACGCAGCCGTCACCCGCTCGCTCCCCTTCCGCCTGACGCTTTTTATGTTCAAATAAATGCAAAACGGTTACATTCAGCCAATATTTAAACAGCGTTTCGGTGCAGTCTATTGTAAGTAAAGCGTTTTAGAAAGAATCATTGTTAAATTATCATCTTTCTGCCTTTCATCGTTTTTTTTATGACATTCACTTTTTCTTCCCGGCGGGCGTTTGGAGCCTTCATCGCGGGTATTTCCTTAATGGTTATTTAGTGAGCAATGGTAAACCAATTTCTTTGAGAAATTTATTATGTCGCCGGGTTGATTCCTGTATTTTATTCGTCAGGTCGGCCAACTCGGCATTGACTGCAAGTAAATCTATATCTTCCTCCGCTTTGGCTGTGCTGACATACCGGGTGATGTTGAGGTTGAAGTCGTTCTGCTCGATTTCCTCCATACTCACCCGGCGGGAATAGTGTGGTTCCTCCCTGCGGTGCTGGTAGGTTTCGACGATCTTTTCCACGTGTTCGGGAAGCAGCACGTTTTGCCGTTTGCCCTTCTGGTAGTGTTCCGCCGCGTTGATAAACAGCACGTCGTCGAACTTCTTGCACTTCTTGAGCACCAGGATACAGACCGGTATGCCGGTGGAATAGAACAGGTTCGCCGGCAGTCCGATGACCGCATCGATGTGCTTGTCTTCCAGTAGTTTCTTCCGGATCTTGGCTTCGTTATTGCCGCGAAAGAGCACTCCGTGCGGCATGATGATGGCCATCGTGCCTTCGCGGTGCAGGAAGTGGAAGCCGTGCAGGAGGAACGCAAAATCCGCCGCCGATTTAGGTGCCAGTCCGTAGCCCTTGAAGCGGAAATCCTCGGCCAGTGCTTCGCTTGGTTCCCAGCGGTAGCTGAAAGGCGGATTGGCCACCACCACGTCAAATTCGATCTTCTTGGCCGGGTTCTCTTCCCTGAGGAGCGGCCACTCGTTGGTGAGCGTATCGCCGTGGAAGATCTCGAACTCGGTATCGCGCACGCCGTGCAGCAGCATGTTCATGCGGGCCAGGTTGTAGGTGGTGATATTCTTCTCCTGGCCGTAGAGCTTGCCCACACCGTTCTTGCCCATCAGGCGGCGCACGTTCAGGAGCAGCGAGCCCGAGCCGCAGGCAAAGTCCAGCACCTTGCCGAGCTTCGCACGCTGGCCGTTGGCGGGATCCTGGGCGTCCAGAACGACGATGCCCGAGAGGATGCTAGAGATCTGCTGCGGGGTGTAGAACTCGCCGGCCTTTTTGCCGCTCCCGGCGGCGAACTGTCCGATCAGGTATTCGTAGGCATCGCCCAGCAGATCGCGTTCGTAGGGAAACTCCGCCAGGCCTTCGGCGATCCGCGCTATGATGACGCAAAGCCGCTCGTTGCGCTGGGTGTAGGTTTTGCCGAGTTTGTCCGAGTCGAGGTTGATCTCCGAGAACAGCCCCTGGAAACTGCTCTTAAAGGATTCGTTCTCGATGAACTTAAAGCCTTCTTGCAGCGTGCGGAGCAGATCTTTATTTTGGGTGCGGGCCATCTCGGCGATGCTGCTCCAGAGGTATTCGGGTTTGATGACGTAGTGCACCTTGCGGCGCATCACGTCCTCGAAGGTCGGGACGTCGTCCGGGTTCTTTTCGTACCACACCGCCAGCGGCGAACGCCGGTCGCCTGGGGCAGGCTCGGGCCAGTCGCTTCCCAATTCCCGTTTGGCGGCCTCCTCGTAGTTGTCCGAGAGATAGCGCAAAAAGAGGAAGGCCAGCATGTAGTCGCGGAAGTCGTCGGCGTTCATCGCGCCGCGTAAGGTGTCGGCAATAGCCCAGAGCGTCTTGCCCAGGCGGATTTGGTCACGTTCTGTCATGTTAGTAGTTGTAAATTGTAAATGGTAAATGGTTAAGTCGATGGTTTCTTTTTTTCAATCTTGCTCGCCTCCGGGCATCTTATAACTCATAATTCATACATCATAATTCGGAAATAGCTGCTGCATCAGTCCTTTCTTGTGGGCTTTGAGGGCCTCGAGCTTCTTCGCCTGAAGCTCGATCAGCTCATCCAGCGATGACAGGCAGTCGGCGATTTTTTGTTGTTCGGGAAGGCTCGGAAGAGCGACTTTATGCTTCTTGATCTCTCCAGTGATTTGTGGCTGCCCCGAA
>Ga0073934_10003014_pt1 | contig 32469 bp, 35 predicted proteins | sample LarsenN4metaG_FD_76834 | JGI IMG/M metagenome (GOLD analysis project Ga0073934, IMG submission 76834) | Hot spring sediment bacterial and archeal communities from British Columbia, Canada, to study Microbial Dark Matter (Phase II) - Larsen... ...
ACCTCGCTCGTCGCCGCGACGTTGCTCGTCCCCCGCCTACCCGAGACGAGCGCGCGGTTGCTGGACGACGTCAGCCCATCCGAGCCGCTGCCCGGCTACCGTCCCGCCGATGGTTGACACGACACCGGTTCTCGGCGACCTCGCGTTCCCCGAGGGCCCGCGCTGGCGCGGCGGTCGCCTGTACTTCTCCGACCAGCACGACCACCGCGTCGTCGCGATGACTCCCGACGGGACGGCCGAGACGGTCGTCGAGGTACCGAAGCAACCGTCGGGTATCGGCTGGCTGCCCGACGGCCGCATGCTCGTCGTGTCGATGCTCGATCGGCGCGTGCTGCGTCTCGACGGCGGCGAGCTCGTCGAGCACGCCGACATCTCGCATCTCGCGCCCGCGCCCTGCAACGACATGGTCACCGACGCGCGAGGCAGGAGCTACGTCGGCAACTTCGGCTTCGACATGTACGGCGGCGCGCCGCCCCGCAACACCAACGTCGTCGCGGTCGACGCCGACGGGCGCGCCTGGGTCGCCGCCGACGACGTGCGCTTCCCGAACGGGAGCGTCGTCACGCCCGACAACGGGACGCTCATCGTCGGTGAGAGCATGGGTGCCGCGCTCCTCGCGTTCGACATCGCCGGTGACGGCACCCTGACGAACCGGCGCGTGTGGGCCGACCTCCGACCCCACGGCGCGACCGCCGACGGCATCTGCCTCGACGCCGAAGGCGCAGTGTGGGTCGCATGCCCGTTCAGCGAGCGCGTGCTGCGCATCGCCGAGGGCGGCGCACTGCTGCAGACGGTGCACACCGGTCGCGGCACGTACGCGTGTGCGCTCGGCGGCGACGACCGGCGGACCCTGTACGTGTGCACTGCCGAGGGCCACGAGCCGGAGGAGTGCCGCGCCAAACGAGCGGGCCGCATCGACGCCGTACTCGTCGACGTGCCCGGCGTCTGATCCCGTTTTTGGGTACTCCCACGCGCGCTCACGCGGTCATGGGAGTACCCAGAACGGGGGCTCCTTCGTCGGGGAGCGTCACGGCGTGAACAGCAGGTCGACGTAACCCTCGAGCAGGTCCTCGACCGCGCCCTGCATCTCGCCCATCGTGGCCATCCCGTAGATGGGTGCCATCGAACCGCCGGCTTGCGGGTTGGCACGCACCTCCGCGACCGAGGCGGCGAGGTCTGCGAGGAAGCGATCGACGACGCCGGGCTGCGTGTGGCGCAACGTGACGCAGAGATGGACCGACGCGGGGTTCTGCAGTCCGTTCAGTGACCACCCGTGGTGGCCCATGACGTCGAGGACTCGGTACACGTCGACGCTGTCGGCCGTGAACGCGACGTTCCACAGCGGGTCGCCGATGACGGAGAGTCCGTCGATGCGTGCGATCCCCTGCTTCACCTCCGCCGCCGCGCGCAGGATCCGCCCGACAGCGTCGCGGTACCCGTCCTTGCCGATCGACAGGATCGCGGCCCAGCACGCCGCGCTCAACCCGCCCGGCCGCGACCCGGCGAACGTCGGCGAGAAGTACAGCCCGCCGGCCCAGCCTGCGGTCTTGTAGTACTGGTAGTGCCGGAGCTCGGCATGGCGATACAGGACGACCGACGTGCCCTTCGCTGCGTAGCCGTACTTGTGCGTGTCGGCCGACATCGACGTCACGCCCCGGACGCGGAAGTCGAACGGTGGAACGGCGTAACCGAGCTGCTCGGCAAAAGGCAGCACGAAACCGCCGAGGCACGCGTCGGTGTGGAAGCCGATGCCGCGTGCGTACGCGATGGCGGCGAGCTGCTCGATCGGGTCGACGAGACCGTTGGGGAAGCACGGCGCCGACCCGACGATCACGGCGGTGTTCGCAGTGATCGCCGCCTCCGTCGCCGCGACGTCGGCTCGCCCGTCGGGGCCGACCGGCACGACGACCTTCTCGATGCGGAAGTAGTGCGCTGCTTTGTCGAACGCAGCGTGCGCCGTCGATGGAATGATCATCTCCGGCCGCTCGATCCCCCGCTCGTACGCGCGGTCGCGGTACACCTTCATCGCGAGGAGGATGCTCTCGGTACCACCCGAGCTGACGGTACCGCACACACCTTCGTCGCCGCCGAGCATCTCGGCGGTCATCGCGACGATCTCGGCCTCGAACTTCACGACGCTGGGCCACAAGTCCGCGTGCAGTGGGTTCGCCTGCGACGTGCGCGTGTAGACGTCGTTGAGGAAGGCGATGTGTTCGGGGTCGCCGTGGTAGACGCTCCCCGACGCGAAGCCCTGCTCCCAACGCGGCCGCTCTCGCTCGAGCATCGCGTCGATCTGCGCGAGCAGCTCGCTGCGCCCGACGGCTTCGTCGGGGATGCTCGTGTAGGTGGGGAATTCGCCGCGGTACGGCTTGACCGACCGCTCGATCGACGAGACACCGCCGTCATCGGCCATGGGAGTTCAACCTCGCGTAGATGGTCCGGGTTCGCTTGTGCAGGTCGCGGAATGCGCGGTACATCTCGGTGTACGTGGCGCGCACGGACGGGTCCGGCGCGAAGGTTTTCGTCACGGTGACGGAACGTGCGACGTCGTCGACGGTGAGGCGTTTCAGCGCCACACCAGCCAGCAGCGCCGCGCCACGCGTGTTGGCGTGCACCGGATGCGCGACTTGCCGGATGGGCCTGTCGAGCACGTCGGCCAGCACCTGGCACCACAGGTCGGATTGTGCTCCCCCACCGACGAAGTTCAGCGCCGGAAACCGCCGGTCGACGAACTTCTCGACTGCACCGAGGAGCCAGCGCGTGTTGTACCCGACACCCTCCAGCACGGCGCGCACGAGGTCGGCGCGAGTCGTCGCGAGCGAGACGTTGTGCCATCCGCCGCGCAGGCGATGGTCGTCGACAGGGGTCCGTTCGCCGTTCAGCCACGGCGTGAAGATCACTCCTCCGGCGCCCGGCGGCGCCGTCGCCGCAGTGTCGTCGATGCGCCGGTAGACGTCGTCGGGCATGGATGTGTCGCGGCCGATCGCGTCCTGGGCGTAGAACACGTTGTCGCGCAGCCACTCGATGCACGCGCCGGCCGACTCCTGTTCGTCCGCGACGTAGTAACGGCCGGGTAGCGGTGACGGCAGCGATGCGATCCCGCGTACGAGATCGGTCTTCTTGAACGGTACGTGGCACGTGAGCCAGGAAGACGTGCCGACGTAGAGGTGGCCTTCGTAGTCACGCACCGCTCCGGACCCGATCGCCGCGGACTGCACGTCGGGGGTACCGCCCACGACCGGGACACCGGGGCGCAGTCCGAGCGCTTCGGCCGCCGGAGCGGTCAGTTCGCCGACGATGGCCGTCGCCGGCGCCAGGTCGGGCAGCTGCGCGCGGTCGAGCCCCGCGAGTCTCAGCAGTCCGGGGTCGTAGTCGATGTGCGCGGCGTCGCGGTTGTCGGTGACCCAGTGCAGCACGATCGAGTCGTGCGTTGCGCAGGCCCGGCCGGTCAGGCGGTGGTTCAACCAGTCCTTCGGTTCCAGGTACTTCCACGTCGCGCGCGCGACCTCGGGGTGCTCGCGCCGGAGCCACGAGATGTGGCCGACCGGATCCTTGCCGGACAGCGCCGGCACTCCCCCGGTCAGTGCAATCCACCTGCGGAGCTTCAGGGGGTCGTAGCCCTGCACACGCACGCGCCCGCCGACGAGCCGGCGGACGTCGCGCGCGCCACGCGAATCCATCCAGATGATCGCGTCATGCAGCGGCTCTCCGTCGCGCCCGATGGCAACCGTGCCTGACCACTGCGCGGTGACCGCGACGGCGGCGAACGAGTCGACCGGTGCACCGCCGCGTTCCAGCAACCGTCGCGACGCGGTCGTGATCGCGCGCCACCAGTCGGAAGGTGACTGCTCGGCGCCGCCGTCCGGGAGGAGTCGCAGCGCCGTGCGCTCGCTGTCACCGTCGACGAACACCCCGTCGACGGTGAAGATCGCGACCTTCGGTCCCGAGGTACCGAGGTCGATCGTGAGGACGTGCTCGCTCGTACCGGCGTTCCCCATCGGGTGCTATCGACGCCGGAGGCCGTGGCCGAAGAAGCCACCGACCGGCCGCGCGTGCGCGTGATAGTGGTCGGGGATGTTCCGCATGTTGTCGTCGACGTAATGCTCGAACTCGAAGTACTCGGCGACGACGAGCGCCAGGCGCTCATGCATGTGCGAGAGCTCCTTGGCGGGCGGGTCGACGCCGTGGCCCCGCCAGACCACCATCGGGACGGCGCAGATCTCGCACTCCGCGATCCAGCACACGTCGTCCTCGTGATACCACGGCGTGATTCGCGCCGCTTCGCAGAGATCACACCCGTCGAACCGCTGGTAAACCTCACCCACGGCTCGTGACAGTACTGCGGGGGCCCGTGCTAGAAATTGGTCCTTCATGAAGGGACTCATCCTCGCTGGCGGAGCCGGCACTCGCTTGCGCCCGATCACGCACACGAGCGCCAAGCAGCTCGTCCCGATCGCCAACAAGCCGATCCTCTTCTACGGGATCGAGCAGATGGCGAGCGTCGGGATCAAGGAGATCGCGATCATCGTCAACGTCGCCGGTACCGGCGACGAGATCCGCGCAGCCGTCGGCGACGGTTCGCAGTTCGGCGTCGAGGTCACCTACATCCCGCAGGCGGAGCCACTCGGTCTCGCGCACTGCGTGTTGCTCGCACGGGACTTCCTCGGAGACGACGACTTCGTCATGTTCCTCGGCGACAACATGCTCGAGCAGGATCTCCAGCAGTTCGTCGACGAGTTCCACGCCGAGCGTGAGAAACCTCCGGAGCTCGGAGAGCCGGAGCGCCCGCCCGCGGTCGCGCAGATCCTGCTCGCGCACGTGCCCGACCCCCGCCAAAGCGGCGTCGCCGAGCTCGACAAGAACGGCGAGATCGTCCGCCTCGTCGAGAAGCCCCAGGATCCGCCGTCGGATCTCGCGCTCGTCGGCGTGTACCTGTTCAGTGCCGCGATCCACGAAGCGGTCCGGTCGATCGAGCCTTCGGCGCGCGGCGAGCTCGAGATCACCGATGCCATCCAGTGGCTCATCGACCAGGGTCATCGCGTCCGCCACGAGATCCTCGACGGATGGTGGATCGACACCGGGAAGAAGGACCCGCTGCTCGACTGCAACCGGTTGGTGCTCGACACGCTGACGCGCCGTGTCGACGGCGAGCTTGACGAGCGTTCGCGCATCGACGGTCGGGTCGTGGTCGAGGCGGGCGCCAAGCTCGAGAACTCCGTCGTGCGAGGCCCCGCGATCATCGGGCCTCGGACCCACCTCGTCGACACGTACGTGGGTCCGTACACGTCGATCGACGCGGACTGCGAGCTCATCGACTCCGAGATCGAGCACTCTGTCGTGCTCGCGAACAGCCGCATCGTCGGCGTCCACCGCATCCACGACTCGCTCGTGGGACGTTCGGTCGAGGTGATCCGCGCCGACGTACGGCCGAAGGCAACCCGGCTGATGCTCGGCGACCACTCGAGGTTGGAGCTGGAGTAACCGTGGCGACGGTCAGCGAGAGCGGCGACATCGCGGGGGTCTACATCGTCGAGCCGTCGGTGCACGGCGACGAGCGGGGCATCTTCGTCGAGACGTTCCGCCGGTAGTGGATCCCCAAGGCCCGCGAGATGATCCAGGCGAACCGGGCGGACCGCCAGCGGGGCGCGATCGTCGGGCTGCACTACCACCTGCACCAGGCTGACTACTGGTACGTGCCGTTCGGCCGCGCGCGCGTCGTGCTCCACGACCTTCGTGTCGGGTCTCCGACGGAGGGCGCCACGCTCGCACTCGACCTCGGCCGGCGCGACGACGGTACGCACGACCACCGCGGCATCTTCATCCCCCCGGGCGTCGCGCACGGGTTCGGCTCCCTGACCGACATGACCATCACGTATCTCGTCGACGGCTACTACAACCCCGCCGACGAGCTGGGCGTCGCGTGGGACGACACCGAGATCGCGGCCGACTGGGGGCTCGCCGATCCGGTCCTGAGCGAGCGAGACCAGAAGAACCCCTCGCGGTCAGGGATCGACGCGCGCGTCCGCCCGGTCTGGCCGCTGCGTACCTGAGAGGATCTCGCTGTGAGGATCTTCGTGACGGGAGGCGCCGGGTTCATCGGCTCGAACTACGTCCGGCATGTGCTCGCGAACAGCGACCACGAAGTGACCGTCTACGACGCGCTCACCTACGCAGGGAACCTCTCGACGTTGCGTGACGTCGACGACGACCCGCGCTACCGGTTCGTCAAGGGCAACATCTGCGATCCCGGAACCCTCGAGGACGCGATGGCGGGTCACGATGCCGTCGTCCACTTCGCAGCCGAGAGTCACGTCGACCGCTCGATCGCGGGTCCCGACGACTTCATCCTCACGAACTGCTTCGGTACGAACATCGTGATGGACACCGCGCGGCGCCTCGAGATCGGCCGGGTCGTCCACATCGGCACCGACGAGGTCTACGGCTCCGTGGAGGTCGGTTCCTCGAAGGAGACAGACCCACTCGAGCCGCGGTCGCCGTACTCGGCGTCGAAAGCGGGCTCGGATCTGATCGCGCTCTCCTACCACCACACGTACGGCCTGCCCGTCATGGTGACCCGGTGCACCAACAACTTCGGCCCGTACCAGTACCCCGAGAAGGCGATCCCGCTGTTCACCACGAACGTGCTCGACGGCAAGGCGCTCCCGCTCTACGGCGACGGCCTGAACGAGCGCGACTGGCTCTACGTCGACGACCATTGCGCCGGTGTGCAGCTCGTGCTCGACCGTGGAGCGGCGGGCGAGATCTACAACATCGGCGCGGGCAACGAAACGCCGAACCGCGTACTCGTCGACAAGCTGCTCGCGTTGCTCGGTGTCGGTGAGGAGATGGTCGAATACGTGCCTGACCGGCTCGGCCACGACCGGCGGTACTCCGTCGACATCGCCAAGATCACCGCGCTCGGGTGGCGGAAGCAACGCACGCTCGACGAGGCGCTCGCCGAGACGGTCGAGTGGTACCGCGCCAACCGCTGGTGGTGGGAACCGCTCAAGTCGCGCGCATGACATCGTGACCGTCGTCTTGGTGACCGGCGCGGGCGGGCAGGTCGGAAGAGAAGTCGTCGAGCTGCTCGACGGGGTCGACGTCGTCGGATTCGACCACTCGGGCCTCGACGTCGCCGATGCCGCCGCGGTGACGGCGAAGGTTGCGGAGTTCGCGCCCGACGCGATCGTGCACTGCGCCGCGTGGACCGCCGTCGACGCGTGCGAGTCCGACCCCGAGAAGGCCTACCGTGTGAACGCGACCGGAACTCGCAACGTGATGGCCGCGGCGCGTGGCGTCGGTGCCTACGTCGTCGCAGTCTCGACCGACTACGTGTTCGACGGCACGAAGCCGACGCCGTACGTCGAGGACGACGAGCCGAACCCGCAGTCGGTGTACGGGAAGTCGAAACTGGCGGGCGAGCGCGAGGTCGACCCGGACTGTGCGGTGGTACGCACGTCCTGGGTGTGCGGCCGGTATGGCGCCAACATGGTCAAGACGATCCTGCGCCTTGCCGGCGAGCACGACACGCTCTCGTTCGTCTCGGATCAGCGGGGTCACCCGACCATCGCGTCGGATCTCGCGCGGATGCTGTGCGTGTTCGTCGACCGGAGACCGTCTGGCATCTGGCACGTCACCAACCAGGGCGCGGTGTCGTGGTACGAGTTCGCGCAGGCGGTGCTGGAGGCCGCCGGCGACGACCCGTCGCGCGTCAAACCGATCACGACGGCCGAGCTGCAGCCGCCGCGCCCGGCGCCGCGCCCGGCCAACTCGGTGCTCGACAATCGCCGCCTCCGCGACGCGGGAATCGACCTCCTCCCTGACTTCCGCGTCTCCCTGCAATCCCTGGTCGCGCAGGTGTGACGCACCGTTACAGGCGGGCGACGATGGCCTGGGCGAACTCGCTGGTCTTGACCTCGGTCGCGCCGTCCATGAGGCGGGCGGAATCGTAGGTGACGATCTTCTCCGCGATGGTTGCTTCCAGCGCACGCACGATGTCGGCCGCGGCCTTCTTCCAGCCGAGGTGCTCGAACATCATCACACCGGAGAGCAGCACCGACGACGGGTTGACCTTGTCCTGCCCCGCGTACTTGGGTGCGGTCCCGTGGGTCGCCTCGAACACGCCGTGGCCCGTGACGTAGTTGATGTTGCCGCCCGGGGCGATGCCGATGCCACCGACTTGCGCCGCGAGCGCGTCGGACAGATAGTCGCCGTTGAGGTTGGTCGTGGCGATGACGTCGAAGTCGTCGGGCCGCGTGAGGACCTGCTGCAAGGTGATGTCGGCGATGTTGTCCTTGACGAGGATCTTGTCGCCGGGCTTGCCGCCGCAGTCGTCCCAGCCGACGGCGACGTCGGAGAACTCCTCGCGGACCAGCTCGTAGCCCCAGTTGCGGAACGCGCCCTCGGTGAACTTCTGGATGTTGCCCTTGTGGACGAGCGTGACCGACTTGCGGTCGTTGTCGATCGCGTACTGGATCGCGGCGCGGATCAGCCGCTTCGAGCCGGTCGCCGAGACGGGTTTGATGCCCACCCCGGAGTCCTCCCGTATGTTCCAGCCGAAGTGCTCCTCGAGCAGCGCGATGAGCTTGGTCGCCTCGGGCGTGCCCGCTTCGACCTCGAGCCCGGCGTAGATGTCCTCGGTGTTCTCACGGAAGATCACCATGTCGACGAGCTCGGGGTGCTTGACCGGCGACGGCACGCCGGGGAACCACCGCACAGGCCGGAGGCAGACGTAGAGGTCGAGCATCTGACGCAGCGCGACGTTGAGCGAGCGGATGCCCCCGCCGACCGGAGTGGTGAGCGGACCCTTGATCCCGATCAAGTACTCGCGGAAGGCGTTCACCGTTTCGTCGGGCAACCAGGAGCCCGTTGCGTTGAACGCCTTCTCGCCGGCGAGCACTTCCTTCCACGCGACGGTCTTGCCGTGCTTGGCGGCCGCCGCGTCCAACACCAGCTGGGCTGCCGGCCAGATGTCGACGCCGGTCCCGTCCCCCTCGACGTAGGGGATGATCGGCTCGTCGGGCACCGACAGCGTCCCGTCGGCCTGCATCGTGATCTTCTCGGGCATGCGGGCCAACATAGTTGCCCCGCACGCAATCCCTGTGACCCTACGAGTTCGCGTTCAGCGCGGGTGCGATGGGGCGGATGCCGCCGTCGACGTTCTCTCGCACCGGGTCGTCGAGGGCGTCGGCCGGCCCGACGGGTCGGGCGCCGAGCTCGTTGTCGTCGAGCGTTTGCTCGATGAGCTTCGACTGCACGACGATCTCGACCCGCCGGTTCTTCGCGCGTCCTTCGTCGTTGTCGTTGGGTGCGATCGGGCGGAACTCGCCGAACTGCTGGCCTGACAGCCGCAGCGGGTCGATGCCTGCCTCCGCGAGGAAGCGCACGACGGCACCCGACCGGCCGCCGGACAGCTCCCAGTTCGACGCGAACTGAGCGGTCGAGATGGGCACGGCATCCGTGTGCCCTTCCACCACGATGTCGTTGTCGACGGTTGCGAGCGCGTCCGCGACGATCTGGAGCAGCGGGACGGCGTCGGAGCGCAGGTTCGCGGACCCGCTGTCGAAGAGCACTTGGTCGGTGACGACGGTCACCACCAGGGCGCGCTCCTCGAGGCGAACGTTCAGGTCACCGACGTAGCCGGTGCCCTCGACGCGCTGCTCGATCGTTCGCTGCACCTCCCGCAGCGACTGCCGCTCGGTCGACTGCGTGAGCTCGCGCGCCTCGTACTGCTGGAGCAGCTTCTCGAGCACGCTGTTGCTCTCGGGCTGGTTGCCGGGCCCGACCGCGCCGCCGTCGTGCGGTGAGACGCCGGCCCCCTGCCCTTCGAACGGACCGTCCCCGCCCTGCTCCCTGAAGACGCCGGTCGACAGCTCGCCGCCGCCGAGCGCTTCGTTGAAGCCGATCGACAGTTCCTTGAACTTGTCGATGTCGACGCTCGACATGGCGAACAGCGCGATGAACATCGCCATGAGCAGCGTGAGCAGGTCGGCGTACGGGATGACCCACGCCTCGTGGTTGACGTGCTCCTCGTGCTCCTCCGGCAGCCCGTCGTCACCTCCGTGTGACACCGCGCAACTCCCTGTCCTGCGTCGTCACCGGCGGGCGCGTCAGGCGGCGCGCGCCGTGGCCTCGCGCTCGGCGGGCGGCACGTGCGACTTGAGCATCTCCTCGACGATGCGCGGGCTGACCCCCGCTTGGATCGCCATGACGCCTTCGACGATGAGCATCTTGTGCGCCACCTCGTCGGCCGACATGCGCTTCAACTTGTTGGCGGCGGGAAGGTAGATGCCGTTCGCGAGGAACACGCCCCAGAACGTCGCGACGAAGGCGGCCGAGATGCCGTGGCCGATGGCGGCGGGGTCGTCGAGGTGCGCCATCGTCGCCATGAGGCCGAACACCGCGCCGATGATGCCGAACGTCGGTGCGAACACGCCCGCGTTCGTGAACCACGCGGCGCCGGTCTTGTGCCGTTCCTTCATCGCCTGGATCTCGGAGAGCATCGTCTTCTTGAGCGCCTCGGGATCGGTGCCGTCGACCGCGAGCTCGATGCCCTTGCGGAAGAACGGGTCGTCGATCTTCTTCGCCTCCTCTTCCAGCGCGAGGAGGCCGTCGGTGCGGGCACGCGTCGTCATGGTGATGATCTGCGCGATCGTCTCGTTGGCCGAGTGCTCGGGCCCGCCCTTCATCACCTTCTGGAAGTACTTCCCCGCCTTCTGCGTGTCGGCGAAGGGGTGGCTGATGAGAACGGCGCCGATGCTGCCGATCCACACGATGAGGATGGCGGGGATGTTGACGAACAGCGCGACCGGGTCGGCGCCCTTCATGATGGCGCCGAGGAAGACCCCGACGAAGGCCAACCCGAGGCCGACCATCGTGCCCTTTTCCATCACCCCTCCTCCGTGAGCGGTTGGAACGGCCTGTCCATGGCCTTCCCGCCCCGGAGGTATCGACCCGCCCGGGAGGGGCCTGTAGGCCCGATGTGACGTCGGGCACGGCTGCCCTACGCCTCGTCGAGAGCGCTCCGCAGCGATGCGACGAAGGCCCTGGCCTCCTCGGCCCCGCCGCCGTCGAGAAGCCGGCGCACCAGCGCGCTGCCGACGATCACGCCGTCGCAGGCGGCGGCGCCCTGGGCGGCCTGGGCCGGTGTCGAGATGCCGACGCCGAGCAACACGGGCCGGTCGGTGCATGATTTCAGGCGCCGCCCCATCGTCTCGGCGTTCGCGGCGAGCGACTCGCGTTCGCCGGTCACCCCGAGCAGCGACACCCCGTAGACGAACCCACGCGAGCGCTCGCAGATCGCCCGGAGCCGCTCGTCGGTGGTCGTCGGGGCCGCGAGGAGGACCGTCTCGACGCCGGCGGCGTCCGCGACCTCACCCCAGCCGTCGAGCTCGTCGAGCGGGAGATCGGGCACGATCGCACCGTCGACCCCCGAGTCGTGCAGGGCGGCGGCGCAGCGCTCGTGACCGAGGTGGGCGACGATGTTGTAGTAGGTCATGACGACGAGTGGGACCGGAACCTCCACCCGGGCCAGCGCGTCGATCACCCCGGCCGGTGTCGCGCCGAGGTCGAGCGCGCGCTGCGAAGCCTCCTGGATGGTCCTCCCGTCCATGATCGGGTCGGAGAACGGGATGCCCACCTCGACCGCGTCGGCGCCTCCGTCGACGACCGCCCGCACCGCGTCGCACCACTGGCTGCCGAGTCCCCCGGTGACGTACGGGACGAGCAGCTTGCGGCCCTCCGCACGCCGCGCGCGCAGGTGCTCCTCGAGAATCACGCCAGCTCTCCGAGGCGCTCCGCGACCTGCGCGGCGTCCTTGTCGCCGCGTCCCGAGAGCGTGAGGAGCACGGTCGCGCCACGCGGCACGCTCCGGCCCGCCTCGCGCAGCAACCAGCCGAGCGCGTGGGCCGGTTCGAGCGCAGGCACGATGCCCTCGGTCTCGGAGAGCAGGCGAAAGCCCGCGAGGGCCTCTTCGTCGGTGGCGGCGGGATACTCCGCCCGGCCGCGCGCCGCGAGCGCGGCGTGCTCGGGCCCGACTCCCGGATAGTCGAGGCCGGCGCTGATCGACGTCGCTTCCAGCACCTGGCCGTGCTCGTCCTGCAGGAACAGCGAGCGCATCCCGTGCACGACTCCTGGGACGCCCCGGCTCACGGCTGCGCCATGCCGTCCGGATTCCAGTCCGAGACCGCCGGCTTCGACACCGACGAGGCGCGCGCCGGTATCGACGAACCCCGCAAACGTCCCGATCGCGTTCGAGCCTCCGCCGACGCACGCGACGATGACGTCGGGATCGGAACCGGCGAGCAGCTCCCGGCACTGCGCGCGCGCTTCGTCGCCGACGATCCGCTGGAACTCCCGGACCATCCACGGGAACGGATGAGGGCCCATCGCGGAGCCGAGACAGTAGTGGGTGCCGGTGACGGTCGCGACCCACTCGCGCATCGCTTCGTTGACCGCGTCCTTCAGCGTCGCGCTCCCCGACTCGACGCGGATCACGTCGGCTCCGAGGAGGCGCATCCGCCACACGTTGAGCGCCTGGCGTTCGACGTCGACCGCGCCCATGAACACCGTGCACTCCAGCCCGAACAGCGCGGCCGCGGTTGCGGTCGCGACGCCATGCTGTCCCGCGCCGGTTTCGGCGATGACGCGCGTCTTGCCCATGCGGCGCGTCAGCAGCGCCTGACCGAGGACGTTGTTGATCTTGTGCGACCCGGTGTGCGTGAGATCCTCGCGCTTCAGCAGCACCCGCACGCCGAGTCGCTCGGACAACCGGCGGCATTCAGTCACGGGCGTCGGGCGCCCGGCGTAGGTCGTCAGCAGACCTGCGTACTCGGCGCGATACGCAGGGTCGCGCCACGCGGTGCGGAACTCCGCCTCGAGCTGCTCGAGCGCCGGCACGAGCGTCTCGGGGACGTAACGCCCGCCGTACTCGCCGAAGCGCCCGAGACCTTCGGGTTCGGGCCCCGGGGGCGCGAGCTCGACCGCGACACCGCGGGCAGGGACCGGCATGCGGGCGATGATAGGTGGGAGGCGCGCCGACCTATTGGTCGAGCTGCCAGTCCCAGGGGCGCGTCACGCCCGCGACCTCCGCGCCGCGCGCCTCGATGTCGTCGAGGACGACTGGGCGCTCGTCGAGATCCGGCTCGACGTCGCGTGCTGCTTGGATGAACCGTCGGAGCTTGCGCGGGTCCTTGCGACCGGGGCTCGCCTCGACACCGCTCGAGACGTCGACACCCCACGGACGCACGCGCCGCACTGCCTCGCCGACGTTGTCGGGAGTGAGACCGCCCGCGAGCATCAAGCGGACCCCGCCCGGCACGCCGTCGGCGAGCCGCCAGTCGAACACCTTCCCCGAGCCGGGGTTGGGTGCGTCGAGCAGGATCACGTCGGCGGGTGAGTTGGCAGCGGCCGCCAGCGCTGGATCGCCCGCCGCGAACGCCTGGAGCACGAACTGCACGCGCTCGCGGACCCACCGCACCTCCGACAGCGGCTCTTGCCCGTGGAGCTGCGCGCCGTGCAGGCCGACGCGGTGCACGATGTCGACGACGCGCTCGGGCCGTTCGTTGCGGAAGACGCCGACGGTGAGCACTTCCGTCGGGAGGCGCTTGACGATGTCGCGGACGGCATCGGGCTGCACCTGGCGGCGGCTCGGTGCGAACACGAAGCTGAGCGCGTCGGTGCCGAGCGCGACCGCGAGGAGGGCATCCTCCTCGTTGGTGATCCCGCAGATCTTGACGAACAGTGCCATGTGCGTGCCCTACGCGTCGACCAGCCGACCGTGGTTGAAGTCGTCGTACGCCGCGAGGTCGAGGAGGCCGTGCCCCGAGTAGTTGAACAGGATGACCCGCGAGTCGCCCGATTCCTTCGCGGCGAGCGCCTCGTCGATCGCGGCGCGGATCGCGTGGCCCGTCTCCGGTGCGGCGATCTTGCCCTCGGCGCGAGCGAACTGCACGGCCGCTTCGAACGTCTTGCCCTGCGGGTACGCGACCGCGCTCATCCGGCCGGTCTTCACCAGCAGGGAGATGATCGGGGCGTCGCCGTGGTAGCGGAGCCCGCCCGCGTGGATTGACGGTGGCACGAAGTCGTGACCGAGCGTGTACATCGGGAGGAGCGGCGTCGTCTCCGCCGTGTCGCCGAAGTCGTACTCGAAGCGACCGGCGGTCAAGGTCGGGCACGACGCGGGCTCGACTGCCACCAGCCGCACCGCAGGATCCGTCAGGAACGGCAGCGCGATGCCGCCGAGGTTGGAGCCACCGCCGCAGGAGCTGACGACGACGTCGGGCCGTTCCTCTCCTGCGAGCGCGAGCTGCTCCTTGGCCTCGAGCCCGATGACGGTCTGGTGCAGCAGCACGTGGTTGAGGACCGATCCGAGCGAGTAGTGGGTGTCGTCACGCGTCGCGGCGTCGCGCACGGCGTCGCTGATCGCCGTGCCGAGCGACCCCGGGTGCTGCGGGTCGTCGACGGGCGAGGGCACGACCTCGGCACCCCACGTCTCCATCATCACGCGCCGGTACGGCTTCTGCTCGTACGACGCGCGGACCATGTAGACCTTGCAGTCGATGTCGAACTGCGAGCAGGCGAACGCGAGCGACGAACCCCACTGGCCTGCCCCGGTCTCGGTGGTGAGCCGGCGGATGCCTGCCTGCGCGTTGTAGTAGGCCTGCGGGACGGCCGTGTTCGGCTTGTGCGACCCGGCGGGTGAAACCGACTCGTCCTTGTAGTAGATGCGCGCGGGAGTGCCGAGCGCCTGCTCGAGGCGGCGCGCGCGCACGAGAGGAGTCGGACGCCACAGGCGGAGGATGTCGAGCACCTCGCCCGGGATGTCGACCCACGGCGCGGCCGTCATCTCCTGCTCGATCAGCGCCGCCGGAAACAGCGGCGCGAGGTCGTCGGGCCCGGCCGGCTCACGCGTGCCCGGGTGCAGCGGCGGTTGCAGCGGCTCCGGAAGGTCCGGCAGCGCGTTGTACCATGCGGTCGGGATCCTGCCTTCCGGCAGCACGAAGCGCGTGTGCATGTCAGTCCCTTCTCGTCACGGCGGCATCGGCCATCGCGCGCACGAGCTCGGCCGGATCATGCGATCGTACGAGGGCCTCCCCGACCAGCACGGCGTCGAAGCCCGCGGCCGCCATCGCGACGGCGTCGTCGGCCGACCGGATCGCGGATTCGGCCACCGCGAGCACGTTGCCGGGCACGCGGCTCGCGAGGGCCCGGGCCACGTCGAGATCCTCCGCGAAGGTCGTCAGGTCACGGCTGTTGACGCCGACGATCTGCGCACCCGCCTGCAGCGCCCGCTCGATCTCCTGCTCGTCGTGCGCCTCCACGAGCACCGCCAGACCGAGGTCGTCGGCGAGGGCGTGCAGGTCGGCGAGCACCGCGTCGTCGGGCACAGCCGCCGCGATCAACAGCAGCGCGTCGGCGCCGATCGCGCGGGCCTCGTACACCTGGACCTCGTCGATGGTGAAGTCCTTGCGCAGCACGGGGAGCGCGGTCGCCGCGCGCGCCGCCTGGAGGTCGGCGACGGATCCACCGAAAAACGGCGCGTCCGTGAGGACGGACAGCGCGGCGGCACCGCCGTGCTCGTACGCCTTGGCGGTCACCAGCGGGTCGAGATCGGGGGCCAGCGGACCCTTCGACGGCGACCGGCGCTTCAGCTCCGCCACCACCGCGACATGCCCGTCGGGCCGCCGCAGCGCGCCGGCGAAGTCGCGAACGGGGCCCGCGTCGAGCGCGGCGCCGCGCAGGAGGTCGCGGGTTTGCGGCTGCCGGAGCACGGTGACCTCGTCGCGCTTGGTCGCGAGGATCTCGTCCAGCACCGTCATGGGAACAGGAAGTCTACGCTCCGGCGCCGTGACGACGACGTTTCCCGACGGCTTCCTCTGGGGCACGGCGACCGCAGCCCACCAGATCGAAGGTGGCAACTGGAACTCCGATTGGTGGGCGTTCGAGCATGCGGCCGGAACGCCGTGCGCCGAACCGTCCGGTGACGCGTGTGACAGCTGGCACCGCTATGCCGACGACATCGCGATCGTGCGCGACCTCGGACTCGGTGCGTACCGCTTCTCGATCGAGTGGTCGCGCATCGAGCCGGAGGAGGGGGAGTTCTCGGTTGCGGCGCTCGACCACTACCGCCGAGTGTGCGCCGTGTGTCACGAAGCCGGCGTGCGGCCCGTCGTGACGTTCCACCACTTCACGTCGCCCCGCTGGGTCGCGGCGCTCGGCGGCTGGGCCGATCCGGGGATCGTCGGCCGGTTCGCCCGCTACTGCGAGCGCGCGGTGAGGCACCTCGGCGACATGATCGACATCGCCTGCACGATCAACGAGCCGAACATCGTGTCGCTGATGGGCTACGTCGTCGGAGTGTTCCCACCCGGTCGGCGAGACCTGGGTGAGTATGCGACGGTGAACGAGCACCTCAAGGCGGCCCACCGCGCGGCTGCCGACGCGCTTCGGTCCGGGCCGGGCACGTTCCCCGTCGGGCAGACCATCGCGATGGGCGACTGGTGGGCGCCCGAAGGATCGGCCGACGTGCTCGCACGCACCCGCGAGATGCACGAAGGTCAGTTCCTCGTGGCATCGCAGAACGACGACTTCGTGGGTGTCCAGGCGTACTCGCGGACGCGACTCGGCGCGGATGGCATGCCGCTCGGTCCGGAGGATGGCGTCCCGGTCGTCGCGTCGATGGGCTACGAGTACTGGCCGCGCGCGGTGGAGGTCGCCATCCGGTACGCCGCCGAGGTCGCCGGCACGCCGATCTACGTGACCGAGAACGGTATCGGCACCGACGACGACGACCAGCGGGTCGCGTACGTCACCGAGGCGCTTGCGGGTGTCGAGCGATGCATCGCCGACGCCATCGACGTGCGCGGGTACTTCTACTGGTCGCTGCTCGACAACTTCGAGTGGGCCCTCGGTTACGCGCCTCGCTTCGGTCTCGTCGAGGTCGACCGCTCGACCTTCGTCCGCACACCCAAGCCGAGCGCCCGCTGGTTCTCCCGGACGGTGCGTCGCTGACGCACACGTCGTGTGCGTCAGCGACGCATGTCCTCGAGGGTCGCACGGGTCTCGCCGGTGTTCCAGGTGACGGTCACTTCGGCAGGTGGTTCGATCTCCCGCCGCACCGTCGCGAGCGCGACCGTGCCCGCCACACTCGTCACTTCGCCGACCGTGCGGCCGGCAGCTTCGACTACGGCGCCCCGGGGGGCGGGCGTCTCGAGACGTAGCCGGCGCACGTAACGGTTCACGTGCCCGCGCGTGTCGATGCGGCACACAAGCTCCTGCCCGACGAAGCACCCTTTGGTGAACGACACCGCGCTCGTCTCGAGGTGGGCCTCCTGCGGGATCGTGCGCTCGTCGACATCGAAGCCCTGGCGCACGACGCCCGCCTCGATGCGAGCGCGTTCGAGCTCCTCCGGCGGCGCCAGTTCGCCGCCGAGCGCGTCCACCGCGGCGGCGACCGTCGCAGCCGGCCCGATCACGTCGAACCCCGCGAGCCCGGGCCAGCCGGCCCGTACGACGCGCGCGTCACGCCACGCGACGTGCGCGTGCGTCGCCTCCGGAACGTCGATGCCGAGCGCGGCCGCGTCGACCGTGCCGCGTGCAGCCACCGCGCGGAACCCCGCGCTCGCGTCGACGACCTCGGCCTTCACGCGGATCCGGAAGCGGTTGAGTCCCTCCGCGAGCGCGGGCGCCACCGACCGTTCGCAGTCGCACCACCAGGTCGCCGCGTCGACGCGCAGCACGCGCAGGTCCGCGAGCAGCTTGCCCTGCGGTTGGAGCAACAACGCATGGGCGCCGTCGCCGTCGCGGAGCGGATCGAGATCCTGCGACAGCAGACTCTGGAGGAAGGAAGCGGCGTCGTCACCGATGACGGTGACCAGCCCGCGGTCGAGGTCGGCGAGCATCGGTGCCTCCGGCGTCAGACGGATGTGTCGGCGGGCAGCAGGCGCGCCGCCGCGGCTGCCGCGGTGAGCAACGCCCGCGCCTTGTTTGCGCATTCCAGGTCCTCGTCGGCCGGAACGGAGTCCGCGACGATCCCGGCCCCGGCTTGGAGGGTCGCGTGGCCGTCACGCCACACCATCGTGCGGATCGCGATCGCGGTGTCGAGGTTGCCCGAGAAGTCGAGGTAGCCCACGACCCCGGCATAGGGGCCGCGCTTGGTCGGTTCGAGCTCGTCGATGATCTGCATCGCCCGCACCTTGGGTGCACCGCTCACCGTCCCTGCCGGAAAGGTGGCGCGCAGCACGTCGATCGGTGTGCGGCCGGGTTGGAGCTCGCCCGCCACCTGGCTGGTGAGGTGCATCACGTGCGAGTACCGCTCGAGCGTCATCAGCTCCTCGACGCGTTCGGTCCCGAAGCGCACCACGCGCCCGACGTCGTTGCGCGCGAGGTCGACGAGCATGACGTGCTCCGCGCGCTCCTTCGGGTGCTCCACGAGCTCGGCCGCCAGGCGCCGGTCGTGCTCTTCGTTGCGGCCGCGCCGGCGCGTTCCTGCGATGGGGCGGCTGATGACGCGACCGTCGCGCACCATGACCATGGGTTCGGGCGACGATCCGACGATCGTCGCTTCCGCGTGCCGCAGGAAGTACATGTAGGGCGACGGGTTCACGAGCCGCAGCACCCGGTACACCGCGAACGGGTCGACGGGCTCCTCGAGGTCGAAGCGCTGCGCGAGCACGACCTGGAAGATGTCCCCGTCGAGGATGTGCTCCTTCGCGGCCTCAACGGCGGCCGCCCACGTGTCGGGCGTGAAATTCCGCCGGACCGGCGGAAGATCGGTCAAGTCGTCCGAGGGCGGGGGCGACGGTGCGTACGGCAACGGCTGCGCGAGATCGTGCGCAGCGGTCTGCAGCCGGTCGCATGCCCGCTCGTACGCGCTGTGCAACTCGCGCTCGCTCGCGCCGGGTGGCGGGTAGACGTTCTCGATGAGGAAGAGTCGCTGGCGGAAGTGGTCGAACGCGGCGACCTGACCCGTCAACGAGAGCACGGCGTCCGCGTGACCCAGGTCGTCACGCGGAACCATCGGAAGGTGCTCGATCTCGCGCACCGTGTCGTAGCCCATCCAGCCGACGATGCCACCGTGGAACGGCGGAAGCTCGGGAACCACGGGCGCGCGGTGGCGGGCGAGCAGCGCGTCGAGCGCGGCGAGCGTCCCGGCGTCGCTCGGGACGCCTCCCGGCGGCGTTCCGCCGAGCCACGACACATGCGAGCCGCGCGTGACGAGGGTGAGCACCGGTTCGCGCCCGAGGAACGAGAACCGGCCCCAACGTTCGGCGTGCTCGACCGACTCGAGCAGGAAGCCCTCGCCCTCGCCGACCAGCTTGATGAACGCCGACAGCGGCGTCTCGAGATCGGCCAGGACCTCCCGCCACACCGGAACGACCGTGTACTCGCGCGCGAGGTCGGCGAACTCGGACGCCGTCGGCCGCACTGCCGCGTCGTTCATCGGGCGGTCATTCGGGCGCCGTTCACCGAGGGCCGGGAGCGGCGCCGCTGCCGAACGCGCGGAAGAAGCACGAGCGCTCCCCCGTGTGGCACGCGCCGCGGCCCTCCTGTTCGACGACGAGGAGGATCGCGTCGGCGTCGCAGTCGTAGTAGACCGCCCGCACGTACTGGCGGTCGCCGGACGTCTCGCCCTTGCACCAGTACTCCTGGCGGCTGCGGCTCCAGAACCAGCTCCGGCCCGTCTCGAGCGTGCGTACGAGCGCGTCGCGGTCCATCCACGCGAACATCAGGACCTGCCCGGTACCTGCCTCCTGGACGATGGCGCCAACGAGGCCCTCGGCGTCGAACGCGACCGCGTCGACCTCTTCGGGTGTGTACGCGATCGGGGTGACGGTGGGCGGCATGTGACCGGGCATCGTAGTCGCCGCGCGAGACTCCTCGGCCGTGCCCGAGCCGCGCCCGCCGCTGCCACTGCGTCGCCCGACCGTGCTGACACTGCACGGTGACGAGCGCGTCGACGACTGGTACTGGATGCGCGACCGCGACGATCCGGCCGTCCTCGCCCACCTCGAGGCGGAGAACGCGTACACCGCAGCAGTGCTCGGGGCGGGCGCCGAGCTCGAGGAGCGGATCTACGCGGAGATCCGCTCGCACGTCGCCGAGACCGACGAGTCCGCGCCCGTCCCGGACGGGCCGTGGGAGTACTACACGCGCACGGTGGAAGGGCTCCAGTACCCGCTGCACTGCCGGCGACCGCGTGGAGGCGGCGCGGAGCAGGTGCTCCTCGACGAGAACGTCGAAGCGAGAGGGAAGCCCTACTTCTCGCTCGGCGTGTACGACGTGAGCCCCGACCACCGCCTCCTCGCCTTCGCGGTCGACACGACCGGCGACGAGCGTCACGACCTCCGCTTCCGAGATCTCACGTCGGGGCGGAACCTCGACGAGGTGGTACCGGACGTGGCGTACGGGTTCGCGTGGGTCGACGACGGGCACTCCTGCTTCTACGTCGTGGTCGACGACGCGTTGCGTCCCTGGCAGGTCCGCCGGCATGTCGTGGGAACGCCAGTGGGCGGGGACGCGGTCGTCTACGAGGATCGCGACGAGCACTACGAGGTCGACGTCGAGCGCGCCCGCAGCGGTCGCGTCGTGCTCGTGTCGTCGCAGTCGAAGACCACAGCCGAGGTCTGGTGGGCACCGACCGACGACCCGACCGGCCGGCTGCGGCCGGTCGTCGTGCGTGAGGCAGGCCAGGACTACCGCGCCGAGCACTATCGCGATCCCGACGGAGACGACTGGTTCGTGCTCGTGACGAACGCGGGCGGAGCCAGGAACTTCAAGGTCGTGATGCAACCGGCGCACGCATCGGGTCGCGATGGATGGCGTGAGGTGCTCGCCCACCGAGACGACGTCCGGTTCGAGGCGGTCGACGCGTTCGCGGGCCACCTCGTGGTCACCGAACGGCGCGACGGGCTGCAACGCGTCCGCGTGCTGCGCGCAGCGGAGGGCCCGGGCCGTCCGGTCGACTTCGCCGAGCGCGCGTTCACGAGCTGGGTCGGGCCCAACGCGGAATACGAGACGCCGACCGTTCGCCTCGGTTTCACGTCGCTCGTCGCGCCGAGCAGCGACGTCGACCTCGACCTCGATTCCTTCGAGACACGCGTCCGCAAGACCCAGCCGGTGCCCGGGTACGACCCGTCCCGCTACGTCTCCGATCGCATCTGGGCGACCGCGCCCGACGGTACCCAGGTCCCGGTCTCGATCGTGCACCGGCACGACGTCGCGCTCGACGGCACGGCGCCCGGGATGATCTACGGCTACGGCGCGTACGAGTTCTCCGTCGATCCTGCGTTCCGTGCATCGCGCCTCTCCCTCATCGACCGCGGGTTCGTCTTCGCGATCGCACACGTCAGGGGCGGAGGTGAGCTCGGCCGCGTCTGGTACGAACAGGGACGACTGGCGAACAAGCCGAACACCTTCGGCGACTTCATCGCCTGCGCGCAGCACCTCCTCGACCGCCGCTACGTCGCGACCGGGCGGCTCGTCGCGCGCGGCGGCAGCGCGGGCGGGATGCTCATGGGAGTCGTCGCGAACGAGCGGCCCGACCTCTTCGGCGCCATCATCGCGGAGGTTCCGTTCGTCGATGTGCTCACGACCATGCTCGACGCGAGCCTGCCGTTGACGGTCACCGAGTGGGAGGAGTGGGGCGACCCTCGTGATCGCGTCGTGTACGAAGCCATCAAGCGCTACTCGCCGTACGACAACGTCGCGGCGAAGCCGTACCCGGCGATGTTCGTCACGACCGGTCTCAACGATCCGCGCGTGCAGTACTGGGAACCGGTGAAGTGGGTCGCGAAGCTCCGGGCTGCGACGACGTCAGGGCAGCCGATCCTCCTGCGCACCGACCTCGGCGCCGGCCACGGCGGACCCTCGGGCCGCTACGACGCCTGGCGGCAGGAGGCGCAGGTACTCGCGTTCGCGTGCCGGGCCGTCGGTGTGCGGGACTAGCGCCGCGCCTGCTCGTGCCGAGTGAGAACCGGTGATCGATCGGACGACGGCGCGGGTGCGTTCGTGGGCCGTCTCCGCGGGGGCGCTCTGCCTCGCGCTCGCGGTCGTGACGATCCCGTTCTGGGACGTCGTGCGCGGGCACGCGACGGTCATGAGCTTCGACGTGAACGATTACTACGTCCCGGCGCACACCGCCGTGTGGCGTGAGATCCGCTCGGGTCACCTGCCCTGGTGGACGCCGAACGTGTACGCCGGCACGTCGGCCGTCGGTGCGGGCCAGTACGGCGTCTTCTACCCGTTCAACGCGCTGTTCGGGTTCCTCGAGCCGACCAACGCGCACCGTTGGTGGTTCCTCGCACACCTGTGGCTCGCGACTTGCGCGATGTACGCGTGGTCGTGGCACCGCTGGCGCTCGGTTCCGGGAGCGATCGTTGCTGCGATCGCGTACACGCTCGGCGGTTGGTTCGTCCTCCACCTCCAGTTCATGCCCTTCATCGCCGCCGTGGCGTGGCTGCCGTTCGTCTTCCTCGGCGTCGACCTCGTCCGCGAGCGCTGGACGACGCCGCGGGCCGCGCTGGTGGCCGTTCCGATCGCGCTCGTCGGCTTCGCGGGGCACCCGCAGATGGTGTACTACGCGGCGCTCGGCCTGGGCTTGTACGTGCTGGTGCTCGCCCTGGGACAGCCAGGTTCCCGCGCGTGGGTCGTACGGGTCGCGGGCGCGATCGCCTTCGGGTTCGGGATGGCCGCGCTGCAACTGGTGCCGCTGCTCCGCTACGCCGACATCAGCGTCCGTTCGTCGTTCGGTGCCGACGTCGCACTGACCGATCGCACGCTCGAGCTGCGCCACCTGTGGCTGTACCCGTTTCCGTACCTCTTCGGCGGCGCGGCTCGTGACGTCTTCAACACGCCCTACATCGGCGGATCGCAATTCCAGGAGGTCGGTGTGTTCGCCGGCGCAACGGTCCTCGCCCTCGCGGCGCTCGCTGTCGTCCGGCTGCGCTCGGACCGATGCGTGCTCGCGCTCGTGACGGTCGCGGTCGTCGCCACACTCCTCACGCTCGGCGACGCGACTCCGTTCGGACGGTTGTTCTTCGACTACCTTCCGCTCGCCGACAACTTCCGGGCGTGGAGCCGGGCCGGGTTCCTCCCGAGCGCAGCGATCGCGCTGCTCGCCGGAGGCGGCGTCGCGCAGCTCACGATCGCGCCGCGGCGCGTGCTCGCGGGGTTCGCAGGTGCAAGCGTGGCACTCGGCGTCGCTGCGCTGACCGTGACCCACATCGGATCGATGCGCCCCTACCTCGCGGCCGGCGCGTTCTCGGTGTCGGCACGCGCGATCCCGATTGCCGCGGTGCTCGCGCTCACGGTCGCGGTCGCGCTCCTGCCCGACTGGCGGCGCGGCGCGATGGTCGCCGTCGTCTCCGTCGTCGCGCTCGAAGTCGCCTTCTTCGCGTCGGTCGGTCCGTGGCGGGGTTGGTCGTCACCGCCGTGGGCCGCGCAGGCTGCCCACGATCCCGGCATTCCGCTCGACTTCGAGCCGGTGGTCGACGAGCCCGGAGGCATCGACCGCTGGTTCACCGACACCTACAGCTACCGGATGGCGTCGCTCACCCACGATCTCTACGGCATCAACGCGTTCGATCCGCTCGCGCCGGGGGACTTCGCCGAGACGGTCGGCGGCATGACCTACGACGGCTTCGTCACGCGGCCGGATTTCTGGGCGGACGGCTGGCTGCCCGACGTGCTGCGCGTCACGACGCTGGTGCTCGGCGATCAGCTCCGGCCGGAGAGCGACGACTGGAAGCGAGTCGGCGAGGTCGAGTGGCGCAAGATGCTGATCTGGTCACGCGCGCCGCGGCTTCCCGAGGCCTACCTCGCAGGTGCGGCCGAGCATGCGTCGCTCGAGCAGATCCGCCGCCGGTTGCTCGACCCGAATGAAGATCTCGAAGCGCACACCTATGTCGAGCACCGTTTCGCGGGCCTCGAATCGCTGGACCGGCCCGGGTTCGTCGGAGAAGTGATCGCGAACGACATCCTCGATTCGGGCGATGTGGTCGTCGACGCGCGAGAAGATGCGCTCCTCGTCCTGTCGCACGCATGGCAACCGGGCTGGAAGGCCACCGTCGACGGGCATGCAGCGCCCGTGCTGCGTGCGAACGGCCTCGTACTCGGAGTGCCCGTACCGGCGGGGCGCCACGAGGTCCACCTGTGGTTCGAGCCACCCGGCCTGCGCCTCGGCGCGCTCGTCGCGGTTCACAGCACCGCCGCGCTGTTCGCCGTCAGCCCTGCCCTTGCATGGTGGTCGAGACGGCGGCTCGTAGACTCCGCGAATCGCTCCGACGACGCGATCGCTCACGACATCTGACGGCTTGCGGCTCGAAGCCGAGTACACCGCCGCGCCGGGGACGCCGCGTGCCGGTGTCGTCCTGTGCCACCCCCACCCGCAATACGGCGGCACGATGCGAAGCCTGGTGACCTCGGCGCTGTTCGAGGCCCTGCCACCGGCGGGCTACGCGACGCTGCGGTTCAACTTTCGCGGGGTCGAGGGCAGCGAGGGGAGCTGGGACAACGGCGTCGGCGAACGGGACGACGTCGTCGCGGCGGTCGACGCGCTCGCCGGCGAGCTCACGAGCAGCGCTCCGCTCGCACTCGTGGGGTGGTCGTTCGGCGGCGACATGGTGCTCTCGATCGCGGACACGCGCATCGCGGGTTGGTGCGCGATCGCACCTCCGCTGCGCTTCTCCGACGGCGCGCCGGTGGCAGCCGACGGGAGACCGAAGCATCTCGTCCTCGCCGAGCACGACGAGGTGCGCGCGCCCCGGGAGATCGCCGATGCCGTCGCGCCCTGGACCGCCACGACCGTCGAGATCATCGGAGGCGCAAGCCACTTCTTCGTCGGCCGCACGGACCGCGTGGTCGCGGTCGTCGACGGTTTCTGTGCCCGATTGCGAAGCGCGGGCTAGAGGGCGAGCGGCGAGACCGCCATACCGTGGCGCTCGAGGTAGCTCACGCGCTTCGCGATGGCTGCACGCCACGCGAGCAGATCCATCTCGAAGTGTTTGCGGTCGCCGTCCTCGTACGCGTGCTCGAGCTCGTCGAACGCGTGGTCCTCCGCGTCGAGCAGCTCGCGGTACCGGCGGAAGAAGTGGTCGTCCACTCCGCCGTTCGCCGGGTAGTGCGCTTCGGGCATCGGCACCCCCTCGCTCGGCCGACCGCCATGGCCGGCACAACCGGATGCGGGCCACGGTAGCCGAGCGGCTGCGGGCGCGCGAGGGACGGCGCGCGACGGTTGCGTGACGGTTCGCCGGCGGCGTCAGGGCCGGATCGTGACGCCGCGCCGGGCCAGGTAGGCCTTCGCCTCCGCGACCGAATGCTGCCCGAAGTGGAAGATCGAGGCGGCAAGCACCGCTGAGGCCCCTCCGTCCGCGACGCCCTCGTACAGGTGCTCGAGCGTGCCGACGCCGCCGCTCGCGACGACCGGGACGTTGACGGCGCCGCCGACGGCACCGAGCAGGTCGCAGTCGTAGCCGGCCTTCGTCCCGTCGCGGTCCATCGACGTGAGGAGGATCTCCCCGGCGCCGAGGCGGCAACCGAGTTCCGCCCACTGGACGGCGTCGAGACCGGTCGGGCGCCGGCCGCCGTGCGTCACGACCTCCCAGCCGGACGCAGGGTTCGCGACGTCGCGGCGGCGCGCGTCGATCGCGAGCACGACGCACTGCGCGCCGAACTCGTCGGCGGTCGCGGCCAGGAGATCGGGTTCGGCGACCGCGGCGGTGTTGAACGACACCTTGTCGGCACCGGCGCGCAGCATGCGGCGCGCGTCCTCGACGCTGCGGATGCCGCCGCCGACGGTGAACGGGATGAACACCTGCTCGGCGACACGCTCGACGACGTGGACCATCGTGTCGCGGTCGTCGGACGAGGCAGTGATGTCCAGGAACACCAGCTCGTCGGCGCCTTCCGCGTCGTAGCGCGCCGCGAGCTCGACCGGGTCGCCGGCATCGCGCATCTCCACGAAGCGCACACCCTTCACGACGCGGCCCGCGTCGACGTCGAGGCACGGGATCACGCGGACGGCGAGCACGCGGCGAGTGCCTCCTCGATCGAGAGCCGGCCTTCGTACAGCGCCCGGCCGACGATCGCGCCGGCGAGGCGCCTTCCGTCGACCTCGAGCAGCGCAAGGTCGCGGACGTCGTCGACCGAGGCGACGCCGCCGCTGGCCACCACGGGGACGCGCACCGCCCGGAGCACGGCCGTGAGCTGGTCGAGGTCGGGACCGGCGAGCATCCCGTCGCGCCCGATCTCGGTGACGACCAGCGCGGCGACGCCCGGCCGCTCGAAGCGGCGCGCAAGGTCCACGAGGTGCAGGCCGGTCGCCTGTGTCCAGCCGTGCGTCGCGACGTCGACCCCGCGGGCGTCGAGACCGACCGCGACGCGCCCCGCGCAGCGCAGCGCGAGCTCGTCGACGAGCTCCGGGCGCTCGACCGCGGCGGTGCCGATCACCACACGCTCGACGCCCGCGTCGAGCAGCTCGCGCGCACGTTGCAGGTCGCGCACACCTCCGCCGGCCTGCACCCGGCAGGTGACGTGCCGGCAGACCGCCGCGATCGCGTCGCGGTTGCTCGCACGGCCCGATCGCGCCGCGTCGAGGTCGACGATGTGGATCCAGCGCGCGCCGGCCGCGTCGAACCGCTGCGCGACCGCGACAGGGTCGTCGCCGTAGTGCGTCTCGCGGCCGTAGTCACCCTGTTCGAGACGCACCACGCGACCGCCGCGGAGGTCGATCGCGGGGTAGAGGTCCATCATGCGTCGACGAAGTTGCGCAGCAGCCGGAGCCCGGCTGCGCCGCTCTTTTCGGGGTGGAACTGCGTCGCCCACAGCGGGCCCTGCTCGATCGCAGCAGCGAACCGGCGGCCGTAGTCGCACCAACCCGCCACGACCCCCGGGTCGACGCGCTCGGGCGCGTACGAGTGGACGAAGTACAGCCACACCGGGTCGGAGAGGTGCGCGCCGAGCTTGCTTCCCGGCGTGACCTCGAGCGTGTTCCAACCCATTTGCGGGAGCCGGACGGTCACGGGAAGCGCTGTGATGTGCCCGTCGACGACTCCCAGGCCGGGGACGCCGTCGGATTCGTCGCTGCCTGCGAAGAGCATCTGCATGCCGACACAGATGCCCAGGAAGGGTCGGCCGTCGGTCGCGGCCTCCTTGGCGGCCCCTTCGAGGCCGGCCGAGCGCAGCGCGCTCATGCACGCGCCGAAGGCGCCGACCCCGGGGAGGACCACCTTGTCGGCGCGCGCGATCTCTCCCGCGTCGGCCGTCAACCGCGCGTCGGCTCCAAGGTGCTGGAGTGCCTTCTCGGCCGACCGCAGGTTGCCGATCCCGTAGTCGATCACCGCGATCACGTCGAGAGCGTGCCCTTGGTCGACGGGACGTCGGCGTGCTCGACGCCAACCGCGTCGCGCAGTGAGCGGGCGACGCCTTTGAACGACGCCTCGATCACGTGGTGACCGTTCTTGCCGCTGACGCTGCGGAGGTGCAGCGTGACGCGCGCCCCGTCGACGAAGCCCTTCCAGAACTCTTCCGCGAGCTGCGGGTCGAACGTGCCGATCCACTCGGCGACCGGATCGATGTCGTACACGAGGAATGGGCGGCCCGAGAGGTCGAGCGCCACCTGCACGAGCGCTTCGTCGAGCGGCACGAGCGCGCTGGCGAACCGGCGGACACCCCGCTTGTCGCCGAGCGCCTCCCGGAGCGCGTTGCCGAGCACGATCCCGACGTCCTCGACGGTGTGGTGGAGGTCGACGGCGAGATCGCCTTCGGCGCGCACGCTCAGGTCGAAGCCGGCGTGCTTGCCGAGTTGCTCCAGCATGTGGTCGAAGAACGGTATGCCCGTCGACACCTCGGTCGAGCCCGAGCCATCGACCTCAAGCGTGACGGCGACCCTCGTCTCCTTCGTCTCGCGTTCGAGCATCGCCTTGCGCGTCATCGACCCTCCTCCTCCGCCAGCACCTCGCGGAACGCCGCCAGGAACGTGTCGTTCTCTTCACGGGTGCCGACCGTCACGCGCAGGCACCCCTCGACCCGCGGCCAGCGAGAGAAGTCGCGTACGAGCACGCCCCGCTCCAGCAGCCGTCTCCACACCTGGTGCGCGTCGCCCCGGACGCGCACCAGCACGAAGTTCGCGCCCGACGGGAACGCCATGACGCCGGCGAGCTCGGCCAGCGCGGAGAACAGCCGGCCCCGCTCCTCGACGAGTGACGCGACCCGTCGCTCCATCTCGGGGCGGAAGTCGAGCGCGATGCGCCCGGCGAGCTGTGTGGGCGCCGACAGCGTGTACGGCAGCACGACCTTGTCGAGCTCCTCGACGACCCAGCGGGGTGCAACCGCGTATCCGAGCCGGACGGCCGCGAGCGACCACACCTTCGAGTACGTGCGCACCACGGCGAGCGGCCGGTCGTCGTCGACCAGATCGATCGCGCTCCACGGGGCGAACTCGCCGTAGGCCTCGTCGACGACGAGCAACGCGCCGTGCGAGGCGGCGATGTCGGCGAGCGCCTCCACCGTGGGGCGCGGCTCCACCGTGCCCGTGGGGTTGTTGGGACTGCACACGAACACGACCGACGGACGCGACCGCCGGATGAGATCGCTCGCGGCGGCGACGTCGACCGCGAACGCCGCGCCGCGCTCCCCCGCGACGACCCCCGTGCCGGTGATACGGGAGATGTGCTCGTGGAGCGCGTACGTCGGCTCGAACATGGCCGCGCACCGTCCGGGGCCGCCGTAGGTGAGCAACAGGGTCTGGAGCACCTCGTTGGAGCCGTTGGCGCAGAACAGCCGCGCGGGCGGCTGCCCGAGGAACTCGCCGAGCGCCACACGTAGCTCGGTGGCGGCCCGATCGGGATAGCGGTGGAACGGCAACGCGCGCAATGCGGCGGTCCAGCGTTCGACGAAGCCTTCGGGTGGAGGGAACGGACTCTCGTTCGTGTTCAGCCGAACGACCACCTCGACTTGTGGCGAGTGGTAGCCCTCGAGCGCGCGCAGGTCGTCGCGGGGCAACGGCCGGTCGCTCATCGGTCGTCCCGTGCGAGACGCAACCGGATGGCGGCGGCGTGCGCGGCGAGCCCCTCGACGTCGGCCAGCGTCGCGGCGTACGGCCCGACACGCTCGAGCGCGGCACGGTCCGCTCCGACGACGTGGATCCGTTTCTGGAAGTTGCCGACATGGAGCGCGCTCGCGAAACGCGCAGTCGCGCCCGCGGGCAGGACGTGGTTCACACCCGCGACGTAGTCGCCGAGGACGGCGGTCGCGTGCGGTCCGACGAAGACCGCGCCGGCGTTGCGCACGCCCAGCACGAGGTCGTCGGCGGCGGCGCACATGAGCTGCAGGTGCTCCGGCGCGACGGCGTTGGCCGCGTCGATCGCCTGCTGCGGGCCGTCGACGAGCAGGGCGCGCCCGCCCGTGACGAGCGTGGCCTCCGCGTCGGCCTGGCGTGGGGTCGCGGCGACGAGCTTCCCGAGCGCGCGGCCCACGCCGTCGAGCACTGCTTCGTCCCACGAGATCAGGACCGCTCCGCCGCCGGGCCCGTGCTCGGCTTGCGCGAGCAGGTCCGCCGCGACGAGCTCGGGTGTGACGGTCGCGTCGGCCACGATCGCGACGTCGGACGGACCGGCGAGCGCGTCGATGCCGACCGTGCCGGTGACCTGGCGCTTCGCCTCGGTCACGTACGCGTTTCCCGGGCCGACGATCACGTCGACGGGCGCGATCGATGCCGTTCCGAAGGCGAGGGCCGCGATCGCCTGCGCGCCGCCCACCCGGTACACCTCGTCGACACCCGCAACCGCCGCCGCGGCGAGCGTTGCGTCGGGCACCCGCCCGTCGGGACCGGGCGGAGTGCAGAGCACGACCTCGGGCACGCCTGCGACCCGGGCGGGTACCGCGGTCATGAGTACCGTCGACGGGTACGCGGCGCGTCCGCCGGGGACGTAACAGCCGGCCCGGGCGACCGGTACGACCAGCTCACGCACCGAGATCCCCGACCGCTCGTGGCGGGCTTCGTTGGTGCGCTGCGCTTCGTGCCACGCGAGTACCTGGTCGCGCGCGAACTCGAGCGCCGCCGCGACGTCCGGATCGACGCGTGCGAGCGCGGCCTCGCATTCGCCCCGCGAGACGGCCAGGTCGTCGATGCGGCAGCCGTCGAACCGCTCGGTCAGGTCGCGCAGGGCGTCGTCGCCGCGCTCGCGCACTGCGGCGATCACGTCGTGAACGGCGTCCGCGACCGCGCCGTCGGAGCCCGCCGGCCGCGCGAGCAGCGGTTCGAGCGGGCCGGTGAAGCCGCGGAGGTCGGTGCGAACGAGCATGGCGAAGGGCTCATCGTACCGGTGGCCCGGCCGTCAGCCCGGCCCAAAAGCGGGGTAGAAAGGCCCCGTGACCGCGTCCACGGACCTCGCGCTCCTGTCGAGCATCGGCGCGCAGATCGACGACCTCGCGAACCGCGTCACCGAGCTCGCCGAACGCTATGGCGTCACCCCCGACTCGGCGGTTGCCTCCGAGCTGTTCGGCGCGGAGCGATCCCTGCTCGCCGCCCGCCGTGCCCTCGACCGCGCCACGAGCCTCCTCCAGGAGCTCGTGTGAAGCGTTCGGGCCCCTCCCCGAGTCATACGCGGAACGCGGAGGGGCAGAGGTGGGCGAGCACGCAGTCGTCGCAACGCGGCTTGCGCGCGACACAGACCCGCCGACCGTGCTCGATGAGCCTCAGGGAGAGATCACCCCACTCCTCGGGGGCAACGATCCCACCGACGTCGCGCTCGATCTTCACGGGATCGGTCTCGTTCGTGAGCCGCAGCCTCTTGGTCAGGCGTGTCACGTGCGTATCGACCGGCAGGCCGGGGAGCCCGTACCACACCGACCGCACGACGTTGCCGGTCTTGCGCCCGACACCCGGGAGGGTGACGAAGTCGTCGAGCTCGGTGGGGACTTCGCCGCCGTAGCGCTCCTCGACCGCCTGTGCCATCCCGATGATGCTCTTGGCCTTCGACCGGAAGAAGCCGGTGGACTTGATCAGCTCCTCCACCTCGCTCGGGTCGGCGTGCGCGAGATCGGACGGCGTCGGGTACTTCGCGAACAGCGCCGGGGTCACCATGTTGACGCGCTCGTCGGTCGTCTGGGCGGAGAGGATCGTCGCGACGAGCAGCTCGTAGGCGTTGGTGTGCTCGAGCGCGCAGCGCGCATCGGGATACGCCGACTTCAACCGTTCGACGACTTGGGCGGCGCGAGTCTTCGCACCACGCGGGCGGGCCATGCTTGCTCCGACGTCGGGGGACGGTCCGGACCGGAGGCCACGGTACCGTGGCCGGCGTGGTCGCCCGCCTCCCCGACATCGCTGCCGTCGCCCGCATCGAGGACGCGGCGCGTGCGGCCGACGGCCGGCCGTCACTCGGCGAGGCCGTGTGGCGCGACCTCGAACGCCCCGGGCCGGAGTCGGCCGGGTTCCTGGCCGACGAGCGTGCGTACGTCCACGTCGCACGCAGCGACAACTTCTCGCCGCGGCACTGGGCGGTCGGCACCGTCGTCGCTCCCACGGCGCGCGGTGGCGACGATCGAGCGCGCCTGCTGGCCGACGCGGTGCGCCACGTCGCGGCGCACGGCGGCGGCCGGATGGTGCTGTGGGTCTTCGGTGCAGGCGAGGCCGACGACGCCGAGCTGCAGGCGTACGGCTGGCGCCGCGAGCGGGAGCTCCACGAGATGCGCGTCGCGTTGCCACTCGATGCCCAGGCGCATTGGGCCCAGGCGCAGTGGCCGCCCGGGATCGAGGTGCGGCCGTTCGAAGTCGGCCGTGACGAGCAGGCCTGGCTCGAGGTGAACAACCGGGCGTTCGGCAACCACCCCGAGCAGGGCGGATGGATCGAGTCGACGTTGGCGCGGCGCATGGCCGAGCCATGGTTCGACCCGTCGCTGTTCCTGCTCGCGTTCGACGGCGAGGGGCTCGCGGGGTTCAACTGGATGAAAGTCCACGATGCGCATGGCCGCGACCCGCGGCTCGGCGAGATCTTCGTCATTGGCGTCGACCCGCGCGTGCACGGCAGCGGCCTCGGGCGCGCGCTCGCGATCGCCGGCCTCGACGAGGTCGCCCGGCGCGGCATCACGACCGGCTCACTGTTCGTCGCGGCCGAGAACGAGCCGGCACTCCGGCTGTACCGCAGTCTCGGCTTCACCGTGCACCGGAGCGATCGCGCCTACGAGCGCATCGTCGATGCCGCGTGACGACCCGTTACGGAGCGACGCTCCACGACGTGGAAGCCGTGCTCGCGGCGCGCGGCGAGCCGCCATACCGGGCGCGCCAGGTGCACGAAGGCCTGTGGTCGCAACGGCGCCCGCTCGAGGCACTGACGGCCGTGCCGAAGGCGCTCCGGGCCGACCTCGCGCGCGCGATCTTCCGCTCGCACTCGACGAGGTCGCCGTCCAGCACGGTGACCGGGGCGCGACCGTGAAGTGGCTGTGGCGCGCGGCCGGTGGCGCACAAGTCGAAAC
>Ga0073934_10003015_pt1 | contig 32465 bp, 19 predicted proteins | sample LarsenN4metaG_FD_76834 | JGI IMG/M metagenome (GOLD analysis project Ga0073934, IMG submission 76834) | Hot spring sediment bacterial and archeal communities from British Columbia, Canada, to study Microbial Dark Matter (Phase II) - Larsen... ...
AAGCACCAGGGGCCATAGCCTTGGATTTTTCACTTTCCCTGAGGCGGTTAAAGCCGCCTGGCGTACCTGTGGATTGTCATCCCGGAGCAGTTTCAGTAAGGGCTGGTAAAAACTACGAAGGCCGACCTCCCCGAGGACCCGGGCAGCGAACGCCCGCTGGTCAGGATTCCGAGAATTGGCCAGGGCCGTCAGCCGCTCGCCGGCCAGTAGAATACCTGCAATCCCCCCGTTACGGAGCAAACCGACCATAGCTCCTCTTCTGATTTGGGGGTCCGGATCGTCCAGGTAGGGAGAGATCCGTTCCACCACCTCGGCCTCCCCCAGGGCGCATAAGGCCCGCAAAGCCGCCGCCTGAACCGAGGGGGATTTCTCCTGCTCCATCCTTTTAGTTACAGCTCCCAGCAAGGCCGGATTGGGTTTGAAACCCGTCCCTGCGATCCGTTCTATCCTGAGTAAGACGTCCTGACGGACTTCCGGGGAAGGGTGATCCAGTAAGTCCATCAGGAAGGATTCAAAGGCCTCATGTTCGATTTTCTCCAGCATGTTCAAAGAATAAAGGATCTCGCCCGGATGAGGGCTTTTCAATTTCCTTTTCAGTACGGCCAGGCTCGATCCGTCATCCAGGGAAAGGGAGAGGCCCTCCAGGGTTCGTTTGGTCAGAGCCTGGGTGAGGGCTGCGGTGTACTCCGGTTGGACCAGAATCGAGACCATGATCCAGCCGGCCAGGATGAGGAGCATCACATAGGTCAGGTAAATCGGATTGAAGGAGCCGATTAAATTGAATAACAGCAGGGTCACCCCGGCAAGACCGCTCGCCAGCGGCCCGACTATGCCTTCCACCGTGACCTGGGTGCTGAGCCGCTGAGTCGCCTGCAGCGGCTGATAGAGGATCAAGAAAGAGGGCTTAAAGATGGATTTCCTCAGGACCCGATCCAGGAGCCGGGTCATGGCCACCAACCAGAAGAACACGGCCACGTTTCCAAGGGCCGTGCCGGCAAAAGCCGCCAGCAGGGTGCCGACAGCCAGCATCGCCGGAAGCGCGATCAGTCCGGCTTTGAGACCGTGCTGGCTGAGCAATCGGCCCGACAAAAAGGCTCTGAATAAGAGACTCACGACATCCGCTATCCCATAAAAAAGTCCGAGAAAACTGGCCACCTGGTCTACCTGCCGGTGACCGGCTTTCACCTGGTCGAGGAAAACGTAGCTTAAGAAGTAGGCGGTAAAAGCGGAAAAAACGGCTAAAAGGATAATCAAATGGACATAGCGATCCTTCGGGAGCCGGAGGAAGCGACTTCGAACCCTGGTCCTCCCTTCCCCCTCGGGAGAAGACAGACGGTTTCCAAACTTATGGAGAATGGCCGCGAGAACGATCAGGCATAAAACGAGGCCGCCCGCCGAGATCAGGAGAAGATTGGGCGTGCCCAGGAATTGGACCAGCACGGGCACCGAAAACCCACCGATCATTCTTGTAGCCATATCGCCGGAGCCGATCAGGCCGAACAGGCGTTTTCCTTGCCGCACGTTGAACAGATGCCCGGCCAACCCCCAAAATTCTAAACCGGTCAGTACATCCAGCACGTCGGCCCAGATCAAAAGCCCGAAGACCAACCACCCGGCCTCCGTCCAGAGACCCAGACGGAACGCGCAAACCGATACCAAAAGGAAAGCCAGCGTGGTCACCAGAAGCCTGGGCAACGGAAGACGTCTCTCGAGCTTCGAATAAAGGAACCCCCCCAGGGCGACGACCCCGGCAGAAATGATATAGACGTACGGCAGGGTTTGAACATCAAACCTGACAAGAAACAGAGCGCTGGCCGCCGTATAAAAAAAAACGAGGGTCACCCCCAGGAAAAAGGAATGGGCCAACAAGAGCAGCAAAGGCCGGCCTTCTCCGGGACGAAGATTGAACACCAGAGATAATTTGCTTACCAGATCCATTAAGTCTAAATTACTATCCCCTCCCGGTACTGCCAAGCTGGAACTTCGTCAAAATCTCGATCCGGTCCCTAGATTTTTCAAAAACCCCTTGACTTTTATCTCATAGGAAAAAATACTTTTAAGGTACTCTATGGTGGCGATCCCAGGGCTATAATTCTGGCCCGGCTTACAATCCCGGTCAGGGTTGTAATTCTAGCCAAAGTCCATTTAACCGTAAGCACTTCAAGGATAAAAAATTATGAAGGTTATTCTCCGGCTCCTCCTCGCAAGTTGCCTGTTAATCCAAAGCGAAATTTTAGAGGCCTCTGGTGTGGAATCAGAATGGGCTCTTGTCCGTCAAGGGACGGAGACCGGCCAAGAAGGGCGAACTCCCCAACCTCCGGGGTCTCCTGAGGCTGTCGACACGCGAGCGGAACAGTTGGAGCAGCGACGTCTTCAAAAGTTCCAGCGGATCGAACCTTACCACCAGGGTGGGCTGGAGGCCGGCCTGCTCTGGGTCGAGGAAAACCTTGAGACGTTGATACACCTCAACTATCATGGGTTCTACCCCCAATTTGGAAGTCTCAGCTCAGGTTCCGGCCTCTCCGTAGGAATTCGCTACTGGGAGGAGGATCTTATGGGTTCCACGTTAGACAGCCAGGCTTTAGCGGCCTTTTCGCTACGGGGGTATCAACAGTACGAATTCCAGTTTGGGAGGATTCCCCAAGCAGAACCCACCCTTATGCTTCGGGCCGTCCGTCCGAAAAGCATCTTTTTGTTGGACCAGGCTCCAAAGGGCGTGCGGGAGCCCTTCTTTTACGGGGACCTCCGTTTTCGCGATTTTCCCCAGGAGGATTTTTTCGGCATCGGCCCCGCGTCCAGAGAAGAAGATCGAACGGATTTTGAGCTTGAAGATACTTCCTACGATTTGGTCGCGGGGTATCAATTCGCCCGATGGTTTCGCGTCGGGGTTCGGTTTGGGTTCCTCCAAACCGACCTGGGCCGAGGGACGGACGATCGGTTCCCGGACACCCAAGAGCTGTTCGATGAGGCTTCGGCCCCCGGATTGACGGAGCAGCCGGATTTTATCCTGGTGAACCCGTCCGTGCTCTTCGATTATCGCGATGCGCCCGGAAACCCTCATAACGGAGGACTGATCGGCTTTGCTTTCACCCGCTTTGACGACCGCGATCATAACCGCTTCGACTTCAACCGCTTTACCTTCGATGTGCGGCATTATCTGCCCTTGGGCTCAAGCCACCGAATCCTGGCCGCTCGGTTTTTCACCTCGCTGGACGATGCCGACGCAGGAGATCAGGTCCCCTTTTACCTCCAGGAGACTTTGGGGGGAAGCGATACGTTGCGGGGTTTCCGCGAATTTCGCTTCCGAGATACCAACCTGCTGTACCTCTCTGCCGAATACCGTTGGGAAGCCGCACCTGCCCTGGAGCTTGCCTTTTTTTACGATACGGGAAAGGTGTTTTCGGATCGCTCGGATTTTAATCTCGAGGATCTGAAGGATAGCTTTGGCATCGGCATCCGGCTTAAGGCCCCGAGTGCCGTTGTCTTCAGGCTCGATGTGGGACATGGCGACGAAGGGACCCGGGTTCATTTTAAATTCGGGTCCTCCTTTTAGTCAGCCGCGAAGAACACGAAGTATGAGAGACTTATTCGCTTCAAAGAAACCCTCTGCCCTCCTCTGGCTGGTGCTTCTGTTTTCCCTGGTCTGTAGCCCGGAGTCTTTTACAAAGGACGGCGGGCGACAGACGACGGAGAGGCTCCCTAAATTCCTGCCGGATGACCCCCTGTGGGTGGATCCAGATCGGCTTTCCATTCCGAAGCCGAAGGAAATTCAACTCAGCCAGATTTACGATTTCTTGGAGAACACCTTTGCCCATCCTGGAGGCGACCGCAGCCAGCGGGCGCAGAACATCAACACGTTGGGAGAGGTGCCGGATTCCAGCTGGTTTACCAACCGCATCGGCCTCCACCCCATGACGGTGGATGAGGTGGTTCGGGGGCCTAATAAAGGCAGTGGACCTGACATGTCGAGTCCCTGGGCCATCATCAGGGCCAAGTCCCAGGGGATTACCCCGGGGTTCACCATCCGGGATGGCCGGGGGGAGGTCTACTTCATCAAATTTGACCCGTTGAAATACCCGCAACTGGCCACCTCGACGGAAGTCATCAGCACGAAATTTTTCTACGCCTTCGGGTATCATGTGCCGGAAAATTATCTGGCCTTTATGCGACGCGAGCAGCTTAAAATTGATCCGAAAGCTACCATCACGGACCAGGATGGGAAAAAGAGGCCGATGACCGAGGCGGACGTGAACACTATCCTGAGTAAAGTTCCCAAGCGCCCGGACGGCTCCATTCAGGTGGTGGCAAGCCTCCGGCTTCCCGGGGAGCCTTTGGGCCCCTTTAAATATTATGGCACCCGGAGCGACGATCCCAACGATATTTTTCCCCACGAAGACCGCCGCGAGCTGAGAGGGCTTCGGGTTTTCTCGGCCTGGCTGAATCACGACGATGCGCGCAGTATCAACTCCCTGGATATGTACGTCACCGAGGGGGGGCGCAGTTACGTCAACCACTATTTGATCGACTTCGGATCCACGCTCGGCAGTGGAAGCGTGAAGCCCCAGAGCCGCCGCGCAGGGAACGCCTATATCCTCGAATGGGGCCCCATCTTGAAGTCGGCAGTTACCCTGGGGCTGGCCGGTCGCCCCTGGGAGCACGTCAAGTATCCAGACTACCCCGCCGTAGGGCGGTTTGAATCCACGTTCTTCCAACCCCCCCGCTGGAAACCGGAATATCCCAATCCCGCCTTTATCAGGATGCAAAACGTAGATGCCTTCTGGGCAACCCGCACCATCTTCCGTTTCACGGATGAAATGGTCCGGGCCATCGTGGAAACCGGTCAGATTTCCGATCCAGAAGCTGAGAAATATCTGGCAGAGACCCTTATCCGAAGAAGAGATAAGATCCTCCGCTACTACCTGAGCCAGGTGAATCCTTTGGACGAATTTCAACTGACCGAGGGAGGGGTCACCGGCCCGGCCCCCTCCACGCCCACCTTAAATTTCAGGAATCTGGGCCTGGAGGCGGGCCTTTCTAACTCGGCCTCCTATCAGTATCAATGGTTCCAGTTCGATAATGGCGCCGACAGTTCGGCGAACCGCGCCTCCCTGAAACCCCTGGGAGAGGTTCAATCGGCCTCCTCCACGTCCTTGCCCGTCCCACAGGATGACTCTCCTTATCTGATGGTGCGTATACAAACGCTTAGCCCCGACCAGGTCAACTGGAAGAAAAGTATAGAGGTATTCCTCCGAAACGGTTCACAAAAATCCGTAGTAGGAATTGAAAGGGAGAATTGATGAGCACGGTAAAAATAAAACCCCCGAAAGGTCCCCTGGAGCGCTTCCTCAGCCTCTTCACCGAAGTTCATACCGGGGAGGGACCGACGGTCCTGTTGTTGACCCTGAATTTGTTCCTCATTTTGACCGCTTACTATATCCTCAAGCCGGTGCGTGAAGCGCTCATTCTCGAAGGAAAAGGCGGCGCCGAGATCAAAAGCTATGCGGCGGCGGGGCAGGCGATCTTGCTTCTGGGGGTGGTCCCGCTCTATGGGCTGCTGGCGAGCCGACTGCCGAGGCAACGCCTGATTAATTACGTAAGCCTTTTCTTTATCGGATGTTTAGGGCTCTTCTATGTCCTCGCGCAACTGCGGGTTCCCTTAGGAGTGATCTTCTATTTATGGATAGGGATCTTTAACCTCATGGTGGTCGCCCAGATCTGGTCCTTTGCCAATGACCTCTACACCCCCGAGGCAGGAAAGCGCCTCTTTGCCATCGTGGCCTTTGGGGCCTCTTCGGGCGCCGTCTTTGGTAGCTTTATCGCGGGCCGGCTGATCGGTCTCGTCGGCGTTTATCAACTCCTTCTCGTGGGGGGATTTATCCTGATTTTAAGCCTTCTGCTCACGAACCTGATCGAGCACCGGGAACGCCACCGGGCGGAGGGAGGGGTGCCCCCCCGGGCGGTTTCTAAAGCGGAAGAGCCCATCGGCGCCGGCGGCGCGTTCCAGTTGGTGGTGAAGAACAGATATCTCCTCTTGATCGCCTTTCTCATGTTGTTTTTGAACTGGGTCAATACCACAGGGGAGTACATCCTGGGAAAGACGGTGGCGCAGGCAGCGGCCGACGCCGTGGCCAGGGGAACCTCAGGGGGGCTCTCCAAAGGTGAGTACATAGGAAAGTTCTACTCGGACTTCTTTACCGTGGTAAACCTGACCGGGCTCCTGGCTCAACTCTTCCTCGTTTCGCGCATCATCCGGTACCTGGGGGTGCAGGCGGCGATCCTTTTTCTGCCGGTGATCGCCCTCGGCGGCTATACCCTGCTCGCCTTCTATCCGGTTTTGAGCGTAGTCCGTTGGGTGAAAACGGCTGAGAACGCTACGGATTATAGTCTTCAGAACACCGTTCGTCAAACCCTGTTCTTACCCACGAAGCGGGAAGAAAAGTACAAAGCCAAGCAGGCCACCGATACGTTCTTCGTCCGCGCCGGAGATGTCCTGTCGGCGGTGCTGGTCTACGTGGGGACCACCTGGCTCTTTCTTGAGACCCAGCAGTTTGCGCTGGTGAACCTCGGGCTTGCGTTCATCTGGCTTATCCTCGCGGTCCTGGTGGGGCGAGAGAATCGGAAACTCACCGCTCTTCATCCCGGAGAACCTAGATAACCGTAAATAAGACCGATTCCCCGAAGTAGCCACCCGAAGAAACAGGGGGACCTCCCTAGCCCGCCAACTTCCCATACCGCCTGGGGCCTGGGGCCTTAGTTTTCCAGGCCCACCTTCTGGAGCAACGCGAGGAACCTGGGGTCCCCATGCAAGCCATCGAACACAGGATTTATCTTGAGAAAAACCAGCCAACCGGAGCGCTCCTCGTAGGCCTTTTGCAGCCATTCAAGGGCCTGATCCTGTTCGCCCAGGCCTGCATAGATGGGTGCAAAATAAAAGGCCGGCACGTACTCCTGGTTAGACTTTGCTTTCAACTCGTTGAGCACCCTTTGCGCGTCGCTTTTCCGGCCTGATAAGGCGTAGGTACGCGCAACCGTGGCCACCAGGATCATGCTCCCTTTCGAAAGCGTGATCCCCTTTTGAAGGGCTTCGATGGCCTCCCCGTACATCCCCTTTTGCTCATAAGCCAGGCCAAGATCCAGGTACGCCCGGGCGAAGTCCGGGTCAATCTTGAGGGTCTTCTGGAATTGTTGGATCGCCCGGTCGTACTGGCGCGCATAGTAGAAATGTATGCCTATATCGGTATTGATGGGGAGCGAGAAGGGGTCCAGCTCCTGGGCCCGCTTGATCTCTGTGAGACCTTCCTCGGTCCGGCCCATCTGCATCAGATAGAGGGAGTACCAATGGTGGGCGGTGGAATACCCGGGGTTGAGCGAAAGGGCCCGCTTAAATTCCCTCTCGGCGCCCGCCCAGTCCCAATCGAACCGATGCCTGGCAAAGGCCAGGGAGGTGTGCGCCTCTGCCAGCGTATCATCTATCTCCAGGGCCTTCCCGGCGGCTTGCTTCGCCTTGGGATAGGCCTCCTTTGGAGGCAGATGCCCGTAAACGGCCAGTAAAGTATAGGAATCGGCCAACCCGGAGTAAGCCGAGGCATAATTGGGATCCTTCTCAATGGCATACTCAAAATACTCGATGGCTTTCTTCAGACCTTCCACCGTCCTCCTGTTCCAATAGTAGCGCCCCCTCAAATACCAGGTATAGGCCTCCAGATTCTCCGTCCCCTTCTTTTGGATCTGTTGCTTCTCCCCCACCATCAACTGCATCTTTAACGCCTCTACCACCTGTTGAGCGATATCGGTCTGGATGGAGAAGACGTCCTTCAACTCCCGATCATACTCCTGGGACCATAGATGGGCCTGGCTCCCCACGTCGATGAGCTGCACGGTAATACGGAGCTTATCGTCGGCCTTACGGACGCTCCCCTCCAGGATCGTCCCGACCTTCAGCTCTTGACCGATTTCGGCAACGTTCTTATCGGCACCTTTGTACTTCATCACAGAGGTTCGGGCGATCACCTTGAAACCGCCGATCTTGGATAGGCTGGAGATGAGTTCTTCGGTCATGCCGTCGGCAAAGTATTCATCCCCGGCATCCCTGCTGATATTGGCAAAGGGAAGCACCGCGATATGATGCTTGTTAAGAACCACAGGGTCTTTGGGTTGTGAAAATCGGAAATCCCCAAAGAGATACAGTCCTCCTACCGTAAGCAAAAGGAGACCCGCAAAGATCGAAGATCGAAGTTTATTCTGAACCAGGCGGAGGAAATTAAAAGGCGAGGATCGCGGTTTGAGGGCCGGGAGATCGACCCCTCTGTCTTGACCCGGGGTCTTTTGAAGCGATGGGCTCTGAGCCTGCTCCTCGGAAGGGCGCACGACCGGCCTCGAACCTGTCGAAGGAAAAGCCTCCGGCCCTCGTTCCTCCGCCCTCAATTCCCCGGAGGGGCCGCTTTCGGACGTACTTCCGGGCGGACCGGATTTGGGGTTCCCCAGAAGAGGCCTCAGATCCAGCCACATTTCATCGATCTGTTGATAACGCCGGTTACGGTCCTTCTGCATCGCTTTTTTCAAAATCAGCTCCAACTCCTCAGGGACTTCATAGCGAGCGCTTGACAGGGGGGGCGGTTCTTCGTTAAGGATCTGATAGGGGATCGCATCCCCACTAAACGGAAGCCTGTCCGCAACCATCTCGTACAACATCACGCCCAGGGACCAGATATCGGTCCGATGATCGATCGGCTCCCCTAGCCCCTGCTCGGGAGAGATATAGTAAATCGTCCCCATGACGGCAATTTCCCTGGTCAATCTGCTGGTCCCCTTCAACATGGCCAGACCAAAGTCCAAAATCTTGACCCGCCCGTCCCGATCGATCATAATGTTCTCCGGCTTAATATCCCGATGTACGATCCCCGCCTGGTGGGCCTTTTTTAGCCCTTCACAAATCTGCAGGGCGATCTCGATGACCTGCTCCAGCGATAGCTCCCTTTGATCCATCAACTCCCGCAGCGACTTCCCTTCCACATACTCCATAACGATATAAACCTGCCCGTCCAAGTCCCCGGTATCGTGGATAATAACGATATTCGGATGACTGAGCGCAGCCTCCGCCTGAGCCTCCCGCTCAAAGCGGGCCCGGGCCTCGGCATTTCTTGTCAGATACGCGGGAAGGAGCTTCAGAGCAACTCTGCGGTGAAGCTTGGTGTCTTCCGCCAGGTAAACCTCCCCCATGCCCCCTTCGCCGAGCTTCTCAAGGATTCTGTAGTGGGAAATCGTTTGACCGATCATTCTGGTTGACCCTAAAAGGTTGACTTTAGAGGATCCCTCTGGGAATATATAAGAGTCTATCAGAACTATAATTCCTTAGGGAATTCTTATAGAATATCTTTATTCAGATTTCCGGCAATAAAGATGAACACTTATAACCCCTATTCCATACCATCCCTCGTTTCGGCGCTCCTGATGCTTGCTCTGGGTGTTATCTCTATACTGCATGGACGAAGAGAAAAGGTCAATATAGTTTTTGCGCTATTTTGCTTCACCCTGAGTCTGGCTGCGTTTGCCTCTTTCATTTTTCATGAAACCGACACCCTCGCGGAAGCCCTTCGTTGGACGAAAGTCCCCTACGCCTTCGCCATTCCTGCGGCGATGTTTACCGCTTATTATACCCTGGTACTTACCGGCTACAACCATCGTCTGGACGAAAAGCTCTGGGGAATTTCTCGGCGCGTCTACGTCATTGCCCTCTATACTTACGGAGTTATAACGGAGATGCTCATCCTCTTCACCAACTTAGTGATTACGGGCGCCAGGTTTTATGAACCCACAGGCTACGAGCACACGTACGGTCCTTTTTTCTTTCCAACCGCCATAGGGTTTTCCATCTTCACCATCACGCTGATAGTGATCTTTTATAGAGCCTACCGGCAAGCTGAGTCCGAACCGCAGCGTATCAAGCTTCTGTACAACCTGCTGGGCTTTTCCAGCCTTTATGCTTCCGCAGGAATTATGACCATCCACCTGCCGTACTTTGGAATCCAGACCCACTCGTTGTCGTTCATCCCTTTCACCCTGGCCGCTTTTACCTTTTACCTTGCCATCGTCAGGTATCAATTCAGCCAGATAGATGAATTGAATAAAGGACTAGAAAGGAAGATCCAGGAGAGAACCCAGGAGCTCAAAGAGGCCCAGGCACGATTGGTTCACTCAGAAAAGATGGCCGCCCTGGGCCAACTGGTTGCCGGCGTGGCCCACGAGATAAACACCCCCTTGGGGGCCATCAACAGCAATAACGATCTCCTCGGACGGGCCATTGAAAAATTAAGAACTGAATTGAGTCAAGCGGGGCTCCATGCGGCGAGTCAATACCCACAGGTCGAGAAAGTTCTTGAGATCCTTGAAAACCTCTCGAAGGTCAACAAAATAGCCGTCGAACGGATTATGGGCATCGTGAGAAGCTTAAAAACTTTTGCCAGATTGGACCAGGCGGACGTCCTGAAGGTCGATTTACATGAGTGCCTCGATACCGCGCTGATTCTCCTCAACCACGAATTAAAAAACCGCATTCAGGTGGTGAAAGATTACGGCACCCTTCCTGAGATAACCTGTCGGGCGAGCCATTTGAGCCAGGTGTTTATGAATATTCTCCTCAATGCCGTTCAAGCCATCGAGACTCAAGGGGAGATTAAAATTCACACCGGAAGGGATAAGAACAAGGTATGGATCAAAATCAGCGATACCGGAAAAGGAATTCCCCCTGAGCACTTAACCAAGATTTTTAATCCCGGGTTTACCACCAAGGGAGTCGGCGTGGGTACCGGGCTCGGCCTGTCCATCTGCCATCAAATCATTGAAGAACACAAAGGACAGATTTATGTGGAGAGCTCGCCGGGAAGAGGAACCACGTTTACCATTGAGCTTCCTACGGAAGGATCTCTTCCGTAGGGGACGAAGCCTTTTCCTCGTTGCCGTGGCAGCGCCTAAACCGCAGGGGCAACCCCGAGGCCGGGGATAGGGTCTTTCAAGGGTATTTTTCTCGACCTAACCCCCCCTAGGGGGGTTAGCTTCAAAAATACCCATGAAAAGGGCCAGGGTAGGGGCGCTTGCCGGCCAGTCCTCCCGCAAGAAACCTACTCCGGAAAGGAGGGGGTCAGGCGGGTAAAAAAGATACCCTTAAAAGGGGGAGAGGGCGGGGGCGTCCTCTCGTTTTGGACCAGAGGCGATTAAAACCCTTGACAGGCCATCCCGGAAAGGGATATTCTTTAAGAAAAGATTGAAGTAACTGGGCCAACCCAAGTACCACGTAACCTATAAAACGATCCCCAGATTACACCGAGGGGCACGAGTTTTATCCATGTTCCCCGGGATAAGCTGGGGATCGTTTTAAAACCATGAAATTTTTAAGAAAAGTCGATCCGGAGATCGCGGCGGCTATAGAGCAGGAGTTGAACCGGGAGCAGACGAAGTTGGAGTTGATCGCCTCGGAGAATTTTGTAAGCCCTGCAGTGCTCGAAGCGCAGGGGTCGGTGATGACCAATAAATATGCAGAGGGTTATCCGGGGAAGCGATACTACGGAGGCTGTGAGTTCGTAGATATAGCCGAGAGTCTGGCCATTCAGCGGGCTAAAGAGCTCTTCGGGGCGGATCATGTGAACGTGCAGCCCCACTCGGGTTCCCAGGCCAACATGGAGGTTTATTTTGCCGTCCTCAAGCCGGGAGACGTCATCCTGGGGATGAACTTATCCCACGGGGGGCATTTGACCCATGGGAGCCCGGTTAACTTTTCGGGCAAATACTTCCAGGTGGTCTTTTACGGGGTGGATAAGGAAACGGAGCAGATCGATTTCAAGCAAGTTCGCGACCTGGCCAGAGAGTATAAGCCCCGGTTGATCGTGGTGGGGGCCAGCGCTTATCCCAGGGTTATCGACTTTTCAAAGTTTCGGGAGATCGCAGACGAGGTCGGGGCCCGGATCATGACGGATATCGCCCATATTGCCGGACTTGTGGTCGCCAAGTTACATCCCAGCCCCATCCCCTATGCGGAGTTCGTAACCACGACCACCCATAAAACCCTCCGGGGTCCTCGAGGGGGGATGATCCTGTGCAAGCAGGAGTTTGCTCAGATGATCGATAAAAACGTTTTTCCCGGGATGCAGGGGGGGCCTTTGATGCATGTCATTGCGGCCAAGGCCGTAGCTTTGAAGGAAGCGATGACCGAAGAGTTTAAAAAATATCAGGAACAACTCGTAAAGAATGCCAAGGCCATGGCCGAAGAACTCCTGAGGTTGGGGTTTCGATTGGTCTCGGGGGGCACCGACACGCACCTCATGCTGGTCAATTTGACCTCTAAAAATCTGACCGGTAAGGAAGCGGAAAAAGCCCTGGATCAGGCAGGAATTACGGTTAATAAAAATACCGTTCCCTTTGAAACCCAGAGCCCCTTTGTGACCAGCGGGATCCGGATTGGGACTCCGGCTATAACCACCCGGGGAATGAAAGAAGCCGAATGCGTCCAGATCGCGAGATGGATTGGGGAGGTGCTCCAGGATGTGGGAAATGTGGAGCGGCAAAAAAGAGTCGCCGAAGAGGTCCGGGCTTTGTGTTCCCAGTTTCCGCTTTATCCAGAACTCATGAAGGATGAAGACTAGTGCCTGGTAAAGTTGCATTTAAATAATCCTTCCACCCTCACCCCCTACCCCCTCTCCCCTTATGGGAGAGGGGGCAGTCCAGAAGCTGGCCGGGAGATCCCCTCGCTCCCCTCTCCCACAGCGTGGGAGAGGGGCCGGGGGTGAGGGCAGAGAGTTACCTAGAAGTAACTTTACAAAGTACTAATTTCTTTCTTCATTCTTCGTGAAGTAAGGAGGCTAGAATATGGCTATACGTGTTGCAATCAACGGCTTTGGAAGGATCGGACGTAATTTCTTTCGCGCTTCGTACGATCAGGAGGACCTGGAGTTTGTAGCGGTCAACGATATCACCGACGCCAAGACGCTGGCCCACCTCCTTAAATACGATTCGGTCCACGGAAGGTTTAAAGGCCAGGTGGAGGCCAAGGAGCATAGCCTGGTGGTGAACGGCAAAGAGATAAAGGTGCTGGCAGTGAGGAATCCCGCCGAGCTCCCCTGGAAAGATCTGGGGGTGGATATTGTGGTGGAGTCCACCGGGTTATTCACCAAACGAGAGGACGCCGCGAAACATCTCACGGCGGGCGCCAAGAGGGTGATCATTTCGGCTCCGGCTAAGAATCCGGATATTACCATCGTTCTGGGAGTTAATGAAAAGGTCTATAACCCCGAGAAGCATTGGGTCATCTCCAACGCCTCTTGTACCACGAATTGCCTGGCTCCGGTGGCGAAAGTGCTGCTGGATAACTTCGGGATCGAAAAAGGTTTCATGACCACCACCCACGCTTACACCAATGATCAGCAGATCCTGGATCTTCCCCACAAAGATTTAAGACGCGCCCGGGCCGCGGCGCTGTCCATGATACCTACGACGACCGGAGCGGCTATCGCGGTATCGGAGGTACTCCCCCAACTGAAAGGGAAAATGGACGGGATAGCCATCCGGGTTCCAACCCCCAATGTTTCCCTCGTAGATCTGGTGGCGGTGGTGGGCCGATCGGTGACCGCTCAGGAGGTCAATGAAGCCTTGCAGAAAGCTGCAGAGACCGATATGAAAGGGATTCTGGCGTTCTCCCGGGAGCCGTTAGTCTCGGTGGATTATAACGGGGATCCCCATTCTTCCACGGTAGATGGCCCCTCCACCCATGTCATCGGAGAAAATATGGTTAAGGTCCTCGCCTGGTACGATAACGAATGGGGGTATTCTTGCCGGATTCGGGATCTGGTGCTTTACATCGCCAAATAAAAGGGCGAGCGGGAGAAAGGGGAAGTTTCCCCGTCTCCCGTTTTTAATCCGCCTCATAGGTGGTGGCGCTATAGGCGTCTTCCAACCCAAAGCCCCCGTTGCAAAACTCCCTGGGTTCCGTCCCTTTTTTAAAGACCTGAACGACCATACTCCCTTCGCAACCCCCGTTGGCTAACAGCCCGGATCTGGCGTCCATTTTAACGACCCGCACGCTCTCCGGGATCGGGAAATCCTCCGGGGGCTCATTCTCCAGCGCCTCCTTCATGAAAGCGATCCATATGGGGAGCGCCGCTTTGCCTCCGGTCTCATCCTTACCCAGCTTTTTCTTCTCATCGAACCCCACCCAGACCCCGGCCACGAGGCTCGGGGAGAAGCCGATGAACCAGGCGTCGGTATAATCGTTGGTGGTGCCGGTTTTACCGGCCAGGGGCCGGTTAAGGACTTTGGCCTTCTTGGCGGTACCTCGTTCGATGACCCCTTCCAGCATGGAGACCATCACGGCAGCCGTAGATTCCGAGAGAACTTCCTGGGCCCTCGCCACGTTCTCCTCCAGAACTTTGCCGTTCCGATCTGTGATCTTCGTTATAAAGATAGGTTCTATTAAGATGCCTTCATTGGGAAAGATGCTGTAGGCGGAGACCATCTCCCACAAAGTCACTTCGGAGCTGCCCAGGGAGAGCGAGGGATAAGGGCTCAGGTAGCTGACGATCCCCATCCTCCGGGCCGTATCGATCACCTGGGGGATACCTACCTTCAAGAGCAGTTTAGCCGCCACCACGTTCCGGGATTGCTCCAAGGCCACCCGTAGGGTGGTAGGGCCATAGTAGCGGTGGGTATAATTTTCAGGTTGCCACTCCTTGCCCGTTTGCGGATCGGTGACGGTGAAGGGAGCATCCTCGATCCGCGAAGAGGGGGTATACCCCCGCTCGATGGCTGCCGTATAAATAAAGGGTTTAAAGGACGAGCCGGGCTGGCGAAGGGCTTGAGTGGCTCGATTAAATTTACTTCGGTAAAAATCGTAGCCCCCCACCATGGCCTTAATATAACCCGTCCTCGGATCCAGAGCCAGTAAAGCTCCTTCTACCAGGGGCTCTTGCTCATAGGCCAGGGTCAGTTCCCCGGTTTTTTCATCTTTCCCGATCACCTTCACCAAAATTAAATCGTTGGGCTTGAGGACCGCCTCCAGGGACCTGCTGGTCCAGGCGGCCATACGTTCTCGGGATAAGGAACCGGTAGAGTTTCCCATCTGGACCACCGCCTTCTTGGAGGTCACACCGGTGACCAGGCCGTGAAGCACCTGACCGACCGCGGGGGCGGAGGCCCACTCCTCCTCTCGAATTTTTTCCAACTCCGCTTTCAGCTCCTCCTCACTTTTATCCCGCTTGAGAGGTCTAAACCCCTGACGCCTGTCCAGATCCCGAAGCCCTTGCTGTAAGGTCCTAACAGCCGCCTCCTGCATCTTTAAATTGAGCGTGGTATACACATTGAGTCCGCTACGATGGACGGCGCGACTCTCATATTTATCCTCCAGGTACTGCCGTACGTACTCGACGAAGTAAGGCGCCTTATTGACCTGCTTTTGAACGGGAGCTATCCTCTGTTTGAAGGGCTCCTCCGTCGCTTCTCTGGCCTCCTTCTCGGAGATTTTTCCTTCTTTAACCATCCAGTCCAGGACTTGATTCCTTCGTTGCCTGGCTGCGTCAGGATGGAGGATGGGGGAATAATATCTGGGAGACCGGGGGAGACCTGCTAACATCGCGCACTCCGCCAGCGTCAGGTCCTTAACGCTTTTATTAAAATAGGTCTGGGCCGCGGCTTCCACCCCATAGGCGCCGTGACCGAAATAAATCTGGTTAAAGTAGAGGTGGAGGATCTCCTCCTTGGAGTACCTCTTCTCAATTTGAAGGGCTAAGAGGATTTCTTTAATTTTTCGTTCGTAGCTTTTCTCCGGGGTTAAAAAAAGAACCCTGGCCAATTGCTGGGTAATGGTGCTGGCTCCTTCTTTATGCTTACCGGATTTAAGGTTGGCAAGGACGGCCCGGGCGATCCCATAAAAATCGATCCCGTGGTGCTGATAAAACCTTCGATCCTCCTTGGCGATAAGGGCGTTGATGAGGTTTTGGGGAATATCCGAATAATTCACCAAAATACGCTTCTCTTCAAAGAATTCGCCGATCAATTCCCCTTCTTCGGAGTATACGTGCGTGATCAAGCTGGGCTCAAATTCCTCGAGTTTGGAAACGGGCGGCAAATCCTGCAGGTAAATATAAACCATCCCTCCTGCAGCTCCTACGCCTAGAGAAAGGAAAATGGAAGCGACCATTAGAAATTTACGAACCATAGATCCTACCATCATGAGCTATAGTAATAAAAAGTGCCGAAGGTGTAAAGTTAAATTTTACCGATTAAATTTAATTCCTCTCAGGGGGAGATGTCAACTTTTTTACTGTTTTCAGAAAGCTTCCACTTTTCCATTGACAGGATCTAAATGAAAGTATAACTTGATAGTACGGTCCAGTAAGGAAACCTTCCCCTTGGGTTGGTAGATGGACCGTATCGGGGCGTAGCGCAGCCTGGCTTAGCGCACTGGCATGGGGGGCCAGTGGTCGGAGGTTCAAATCCTCTCGCCCCGATTCCTCAAAAATCAGAAACCCGTTTTCTTCGAAGAAAACGGGTTTCTCTAAAGCGACAGGCCGTAGAGAGCAGGAAATAGGATGATAGTTCTTCCTGCTTTATTTTTTGGGATCCGTAGAAATTCTTAATTTCGAAGCCGTTTTTATAAGCTATGATTGGCTCATCGATTGTAAATTTTGAAAAGGCAAGAGCGCGCATGGTCCAGGAACAGCTCGCCCGGAGGGGAATAACGGATGAGCGGGTGCTTCGGGCCATGGGTAAAGTTCCCAGGCATTTGTTCGTAGAAGAGGCGCTACAGGATAGGGCTTATGGGGATCATCCCCTTCCCATAGGAGAAGGCCAGACCATTTCTCAGCCCTATATGGTCGCTACGATGACCCAATCGTTGCGGGTTGATCCGGAGGATCGGATCTTAGAGATCGGTACAGGCTCGGGATACCAAACGGCGATTTTAGCAGAACTGGCGTACCAAATTTTTTCCGTGGAACGCATCCCGTCCCTGGCCACCAGGGCCTGGAAAATCCTGGATCGTCTAAAGTATTATAACGTTCGGATTAAAGTGGGGGACGGGACGTTAGGCTGGAAAGAACACGCACCTTACGATGGAATCCTCGTAGCCGCCAGCTCTCCGGAAATTCCCGAACCCCTCGTTCAGCAGTTAGCCGAGGGCGGTCGCCTGATCATCCCCATAGGGAATAAATTCTCCCAGCAGTTGAAAATCCTTACGAAAAAAGGGGAGACTGTGGAAGTTCGGGACGTCTGTGAATGCGCGTTTGTGAAGTTGCTTGGAAAACATGGCTGGGAAACTTAATCCCGCCCCCCCCCCCTTATTCTATCGCCGGCGATGGGCTCCGTAGAGCGAATCGTGGGTTCGCTTCGTGAAGGTCGTTTTGTATTGCAGAGGATTCGGGGCGTGGCGCAGTCTGGTTTAGCGCGCTTGCTTCGGGAGCAAGAGGTCGGAGGTTCAAATCCTCTCGCCCCGACCAAATGAGATAACCTTTTCTCGGAAATCCCTTCCTGGTCCATAGGCCGCGTAGGCCCGTTTTGTCTCGCCCTCTTTAAATCTTCCTATGCCTCCGCCACCGTGGGGACGCCTTAGGAAAACCCCATCTCAAACAAAAACTTACCGTCATAATAATTTTCTATTGACAGAGAGAACTTGATTTGTTTCAATGACAGCCTCATGGGAGGTATTTTACGCAAAAATTTACCGTCATAGTAATTTTCTATTGACAGAGAGAACTTGACTTGCTTCAATACCTTAACCGCTACGAAAATGCGTAGAAGTAGAGTCTAAAAGCTTGCCCCAGTTCGTAAGGATGGGTAAAATCTCCCCTTATTCGGAAGTCTGAAGAAGTAGGGTCTGGACGGTGCAAGGTAGAATTAGATAATAAATCGGCCCTGCACGGTTTAACTCGTCGGTTGATCAGAAAGTGAGATTCTATCTTACCCTTCGCGAGGAGATTCCAAAACGTTTATCTATAATTATTTCGAGCGCGGTCTTTTTACTCCTCTTTGGGCTTTGGGGTTTCCTATCCTATAACGGATGGATTTCAGAAGTATTTCTTCCCGCTCCTACTTCTGTGCTCTGGGCATCCGTACAGCTTTTTAAAGAGCGTGTGCTCCTTCAAGATGTATGGATCAGTAATTTCCGAATTTTGGCCGGGTTTCTACTTGCGGTGATCGTCTCCATTCCTTTAGGAATCTTGTCGGGGAACGTCAGGGTTTTTGAGGCAGTTCTGGATCCTTTGGTGGGTTTTGTCCGATATATGCCGGTCCCGGCGTTTATTCCTTTGGTCATGCTTTATGTAGGGATCGGGGAAACCGCCAAGGTGTTGGTCATCTTCATAGGAACCGTCGTTCAGATGGTTATCCAGATAGCCGACGCGACGAAGCAGGTCTCTGCGAACCTTCTCAAAGTCGCTTTTACGTTGGGGGCAAAACCCGACGAGATCTTTACCAAAGTCATTTGGAGGGCCTCGCTCCCAAACATCTTTGATATCCTCCGGGTCAATCTAGGTTGGGCGTGGACGTACCTTCTTGTCGCCGAATTGGTGGCGGCTAATCAAGGCCTGGGGTTTAGAATCCTCAAGGCCCAGAGGTTTTTGAAGACGGATATTATCTTCCTCTACATCTTCCTGATCGGCCTTCTAGGGATCGCCTTCGATCTCCTTTTTAAAGCGCTTCACAAGAAGTTCTTCCCTTGGGCTCAGGAAAAGCTGAAAGCATGATGAATGAAGAGATCCTTAAGATCGATTCGGTTACGAAGGTTTTTCGGACTAAGGCCGGAGAGATTGCGGCCCTGAAAGAGGTCAGTTTCTCTATCGCGAAGAAGGAATTTGTTTGCATTTTGGGACCTTCTGGATGTGGAAAAAGCACCTTATTAGCTATCATCGCGGGATTGGAGGCCCCTACCGTTGGGAAAGTCCTTCTCGACGGGAAATTGGTAACGGCGCCCGGAGTAGACCGGGGGATGGTTTTCCAAACGGATTATTTGTTCCCCTGGCTGTCCGTTTTCGATAACGTTTGCTTCGGGTTGAATCTTCGCGTCAATCGGAGGAGGTTATCCCCTTCGGATAAACAGGCCTTCCTCGATCGTTGCCTGTGCCTGCTCGATCTGGTCGGTCTCTCTCAGTTCAAGGATACGTATCCCAAAGAGCTTTCAGGGGGTATGCGCCAGCGGGTAGCTCTGGTTCGTGCGCTGGTCAACCAGCCTAAAGTACTTTTGATGGATGAACCTTTCGGGGCTTTAGATGCACAGACCCGAGAGGAGATGCAAGAACTCCTGCTAACGATCCGCGAACAGCAGGGAACCACCGTCCTCTTCGTTACCCATGATGTTAAGGAAGCTATCTTTCTGGCCGATCGGATCCTGGTTATGCGGGCCCATCCTGGAAAGATAGTGGGCGAAGTGCTCGTTTCTCTTCCCAAGGTGCGAAATCGGGAAATCGTGTTAGACGCTTCCTTCCAATCCATCCAGAAGGAAGTGTTAAAACTCCTTTATCACCGGGCGTGGAAGATGATTTCCGATCACAACCTGAACAAGATCGCCTATTCCCAGAAACGATAACTCTAGGGTCCGGTCGAGGGTAAGGAGATAGGTTAGATTCCCGTACCGCCGCGACCTAAGCATCACCAAACCGTATTTCCACTACCATCTTAAAAGGAGGTATTCTATGAAAGCTTATCAAGTAAGGCTCATCGTTGTTGTAGTTCTGGTCCATCTAGCGTTCTTCCCGATTCTTGGAGAAGCCCAGAAGAAGCCTTTCCGTGTGGGTTATAACCAGTGGATCGGACTCGCGGGGGTCTTTATTGCCCAAGACAAAGGATTTTTTGAGAAGCGGGGGTTGAGCGTCGAACTGGTACCCTTCTCCGGACCTGCAGATACTTTACCCCCTTTAATTGCGGGTCACCTGGATGTGGGCCTTACTACCATGGATAACCTGATCCTCTTGTCGGACACCGAAAGTGGATCTATGGTCAGCGTGGGCTTCACCGATACGTCCTACGGGGCAGACGCCCTTGTTGCTCGCAAAGAAATTGCGTCCATCGGTGATCTGAAGGGTAAGCAAGTGGCCGCTACGTTAGGGCAGGTGAATCATCTGCTCCTCTTGCTGGCTTTAAAGGGCGCCGGTTTAAAGGAAGCGGACGTTAATATCGTCAATATGAATGCCGACGATGCGGGTGCGGCCTTCATTGCGGGTCAGCTCGATGCGGCGGCGACCTGGGAGCCCTGGGTTTCTAAAGCAACTTCGCAAGGGAGCGGTCGGGTCATTTTTTCGAGCCGGGAAGTGCCGAACGTAATCTTGGACGGAATAGCGGTTTCCAAAAAAACCCTGGAAGAGCGCCCGGAAGAGATTCGGATCTTTCTAGAAGAAATAGGTAACGGGGCTCAGTATTTGCAAAAAAACCCCGGGGAGAGCGCCGAGATCACGGCCAAGTGGTTGAACGTAAAACCGGCGGAGGTTGAGGATATGCTAAAGGGGGTACAAATTTTCAATTTTCGGGATAACCAGAGGATCTTCGGCTCCCCTGACAAACCCGGTCCTGCTTATAAGGCTATGGAAATAGTGGCCGACTTTCTTCTGGCGCAGAAAATCATTAAAAAGCCGGCGAATATTCCTTCGCTTTTGGACCCGAGGTTTGTTCAACCCAAATGATCCCGCGGGAGGCCTCCATGATCAAAGTACCCTGTAAAGATGGACGTTCTTTTACGTTCTCGGGAGATAAGACGGCCCTGCTTATCATTGACATGCAAAGGGATTTCTGCTTACCAGGGGGGTACGGACACGTCGCCGGCGGAGACGTTGCGCCGCTCCAGGCGATTATCCCTCAGGTACGGAAAGTTCTAGACGTTGCCAGGGACTTACACTTCCTGATTATCCATACCCGGGAGGGACACCTCCCGGATCTATCCGATTGCCCCACCGCCAAGCGGGAGCGCAGTCGAAACGGAGGCGCGGAGATCGGAGCGCCGGGCCCCCTGGGACGCTTTTTAATCCGAGGGGAGTACGGACACGATTTTGTGGACGAGCTAAGACCCCTGCCGGGGGAGTTTGTGATCGATAAACCTGGATTCGGAGCGTTTTATAAGACGGATCTACAAAATGTGCTGGAAACACGAGGGATCACCCATCTGATCTTTACCGGCGTAACGACCGAAGTTTGTGTACACTCCACCCTGCGTGAGGCGGTCGATCGTGGGTACTACTGTCTTCTTTTAGAAGATTGCTGTGCGGCCTACGATATGGAGTTGCACCGCGCCTCCGTGCGAATGGTCTATAGCGAAGGAGGCCTTTTTGGATGGGTCAGCGATGCCCAGGAGTTTTGTAAAGCGATAGCCTCCAGGGGATAGAATAAGAGAGCTCCTGTGGGCTCTTAAGTACGGATCGGGGTAAATACGCCCTGCACGAGAACGGCCCCTTCCAGCCATCCGGCGTTTATCGCGCCCGGTGTTCAAGATCGCTTCCTCCCTAAACGCCGGGATAAGTTGGATCCTTATCCTGACGTTTCGGGGGACTAATGGCCGTTTAGCGCGAACCGCCCTACGAGAGTGCGAAGCGTTTCGGCCTGAAGAGCAAGTCTTTCGGCATCTTGGGTGGACTGGTGCGCGTTTTGACGGTTTTGCATGATCAGGCCCCTCACCCCCTCCATCGCCATATCCACCTGGCCGGCTCCCTTAGCCTGCTCTGACGTCGCGTGCTTGACTTGATTTGTTAAATTGCGGACCTCTTCTATAGCCTGTAAAACCCGAGATGACCCCCGCTCTTGTTCCTGCGTAGCCTGGTTGATCTCGGAAATTCGTTCTGTGACCCTCCTGACAGACTTTGTAATTTTCTGTGTAGACTCTTTCTGCTCCTGAATCGCGCTCACGATAGACTGTGCCGCCGATAAAGAACTTTGAGCGCTCACCGTAATACGGTTCAGGGATTGACCGGCCTGATGAGCCAATCGGACCCCTTCATCGACCTCCACATTTCCTTCACGAATCCCCTGGGCGGCGTCCGCCGATTGCTGTTGTACGTTCTGTATAATTCGTCCGATCTCCTTCGTAGAGAGGGCGACCCGGCTGGCCAGTTCTTTGATCTCATCGGCGACCACCGCAAATCCCCTTCCATGCTCCCCGGCCTGGGCCGCAAGGATGGAAGCATTTAAAGCCAGCAACGCCGTTTGATCGGCTATCCCATCGATCACATCCAGAATGGAACCGATTTCCTGCGACTTATCCTCCAGACTTTGAATCGTCTGGGCCGCCGAAGACACGGCCCGGCGAATCTTATCCATACTGGTCACCACCTGCTGAACGGACGTCTGCCCTTGCACGGCATTTTCTGTGGTCTCCTGATAAAAACGCTTGGAATTCTCGGCATCATTTGCGATCCTCTCCACAGAGGCTACCATTTGGCTCATGGCGCCGGCAGTAGTTTCCGCCAGTTCTGAGAGCTCTTTAGCATTGCCGGCTATCTGTCGAATAGAACTGAACATTTGATCGGTAATGGTGGAAATCTCCTCGGTGGCCGAAAAGAGCGTCTTGGTAATCTCAGAGACCTCTTCGGAACTTGCTTTCATTTCGGTCATGGCCGAAGAAGTTTCTTCTACCGAAGAGGTAATGTTCTCTGCCGTTTGCAAATCTTGCTCGGATCGGGTCAGGACCTCCGCACTGGTTTTGGTGATTTGATCCGCGTTATTTTGGATCTGAGCCACCAGGAGTCTCCATTCGGTGACCATGTTTTGAAGAGCAAAACCTAAGACATCCCGCTCGGATTTAGGCTGCACATCCTGGCTAAGGTCTCCATGCGCCAATTTATTGGCGATTTCCGCCATTTCTCTAAAATATTGGGTCATCTGGGTAAAGGCATGGCCTAGAACGTCTCCCTGAGACTTAGGTTCTATTTGAGGACTTGGATCCCCCTGAGAGATTTGATTCGCCACGGAGGCCATCTCCCGCAAGTAATTTATTAAAGCCTTCATAGAAGCAGCCAGAATAGAAACCTCATCGCGGTTTCGAGTGCTTATATTCTGAATAGTACTCCCCACGAAGGCTTGAACCTCTCGGGTCATAGCAACGAGGGGTTTAGAAATGGACCGGGCTACAAAAAATGTACAAAGAATCGCGAACCCAAGAAAACCCCCTGTCAACCCCAACGCCTTGGCTTTAAGCTTCTCAACATCTGTCAGAACTTCCTTGAGGGGAAGGGTGGTCAGGACAGACCAGTTATTCATCCCAACCTGGGCGTACCCCGCTATATGGGTCTGCCCATGATACCTATACTCCAGGACGCCTTCCTTCTTTTCCCTGATCGTAGTCCAAAGCATCTCCAGAGAAGGATTATCCGCCTCTACCTCCGTAATTTTTTTCTGCAGGACTAAACCAGGATCAGGATGGCTTAACAGGAGACCGTTCTGATCCAGCACGACCGCAAAACCGCTGCGGCCCAATTGCAGGTTCATGGCCGGACTAAACAGGGTCTCTAATTTCAAAGTTCCCCCTACGATCCCGAAAAACTCAAGCTTTTCTGTACCGACCCCGATGAAGATCGGTACCGCAATTACAATGGCCGGATAACCGAAGAAACCCGTCTGAGGCTCCGAGACGAAGACTTTCCGTACCTTCTTCACATAAGAAACGTAATCCGTTTTAGATAAATTCAAGCCTTTTAGCTTTTGATCGTGGGGACTAACATTTGTTAATATACCTTCCGCATCCGTTACAAAAAGATGTCCAAACTCGGTCAATACCTCGTGTTGTTCAACCAGAGCATCATCGATGTTGATTACGGCTGGAATTGTTTTGGAGAGGCCCTGGATAATATGGATGCTTGCTTCTATCGGTCTAAGAATCCGTCGGCTTACCTGGGCCGAGACGCTCAGGGTCTCTTTTTCGACCCTATCTCGTACGGCACGCGAAGCAGTTTGATAAATGAGGAAGCTCAGCAGACTTAGAGAAATAACTACGATGGACAACACAAGAAACATCAATTTTTTTTGAATTGACTTAAACACGGTTTGCCTTCCTCCTTTTTTTGAAGCCCCCAATTATAATTAACCCCAAAGAATAAAATCGAAGTAAACGCTCCGCCACTCCTGTCCGCAAAAAAAGCATCCTCCGACCCTGCTTTATCAGGAAAGTTTTACGGGAAAAGGGAAATAAATTAATTCAAAAAACTGTTGTAGACAAGAAGAAGGAAATAGTCAATTAAAAATTGTTAAAAGTCTTTTTACCCCTGTCCACGAAGTCCGACCGACCCTCAAAAAAGGCCCTGTCCTCGAGGAGAGGGCCCTTTTCTTTTGGGTGGGTTTCGTTTGAAGGGTCGCCATGTCCCATAAATTTGGTGAGGGGGTATAAATATTTCAGCAAGCGTCCCGCTCAACAGGAAGGTAGCTGCCGTGCAGAGGAAGAGCGGCTAGGTTTAGTAGAGCCCGGGAGAAATTAAACCTTTAGGAGGAGGGGAGATCCCCTCGAACCTTCCATACCCGGTCAGGGTTCATCCCTTATAAGAAGTTCTTGACATTCGGTAGGAATAAGAAGAAAAGCCTGACCGGGTTATAAATTATGAAAACACAAGCCGATTTTTAAGTCAAGCCTTTTAAACTCCATTTAACCCAAGTGGTTTAAAGATAGAAATTTTTGCGAGTTATCGTACCTAGAGTGTCTTTGAAGGACCTGTTTGCCTTGAATTTCGCCTTTGAAGTGGAGGTTTGAACCCTAATCGGAAGGATTCAAAGAAAACTATGATTAGGAAAATCGGGTCTAACCATAGCCCCTCCTTCATTTAATGAAAATAACCAAAAAAATTATAGTTCGAGACCCAGGATGCGGGGTTCTAAATAGTTACAGGCCTCCTTTTAAAATCCACCTTGACAGGGTCTGCCCGATCCTTTAAAGTAAGAGGGACTGCCAAACCGGTTTCATTTCTTCAGAGGTCGATTTTTATTCGTCCAAAGGAGGGTTTCATGTCTCGGACCATCTTCAAGGGTTTTGGTTTTCTACTTTTCGGGCTGGGTTGGGTTTTGACCGGCTTCCTCGAAAACGCCCTGGCGGATCACACTTACAAGATCGGAACCATGTATGCGATCACGGGGATCGCCTCCTCGCTCGGGGTTCCTGAGCGGGATGCGACCCTGATGGTACAAAAGCAACTGCAACAGGCGGGCGGGATAAAGGGCTCCGACGGGACTCTGCATTCCGTTGAGATTATCGTCTACGATACCCGGAGCGAGGGGAACGAAGCGGTCAAAGCCGTTAAAAGGCTTATCGAAGAGGATCAAGTGGTGGCCATTGTAGGTCCCAGCCGGACCCCTACCAGTTTAGCCGTGGTTCCCATTGTGGAGGAAGCCCGGGTGCCTTTAATTTCCGTGGCCTCCAGCAGCGAAATTGTCACCCCGGTGGAAAAGCGGCATTGGGTTTTTAAAACCCCCCATAGCAACTCCCACGTAGCCGAACTTCAAGCCCAATATTTGAAGACAAAAAAATATACCAAAGTCGCCAGCCTATATCAGAACGACTCGTTCGGGGATGATTCCCGCAAAGCTTTGGCGGCGGCTTTGAAAGAGACGGGGATCCGTATCGTTCGAGAAGAGAAATTTGAGGCCACCGATAAAGACGTAACGCCCCAACTGGTCAATATCAAAGGGAGCGAGGCCGAAGTTCTGATCGTTCACGCCATCCCCCCCGGCGCCTCCATCATAGCCAGGCAATTTCATGACCTGGGGTTAAAAATCCCCCAGATGCACAATCACGGGATTGGCAACAAACGCTTCATTGAATTGGCCGGAGAGGCGGCGGAAGGGGTGGTATTTCCCATCGGAAAAATGTTGGTGGCCGAGCAACTTCCGGATACGGACCCTCAAAAACCGGTTCTCCTGAACTTTATTAAAGATTACGAAGCCTTCTCCAAAAATCCTCGCAATACCTTTGCCGGCCATGCCTGGGACGGGATGCAATTGATCCTCCAGGCCCTGAGCAAAATCGAAAAGGGCGCTTCTTTAGAAGAAACGCGCCGGCGTATCCGGGATTCCATAGAGACCACCCAAGGGTTTATCGGTCTGGATGGCGTCTTTAACTTCTCTCCCCAAGACCACAACGGCCTGTCTTCTCAAGATCTGGTTTTGGTCAGGATTGAGAACGGGGCCTGGAAGTATTTACCCCCGGATCAATGGTGAGGTGAAAGCCGGAGGGGTTTATGGGCTTTGCTTGGAACATCACCTTCGGTATTTAGGAGCTGCAACGCCTTAGGCTCCGGCAACTTGCCGGCGTTGCCCAAGCCAGTAGGGCTCGCGGAGGACGCGCTTGAGGATTTTCCCGCTCGGGTTCCGGGGCAGGGCCTTTGTGAAGTCCACCGAGCGCGGGCGCTCAAAGCTGCCGAGCTTTCCCCGACAGAAGTCGAGGATCTCGGCCTCGGTGGTGGTGGCTCCCTGTTTCAAAACGACCACCGCCTTGACCGCTTCCCCCCATTTTTCATCCGGCACCCCGATGACGGCGACCTCGTGGATGGCCGGGTGTTGGTAGAGCACGTTTTCGACGATGCGAGGGTAGACGTTCTCACCGCCCGAGACGATCACGTCCTTAACCCGATCTAGGACGTAGAGGTAACCCTCGGCGTCCAGCATACCGACGTCACCGGTGTGCAGCCACCCTCCGCGCAGGACTTCTTCGGATTCTTCGGGTCGGTTCCAATAGCCTCGCATGAGCTGGGGCCCACGGGCGATGATCTGGCCAGGGGCGCCAAGGGGCACCGGGGTATCGTGTTCGTCCACGATACGCACCTCGGTCCCCATGGCCGGGCGTCCGGCGGAGAGAAGCAGTTCCGTCTTCTCGGCCAGCGCACGCCGATGGTCGGCGGGAAACAGGAAGGTCAGGGCCTGGGTCGCTTCCGTCATCCCGTAGGCCTGAGAAAAGTCGCACGGAAACACCTGGAGGGCGCGCCGCAGCGTCTGCTCGGCGATGGGGGAAGCCCCGTAGTAGATGAGACGCAAGTGTTCATAGCGACGCTCGGAGATATCCGGCACGGCCCCTAAACATGCCTGAATCATGGCCGGCACAAGCGCAGCAAAGCCGATGCGCTCCTCGCTCAACGCACGCACGACCTCAACGGGATTGAACGCCTCCTGGATATATAAAGAACCCCCCCACGACACCGGGGTGAAGGCGGCGGGAACCACGCCGGCGTGAAACAACGGCAGGACGACCAGGCAGCGCTCCCCAGGCTTGCCCCCCTGTACCAAAGAGTTCTGGAAGATATTTGCGACCACGGCTCTATGCGTCAATAAGGCTCCCTTGGGATGGCCGGTGGTGCCGCTGGTGTACATCTGGTAGAGGTCCGCGTTTTCAGTAAGGAGGCGATCCGGCGCTGTGCTCGGCTGACGGGTCGTCCACCGATCGTAGTCCTCCCATCCCGGCGCATGGACTCCATCCAGGGCGACGAAGCGGTCCACGGTCTTGAGCTCGTTTTGGAGATCGGCCACAACTTCAACGTACGGTCCCGAAGCGATGAGCATCTTCGCCCGGGCATCGTTGAGGAGGTAGGTCCACTCCGGTGGCGCCAGCCGATAGTTCAAAGGTACCGGCACGACGCCGGCTTTCGAGGCCGCAAAGTACAAGAGAATGTACTCCAGGCGGTTCTTGGAGAGGATGGCAACCCGCTCGCCGACCTGGAGCCCGGCGCTGACGAGGGCATGAGCGCCTCGGTTTACGGCCATAAGGGCTTCGCGGTAGGTCAGGCGCCGGTCCCCTTGCACCGCAAACTCACCCTCGGGCCGCTCGCGAGCCCAGTAATCGAGAAAATGATGCAGTAACATTTTCTGGCTTCACACTCCCATTGGCCGCGGGTCTCCCCGCCGACCGGTTGACGGACCGGCTTGCCTTGCCCATTTATCGACGATGGGAACCCGTCAAGAACCGAACCCTAGCCAAATGGGCATAGGCCCAAGGTCTCTCTTTTTATCAACCTAACCCCCTCCCCCATAAGCACCAGGTTCAAAACAGAACTGCCCAAACTCCCTCGTTCCCAGGCTCTGCCTGGGAATGCAGGCCGGGAGGTTCCGCCTCCCCTCCTTGGACATCGAGGCGGAGCCTCGAGATAGGCATTCCCAGGCTTCAGCCTGGGAACGAGGAAATAGGAGACTTCATCCTTATCCTGGCGCTTATGAGCCGGAGGGGGCCTGCCGACCGAGGCGGTCGGCGCGACGCTGCCGCCAGGCTTCGCCAGCAGCCTTCACTTCAGGGGATGCCAGGCAGTTTGCTAACAGCGGTAAGGACTCCTGGTAAACCACGTCAAAGGGAGCCTCGAACCCCCGACGCATCAACCGCTTCGAGCTGATAGCTGCGGTATAAGGAGCTTTCAGGTAGCCCTCTAAGATCTGACCCAGTTCCGCATCGAAGCGGTGGGCCGATATCAGGTGATCGACCAGCCCCAGATGTAACGCTTCCTCCGGTCCGATGAGCTCCCCCGACAGGATTAACCGGCGGGCGGGCCCCAGTCCGATTAAACGAGGCAGGCGGAAGGGCGCCATGCCGGGGAAGAGGCCTTCCCGGATGGCCGGCAGACCCAGGCGGGCATCCGTGCTACAGATGCGAAGGTCGCAAGCGATGGCAAGTTGCAGCCCTCCCCCGAGACAATAACCGTGCAAGATCGCCACCGTAATCTTGTCCATCAATTCGAGCTGGCGGAAGGCGCGCTCCTGCCCCTCATAAAAACCCGGCGGCATCCCCTCCCGGGCCAGCATATCAAGGTCCAAGCCCGCGCAGAACGCTCGACCGGCCCCGCGCACCAGAACTAGCCGGACGTCCGCCTCGTCAGCCACCCTGCTCACCGCCTCTTCAAATCCTTGAACCCACGCCAGGTTCATGGCATTGAGGACCTCCGGGCGATTGAGGGTAATCTGCGCCAACGGGCCATCGTATTCTAAGAGAATCGGTTCCTGATTCATCCCACCCTCCTATTCCCCTACCCGCTCCAGAGGTCATTTCTCCCCCGGCGTTTTGCTCCAAGCTTGGGTAAGGGCAGTCTTATAAGCCCCCTTGAGGGCCTGTCAATAATAAAAACGCCGAAGATCCCTTCTCCGGAGCCATCGCCCCTGGGCGGCTGCCGCAGCGAGTTCATGGCGGTTGGGGGGCGTATTTTTCCATCGCTTCTCGCCGGAGGAGGTGTTTTTGAATTTTTCCAACGGAAGTTCGCGGGAGCTCCTCTCGAAACTCCACAATTTCGGGTACCCGGAAAGAAGCGAGCCGCTGGCGGCACCACGCGATGATCTCTTCCGGCGTGGTCTGAGCCCCTTTGTGCAAAACAACGCAGGCCATGATTTTCTCATCGCGGAGCACGTCCGGCAAGCCGATCACTGCGCAGTCGAAGACTTTGGGATGTTGCAGGATAACGCTTTCCACTTCGCTGGCCGCGACGTTCTCACCGGAGCGCTTGATCATATCCTTGGCCCGATCCACGAAATAAAAGTAACCCTCCTCGTCCTGGCGGGCGTTGTCCCCCGACCAGAGCCAGTCTTTTCGAATCGTTTCGGCGGTGGCCTGTGGGTTTTTAAAGTAGCCTTTCATGAGCGTCAGTCCTGGCTCGCCGCGCACGACGATCTGACCGATTCCTCCCAAAGGGGTGGGCGCACCGCTTTCATCGACCAGGCTCACCTGGTAGCCCATGGCAGGCAAGCCCATGGACAGGTTCCGGCGTTCCTGGGCAAACGGATTCATCAAAGGGGGGCCCATGGTTTCGGTCATTCCCCAAAGCTGGAGCAACGGCGCTCCAAAGCGTTCGTGCCACTCCGCCAGCTGCGCTTCGGTAATATTTTGAGCGAACAGGACCACGCGCAGGCGATTGTTCCGATGCGCCTGGGTTCGTTGCTGAGCCAGGAGCATACGGATAGGGGCGGCAAATAGACTGGTCACGGTACATTCGTAACGGATGCACTGATCAAAGAACTGGCTGGCGCTGAAGCGGGCCATCAAGGCCATGCTGGCGCCGGTCACCAGCGTGCTCAGGGTAGAGTAGTACTGGGCGTTGCCATGGAACAGGGGTAAGACCACGAAATGACGGTCGTCCGGTCTCAGAGCTATGGCCTTGGCCACGGTTTCCCCCGCGTAGAGGTAATTGGCATGCGTTACCACGACACCTTTAGGGCGCGCCGTGGTGCCGGAGGTGTAGAGTATCGCGGCCTCGTCGGTCGGTTCTATCGGTACCCGAGGCCGGGTAGAGGGCTGTCCGGCCATAAGATCTGCCAGTTGCGGGAAATCGGACGCCGAGGAACCACCACAAAGTAGGATCCTCTCCACGCAAGAACACCTGGCTTTGACCTCCTCGGCGACCTCCCGATGGGTCTCTTTGACGAAGATCAAACGGCTCTCAGAATGTCCCACGAGATATTCCAGTTCCGTCGCAGGGGACGCGATGTTGGAGGGCATGATGACGGCGCCGAGTTTGGCCGCCCCGAACCATATATAGAGAAACTCCAGGCAATTGGGGAGATGGAGATTGATCCGGTCACCACGTTGGATTCCCAAAGCCCGCAACAGATGGGCTACCCGATTCGTCTGTTCCTCGAACGCGGCGTAGGTCAGCGGCGTCACTTGACCGGCCATATCGTCAAAGATGACAAACGTCTTATCCGGCATGGCAGTCGCACGATATTCCAAAAGATCGGACAGGTTTCGATGACCAAAAATGTAAGTCATGGCTCGCTATTCCCCAGAGGGGGCGAAACGTTCGCCGGTCGGCTAAGCGGTGAAGTCGCCGATGGGCTATGGCGAAGGATTCGCCCGCGCTAGGGGGATACAGACGTACAGGTCAGACCGCCATCGACGATAAGCTGGATGCCGGTAATATATTTGGCCTCGTCCGAAGCAAGGAACAGGGCGGCGTAGGCGACATCCCAGGCATCCCCCATTTTCCCCATGGGGCACTGGCGGTTCCGGATTTCGATCATTTTCTGGATATCCCCGCCGGCGTACACGTCCGCTAAACTCTTGTGCACCATCGGGGTATTTATGAAACCGGGCAATATGCAGTTGCAACGGATGTTCTTAGAGGCGTATTGCATGGCCACCGCCTGGGTCAACTGAAGGACTCCCGCCTTCGTCGCACTATAGGAAATATAAGGGATCCCCAGCCAGCGAATCCCGGAAACCGATGAAATGTTGACGATGGCGCCCCCCCCTTGTCGTTCCATGTGGGGGATCACATACTTGCACGTCAAAAAGATGCTCTTGAGGTTCACGGCGTGGACGCGATCCCAGCTTTCCTCACTGGTCTCAACGGGGCCTCCGATCTCTACGATCCCCACATTATTATGGAGGATATCGATGCGCCCATAGGTCTCCATACAGCGGTGGACCAGGGTTTCCACGTCCGTCGCCTTAGATACATCGCCCTCCTGCACGGCGCAGTCCCCCCCTTCCCGGACGATGAGGTCCCGGGTCTCCTCCGCCGCTTTAAAATCCCTATCGACGGCGAACACCTTCGCCCCTTCTCGCGCGAACAAAACAGCCGTTGCCTTACCGTTCCCCCAGCCCGGTCCGATAGATCCTGCACCGGTCACGATGGCTACCTTACCCTTCAATCGCTCACCCATTTTCATAGCCTCCTTTGAGTTATGCCTTTTGTGCTTGTGCAAAAGGATATGATCATTTTACAGAGATAGATCGAAGGGTCAACCAAAAATTGTGGGGGCGATCACTTTCCTGCACGAAAATTATTTGACAGGGATTCCCCGGATCCTGTTAGATGAGGTTGGGATAGAACGGAACCGAACTATGGATGAAACAATCAGGATCATGGAAAGGAGCGTTCCTTATGAAGATAGCAGATATCAAGACTTATGTGGTGGCGAATCCGCCCCCCCACCGCGGAGGGCCTTATTTTATTTTCTTGAAACTGACCACGGACGACAAGGTTGAAGGTTTCGGCGAGGTCTACGGAGTCCCGTTTCACCCCAACCAGGTCACCCGGCTGATCGAAGACGTTGGGGAGCGGTACGTGATCGGTTGGGATCCGTTCAAGATCGAACGGTTATGGCGGATCGTTTACTCCAGTGGGTACACCCAGCATCCCGATCTGACCCTGGTGGGGGTGCTCAGCGGCATTGAGATCGCCTGCTGGGATATCCTAGGTAAAGCCCTTGACCAGCCGATCTATAATCTGTTGGGCGGCCAGGTTCACGAAAAGCTCCGTTCTTACACTTACCTTTACCCGGCCTTCGACGATTCGGCGCCGAAAAGCGAGACCTCGGACGCTATGGCGATAGCCGACATTTTTGGGGATCCGGAGCTTGCCCCGAAAAGGGCAGCCCAGTATGTCCAGCAGGGCTTTACGGCCCTGAAATTTGACCCCGTCATGCCGATGTCTGCCTTTGACCCGAGGCAGCTTTCCTTAGAGGCGCTTGATAATGCAGAGCGCGTCACCAAGAACCTACGGGAGGCCGTGGGCAGCAAGTGCGACCTATTGATAGGAACCCACGGCCAGATGACGACTTCG
>Ga0073934_10003017_pt1 | contig 32450 bp, 41 predicted proteins | sample LarsenN4metaG_FD_76834 | JGI IMG/M metagenome (GOLD analysis project Ga0073934, IMG submission 76834) | Hot spring sediment bacterial and archeal communities from British Columbia, Canada, to study Microbial Dark Matter (Phase II) - Larsen... ...
AGGACAGTGTACATTGCAAAGGACGGTTGGCCTATCGAGTTTGTGATTGGTCGTCCAGTACAAAACTGGATTAGAAAATTGCTGCATACTAAAAGAGCTATTAGTTATCATCAATGGTTATCTGAGGGGGGACACGAAATACATTTTGAATAAAATATGAACTCCGAACGCGCCCTCCTGCCCATCTTCAAGAAGATCCAAATGGCCACGGTTTACCACTTCACGCCCTGGCTCTCCGGCGATGCGACCACCTTTCGCGGGTCGCTGATTTGGACTACCCGGCAATTTAGCCGACTCAAAGTCCAGAAGCTTATCCGTCCCGTCGATATTTACCCATATTTCGGCCGTAAATGGCGCCACAACACTTTTTACAGCATAAAGCCGGACAAGCTAGCCAATAGCCACGTTGAGCACCAGAGCGGCTTAATTGACGTGCTGATGGCCTTTCTGTACCTCTACCGGGATTATGAGATTGATATTGAGTACACGCCGAAGCTCAAAGACCATAATGGCGTCTACAAGCCCGATGCCATCGTGAAGATGAAGAGCCTAGAGGGTAAGGAATATCATTTTATGGTGGAGTTTGAACGCACCAGGAGCGCCGAGGCGATTTATAAGGAAAAACTGCTCAAGAACGAGCAGATGAAGCCGTTTAAGCATTATGGCTTGGCGGACAATACCAAGATTCTCTATATCTGCGGCCACGAGTGGATGAACGTATTTGCCCGGCCGATACAGTACGCTGATCCGGAAAACCAGAGAGGCATCCAGGCCATAAATAAGCAGTTTGAATTATTGATAAGCAAGGCGAAGAATCTTCCTGATCATAAATACCGCTTTCTCCCCTACCACGAATTTCCCGATTTAGATAAGGCAGAATGGATTACGCCAAAAGGCAACAGAGTAAGATTAATCTAAAAATATGAAAAAAGAGATTTGTATTTGTGCGGCCATCAAAACCACTACAGGTTTTATTATTAGAGGCCATAGACATTGTGACGCGATTAGAACAGCAACAGGGATAAAGGCGTTGACAGAATTTGAAATCAAACATGCTGAACAAGGTTTCATTACTTCTAAGAATAGGTTTGTTGACCGAAAAGAGGGTTGCAAATTACAAAAAGATGCTGGAATTGAATCTGTTGACAGGCAACACCCATATCTTCACGGAGAATTATATAGTGAAGATTTATATTAATTAAAATTTATGACTAAACGAGAAAAGGCCTATAAGAAGGCCGCCAATATCTTGAGGAACAATCTGCCGAGAGGGCTGAGGTATCTATGTCTTGCGACTAGGGACGGTTTAAGTGTCAGCCCGACCTCAAAAAAGAAACGCCGATTTTTCGCAGCGGTAAGCCTGGTCTGCACTAAGGGATTTTTAAAAGTTCAATAATATATATGAAACTACTAATCGAAAAAGAATTTGTTGCCGAGGAGTGCATAACATGCGGAGTAATTTTTGGTATCAGCAGTGACCTTAGATACCACATCAAGGAGGCAAAACGGCCATTCTTTTGCCCTAATGGGCACTCAATGTCTTACACCGTTTCAGAGGCCGATAAATTACGAAAAGAAATAGCCAGCCGTGACGGAATTATTCGTGATCAAGATGCCATAATTAAAAAGCTAAAAAATCCAAAAGCTAAAAAAACTCCCACCAAATAGCCCTTTTTAAACCCCGAGTCTGTCCGTAGGTCTATTCAGCTTAGCAACAGCCCAGACGCCATCAAGGTTGTCCGCCCACAATCCCTTTGATTTTCAAGGACGGAATGGGGACGGCTCCACCTTGACACCGCCCAGGCTCCCGTTGCTGGTTTTAGACCAGACACGGACAACCGGCTCAAATCCGCGTTCTTTAAATCGAGCCATAGAAAAAATCTATGCAAAACCAAAATGGGCGACCCGCCCGAAGGAGGCCGAGAATGGAAGGGATGATGCTTCATCGAGGAGGCCAAGAAGTTAACCGGCAGGAGTTGGACCTGATCCAGCTACCGCCCGAAACCGAGAGTTACACGCCGGTAAGCCATTACCACCTGGCGGACAAGCTCTTGACCATTTCCAGGGACATCTTGACCGATTACACATTGGTCGGGGAAAAGTACGCCCTGGCAAGGCAGGGGCAACAGATGTTCGCCTTTCTGCAGTTCAAGAATACCGAGACCGACATGGGGCTTGCCCTCGGGTTCCGGAACAGTTACGACCGCAGTATGAGCGTTGGGCTGGCTGTTGGTGCAAGTGTCTTCGTCTGCGACAACCTGGCGCTGACGGGCGACATTGCCATTATGCGCAAGCACACCAAGAACGTCTGGACGGCGCTTGAAGACCTGGCTATTTCCACCGTCTACAAGAGCCAGAAGAATTACCAGAAACTTGTTGCCGATGCCGAGCGCATGAGGGCCGTCGGGCTTGATGACCAACAGGCCTTTGCCCTTATGGGTAAGCTGTTCGGCAACGAGATCATCAGCCCCCGGCAGATTACGGTAATCAGGGACGAATGGCTCAAGCCGACCCATCAGGAGTTTGCGCCCAGGAACGCTTGGAGCTTTTAGAACGCCGTCACCGAGTCGCTGAAGACCTGTCCGCCAGTGACGATAATGGAAAAGCATTTGCAGCTTCACCGCTCTTTTGAAAACATTTTGGAGGATGAGTATGTACAGTCCTAAAATCGCCGAGGAGCATATCCCGAAGCTCTATCACGAGGCCAAGCGGCGTAAAATCCCAATGACCAGGCTGGTCAACGAGATAATAGCCGAGAAAGCCGAAAGTTATCCCCAGCAACTCACCATGAAAGGGAGGTGACGAAGCAGAGGGGTGTTGATAACTCAATGCCCCTCTTTTGTTTTGGCTAATTTTGGACCAGTTGTAACCACTTGATTTTATTGGTAGTTTTGGTATACTGATAATATACAAATAAAGACAACCAAATGGCAAAGATTTACGGCAAGCCCATTCCCGTTCGCATCCCTCCAAAAGACCTAGGCTACCTGTCAGACCTAGCCCCACTAGAAGATACGACAGAGCAAAATCTAATACGCCAAGGCATTAAACTAATAATCAAAAATCTATGCAAGAAACACAAAATCAAAAAGACGTGAGGGTGTCACTTAACCCGCCAGCGACGCTCAACCAAAGAAGCGCGGTTGCCGAAGCCATTGGCAAGACTGGAAACATCAAGTACGACTTCCATGACTTCAACGATGCCATCTATGAGGCCCTGAAAGGCATATCAAGCAGGCAGTGCGCCTATCTCAATGTGCTTGTGATCAATAACCAAATATTCAAGCTCAAGAAGTTCTTAGCGGAACGGGGAATGAAGATAATCACTAAATAAAAATCTATGCACAAGTTTACCTGGCGGTATTTCCAAAATCGCCCATTCCACACCCAAAACCAGTTGCTCGCTCTCGCTTAACCGACTCGGAAAACAAGATCTTGGAGAAATCATATCTGATCAGCGAAACCGCCCAGGTGACGGAAATCATCACCAAATTATCGCCCTACACCGACCAGCAAACAGCCCAGGTGACGGAAAGCATTTCTAAAGACCCGCTAGGAGCAGGCGTATCGCCAGAGTGGGCTTTAGGACCTTATGTGCCGACCGGGCACACTGACACTAAGCGAGAGGGCAATTTAGATACATCATTAATAGTATACGGGGCAGTGGCGCCTACTTTACTTGATAATTTAGTGGCATATTGGAAGTTAGACGAATCGAGCGGTAACCCCGTCGATGCTTCTGGCAATGGAAAAACATTGACTAACACCAACGTTACTTTTTCTGGCGGAAAAATAAACAACGCCGGGAGCTTCAATGGATCATCGTCAAAACTGGCTTGCACCGGTGTAGCGCTTGGCACAGAATTCTCAATACAAATTTGGCTTTACAGGGCTTCCACTGTCGGACGCAAAGGATTAATGGGCTGCGGCGCTCAAGGCTCTGGGGGTGGAGCAAACAAGCTTTTAATAATGACCAGCGTGGTTTCTTCCGGCGATATTTATATTCACCCAAACGACTTTTATACTGCGGGCGGAGTGCTGACTAGCGGAGCTTGGAATCACATTGTTTATACCTACAGCGTTGCCAACGGCTCAAAGATTTATGTCAATGGAGTTTCAAAATCATTTACTGGAGCAGGAGCTCCCATGAACGTTACTGACGCTAATTGGATTTTTGGCTTAGAAACATTGAACAATAATAATTGGCTAAACGGCTTAATGGATGAAATAGCAATGTGGACAAGAGAATTGACTGCGTCCGAAGTAACCCAACTTTACAATTCAGGATCGGCAATCCAATATCCATTTTAAATAATCTATATATAAAATATGCAAAACAACGAACAGGTAGGAGTTTTAGGCGAGATAACTGCCAAATTCTATGATCAATCAAGCCTCAACATCCTTGACCGCCTTTTTAACAGTCTCCTAGAGAAAATCCGCCCCAACTTTCCGCGGGTGATGAAGCTATATCGCTTAGGCGAACTGGTTGATGTTGATCAGCACAAGAACGTCATTTGCAATGCCGGATTCAATGCCATTGCCCGCCGACTTACCAACGACTACACCTATTCTGGCTACATCAACAAAATGGTTCTTGGCACCGGGGTAGCCACGCCAGCCGCCGCCGATGTCAAGCTTGTCACTGAGGCTTACCGCAACAACACGGCAAGCGCCACTGCCAACGGCAACGAAGCCTATTTAACGGCCTATTTCACCGAAGTTGAGTGTTCCGGCACTTATACCGAATTCGGCAACTTCATCGACGGCGCGGCCGGAGCCGATACGGGCAAGCTTTGGTCTCATATTGGCGGCTTGAATTGGGTTAAAACTAACCTCGTTGTGCTCGTGGTAAGCTGTAAATATACGTTTGCCAGCGTTTAATAACCTAATTTTACATATATGGCGAAAAGATGGAGCGCGGGTGAGAAAGTAAATGCCAGCGACCTAAACAATTCAGTGGTGCCAACAGGCGCAATTATGCCGTTTGCCGGAGCCAGCGCCCCGACAGACTGGCTTTTGTGTGATGGCGCGGCTGTCTCAAGAGCAACTTATGCTGATCTTTATGCTCTTATCAGTACTACATACGGGGTTGGTGATGGTTCAACAACATTCAACCTGCCAAATTTAAAGGGGCGAGTTCCCGTTGGTAAAAATGCTAGTGATACAGAATTTGATGTTTTAGGAGAAACGGGTGGAGAAAAGGCTCACACTCTTGTTGCCGCAGAAATGCCAGCACGCACTCACCCGCAAAATGGTATGGGCGGTGGAGAAAGCCAAGGTAATTCAGCACCCGGCTTTGGTAATTACGCAAATCTTAACCCCTCTGCAGTTACAGGAAGCACCGGGGGAGATACTGCCCATAACAACTTACAGCCATATATTGTGCTCCAATATATAATTAAATCCTAACCATATGACTATCGACGACCTTTTTCGCCCGTATCCAGGCGATCATCAACGAACGTTCCCACCCCGACAAGTTAGTCGGCACAATCGGCTTTCTCCTTGTCCTACTCGCAATCAGCGTCATTCCATTCATCGGATTGCCGATTGCCGTCATTATCTTCGTGCTGACGATCCTATCGCTACTAACTCAACAATAATATGAACACTATCAAAAAACTGCTCAAATCCCGTACTACTTACACGGTAGTTGCGCTTGCCATTGTCAACACGGTTCCGGAAATCAAGGAATTGCTGCCAGTAAGCGCCTTGCCATATGCCAACACTGTCTTGTCCCTAGCAACGCTTTATTTCAAGCTCAACCCGAGCCAGGAGTACGCTAAGTAAGCAATGCTATGATTATAGATAGGAGGACAATCAAAGAAGTGGCTATCGACTGTTTAGCCATCATTGCCATCTACGTTGTAGGTCTGATTATCTACCTTAATTTCATAAAATAAAAATCAATGGAAGCAGTAAAAGTAATCGAATACTTGGTCGTCTCCCTTATTGGCGCCTATGCCTTTATCTTCAAGTCTGTACTTGCGAGAGTTTCAGCCCTTGAAAAACGGCCGCTCTGCAACTCTGTACTTTGTGAACGCCGCTTTGACAAAATCGAATCAAAGCAGTCAGACCTAGAGCCGGTCCTTTCGCGCATTGAGCGGGTATTGGCCAGCATCGAGCCATTGATTGATATTTTGATGAAGGACTACGACAAGCGCCAAAAATAGGAGGTTAATTACTAATGCAAATATATGACTCCAAAATTCGTGGTATTGCACCACAGCGCAGTCTTTTCAGCTGCAGGGAGCGACCAATACGCCGGGATAAACAGGACCCATAAAGAGCGTTTCAACCTACCAAGCAAGCTCAATGGTAGTTATGTCGGCTACCAGTACCTGATCAACAATTTCGGCCAGGTCCGGCAGTGCCGAGCTGATGACGAGATCGGCGCGCACTGCAAAGAGAATCGAATGAATTTTCAGAGCATTGGCATCTGTTTGGAGGGCAATTTTGACGTTCAGAAGCCGTCAGACAGGCAGGTTTTCGCTTTGCGCGACTTATTGAAGCGCTTGGCTAAAAAGCACAACATCAAAAAGGAAGCGGTTATGTTCCACACGAATTACGCACCATACAAAACTTGCCCCGGCAAGAATATCAAGCGGGACTTCATCAGGGGCATTATTGCCTAAACCCTAGCGCTTCGTTTTATCGCTCTAAATGCCCAGCAGGTTGACACACTACATCTAGGCCGCATCATGACCTTCAAACACTATTTTTGTAGTAAATCGTTAGCGGGATCGGTCGATTAGATATGCCGTTAATGTGCGGGTAAAATATTTTAATTGACTCCCTACATGTTTCGGGTTATAAAGGGGCAACAAAGAAGCTCCGTTTTTGGATGTTTAAGGTTAAGGGGGGCGTTATGTCAAACCTGATTCAGGAAATAAAAATCTCGTATGAAAATAAAATTGCCGCTCTTCAGCAAGAGATAGATAGATTACGGGCAAAAATGACATTGGTCATTTCTTCTCTGCAGGAAGATATTGGCGGCTATGATGAAACAGCCCCAATACCGACAGCTAAGGCATCTCGTGCAGTCGAAAAAATTGAAGCCCAAGATGACGGCGGACCAATTACCCGCGTCCGGGTGATGCAAGCAGTTGATCGTATGCCCCTAACAGGATTTGGCACCGCTGAGTTAATCAATTCAGTGAACAATGATGGTAATGCACGGCAAGTAAACAAAAATAGGGCACTGAAGGTTTTTAAAGACTTGATCAACGACGGGATTGTAGAAATTGAAAAGCCTCGAAGTGGCAAGCAGGGCGGAGTCTACAAGAAGGTAAACAAAGAATCTCAATCCGAGCTGCAGCTTTAGTGTGTTTTAGCGGCGAGGTGCGAAGGAGGTAACCGATGAACAGAAGAAGGCCAGAGTGCCGCGACGAGTTTGCTGATGAATGCAGATTGCAGTCGGTGGGCGGCACTAAGATACGAATAAAAGAATAAAGGGAAGCGATAAACCTTGGCCGGTCAGCTTCCCTTTATCCCACAATTGATCCAATTTGCCCCCTTGCAATTAGAAAGCGATTGCTAACATCGCAAGGGATTTTTTTAATTTAAACGTATACAGCCAAAATGTCAAATTATTATGATAATCATGATAATTCGCATTATAGGAGAATTGCTTATGAACCCCTGTGTATGGCCGCTAGGAAATGGCCGAACTTTCAATTTCGAAATTTACGACCCTAAATTAGTCACGTGGAATAAGTTAGCTGGACTGTATATTTTTACATTCATTGCCGCTGTCAAAAACGGCATAAATTACTGGGAACCGTTGTACATTGGCCAAACCAATGACTTCAGTTCTCGCATTCCTAACCATGAACGCTTTAACGAAGCGGCGCGCCGAGGTGCCACCCATATTCACGCCGTGGTTGTGCCGCTGGCGGCTGATCGTGATTTTCTGGAAAGGTTATTGATTCAGCAATGTAAACCGGTTATGAACGAACAGCTTAAAGGTTTTGGGCTCGGTAGGTTAGCAGCCTAGTAACGGCTGAAAATCAAAAAAAAGCCCGGAATGGTCAAAGTGCCGTTCCGGGCTTTTCCCTTTTTATACGCCTTACGGCTTAGTCCTATTTCCCTACTACCAGCGCTTGCGAGTGATTTGAATATGTCGGCCAGTCTGGCGTATATTCTTCGGCCTGATTTCCCCAGGTTTTCCACCCTTTCCGCTGGCCCCGGCCAAACAGTTCAAGATACGGCCCCGGACTGCAGGACTCGATAAGGTCATATTGCTCATCCGGCTTGCGGCTGTGCTCGCGCTTCTGCTTGGAGATGATGTTGACTTGAGTGCGGCCTGGGTCGAGGGTTCGGCAATTTTTGCCCTTGACGCCGAACAAAATCAATTCGGTGACGTTGCGGAAATAGAATCCCACCCCGCGCCCGTCCGGACCGCCATCTTTCCTGATCTTGTACCAAACAAGATTGGTTTTGTACTCGAAGCCCCAGGCTTTAAGCACCTGCAGGCCCTCCGGCAGTAAAGCATTCGGTACCCACATGTACAAATGCGCCGTATCAGCCGTTATCTGGCTCACTGGCAGGTCCATAATGTCTTTTAAGCCCATTGTAGGGTAACGGTTCAGGCGCTTGTGCTCTGGGGCCATTTTGCCCGTTCTGTTGGCGAACTGCCATGGAGGATCGGCAAGGATAGTGGCAAACTTTTTCTTCTTACAAAAATGCAGCAAATCTTCAGCCGGGTTTTCCGGTGATTCAATCGTCATTAATTACTCCATTTCATGGTGCTGGCACTGCCGGTGCTGTCAATAATCTAGGGGTTATTCCGAATACCAGGACAGGGCAACCTCCATTCCTGCCAGCGCTTAGGCGTGGTAACAGCTTATCTATATGCGTAGTAGATGCACCATATTTCTTTTTAATCTCTTCGCCAAGACCATTAAAATAAGCAGTCATGGCAGCACCGCGAGTTACCAATACGCCAATCGAAATCTTATCATATTCAAAGAACGTCCGGAAAGCATATAAATCCCGATCATAAGTCTGGTCTTTTGAATTCCACTCAAGATCAAACGCTACCCGACCTTTGAGATAGTCAATTTTATGGGTGTCATGCGAAACAACCGTGGCTCCGTCAATAACCAGCTGCGAATTTAATTGTGATTCGGCCCAACCCATCGGACGAAGGATGTTTGAAAACTTTTTCGGTATTTGGCTTTCCCTGCCGCCTGGTGTCGTCACGTCAGCCTCGACAAACCTGAACGTCCTCAAGGCCGTGCAGATCTCGCCAAACTCTATCGGAAATTCTTTCGCCAAAATGCATGCAGCGTGTTTGTAGTCGTGAGTTTCGTACAGGGCAAGAATATCAGCAGGAATGTAATCAGTGTAAGCCATTAAATGCCTCCAAGAGTAGAATTAAACTCTTGAATAACACACCCCAAAACCAAAGTCTATTTCTGGAATAAAAAAGAGGCCGCTAAGCCTCTTATTTGTCCAGGTGCATGCAGAGCGTCCATACCAATATCGAAATCGGAACCATCGCCAGCGCCCAAAATTGCAATTTATATTCTTTGGGCATTATTTCCGGACTACGTGGGGAAAGGTACAGGCAGGGCAGGTGATCTTACGCCCCGAGGCCATCCACAGCAAATAGATGACGCCAGGGACGATACCGCAGAGGAGCAAGAGGAATAAAAGGAAGTAAGAGCCGCGATTTCTGATGCTTGGCTTGCCTTCATAACCGCAGTTTGGGCATTTGATTGTCATATTTTTAATTTAAAATAATGTTTTTTGTTTACTGGAAATTCTAGGGTCTCCGAATTGTTTAATATAGTTTTTGGAATAAAGTATTGGAAGTAAATCCATAAAACCATTTTCCAATTTAGCGGTATTATATGATTTATTGCATTTAGCACACTTAACCCTAAGATGAGTTACCACACCAGCAATAGGCCCCCAATTTAACAGTTTAAACATCTCTGCCCCGTCATGGTGACAATTTCTACACCTCATATTTTTCCAAAATTAAATTGCAAACTATTTTTGCAACTGACATTTTAACGCCACTATCACGAAGCTTTTTTTGTTCAGCGTCCAAAATATCTTTAACTTTCTTTGTTATGTAGACCTTACTGTCAAGGTCTAATCTTTCTTCTTTTGTATAAGCCATATATGGTTACATGTAGCTATATAGTTTAAGCACACCCACACATGCAAAAAGCCGTTTGCCTACTGAAGCAGTTAACTTGTCTCGGTGACTTGCCATTGCTGTTGTTCAGAGAGCGCCCCTTCTTTTTTAGAAGGTAGTTGTGATTTTTAAAAGTTCTGCTTACTGCGAGGTATCCGTATTCTTGCCTGATGCCTCAGCCTTTTAAAGTCCGCTGATCCCCTCAGAAAGGGCGTGGTAGACTATGAAACTTGCACCCAACATAGGAATCGAACCTATCGCACAAAGTTTTGGAGACTTCGTAGCCAGCCTTGGCGTTCTTGGGTTAACAAAAAAGCAATTACCGAATGCTTTGCCTTGCCACTCGACCAAGAGTTGAAGACTTAACTTCGGGCAAAGCAATTCAGTAACTGCTTTCATTTGGTCATTGGCTAAGTTGTTAAATTCATTGTAGGAAATTTGGCGGCGGCCGTCAATGCCGGTAAATACAGTAAAAAAGCCCGTTTTTTCAACGGGCGATTTGTTTATCCACAGGCTAGGCCGCGCAGGTAAGGAATTTTCTTGTCCTACTCATAGCCTTTTCGAAGTGAGTTGGGCAGAGGCCGTGAGAAGCAAGCGGGAATTTTTGGGGCTCTTTGCGGTAAAGGAACTTTTTGTAGCAGATCGCCACTTCACGGCAATCGGCGCACTCTCTGATCGTTTCGCCGTCATAGCAGCCGTAAATGGCCTCACACTTGTCTTCATAGCACACGCTAAACATCGGTCTTTCTTTAGTGGCTGGCCGGTCGCTCATTGTGGCCTCCGTTGCAGTTGGCATTTGGCTCCTCGCTTAAAGGCAGTAAGGCGGTACAGGCTTTTGTGCACCCACTGCAATGCCAGCGGTTCTTCACCGACTTTCCCGCAGTAACCAGGCTCATCGCTCTCCAATTCGCTTTCATAAGGCACCTCCTTGGAATGAACTATCTGATTTCATTATACTCCTGCTAACTACCTGTTATCATTGGGCTTTGTTTGCTATAATTTAGACATAACTACTCAATTTTCTTTATGCGTAACTGTTACAACTACGCGACCAGCAACCTCCGACCGATAAAGCACATCTCACCAATCCCCACAGAGCACGCCGAGCAGTGCCAATTAGTCGAGTACCTAGAGATACGCGGCTTATTATTCAGCGCAACAATGCAGGAAACCTACACCATGAGCATCGGACAGAAGATGAAGCACAAAAGAAGCGGTCTCAGGAAAGGCCTACCGGATATGTTCGTCTTCATCACGGCCGAAAAGTCGAAGACTGACTTACCGGTTTTATTGGCCATCGAGATGAAGCGGACCAAGGACAGTAAGACGGGAGAGGAACAGCAGGAGTGGATAAGCAGCCTTGATTCAGTAGCGGGGGTTTATGCAGCGGTCTGCAAGGGGTTCGATGAGGCGAGGGGGTTCGTTGATAGTTGTCTGAAATAGTCCAAATTCGTTCATTGAAAACAAAGCGGCAATAAACAGACAATGGCCTAAAAACTATCGGAGGGCGTTATGGGAAAGGGCCTTGATTTCATCGCCGATCTCTTGAATGACATCAACCAGTCAACCATTGATACGGCAGTCGGTACGGTGGAAAACATTTTTGGCATCGAGTACGACAAGGCCAAGCCCGAGCAGCGGGAAGCGAGGCAGGAGATTGTTGAGGTCAACCTTATTTGCCCGTTTGAGAATGAAGAGTGTATCGGTTGCCGGGAATGCGGAGACGATTTTGAGGATTAAAGAAGGGGAGCCGTGGCCCCCCTTTGGATGGTGCTAAAGTCCGTGCCTGTTGTCCGTGGACAACTGCACGTCTTTAGCTTTTGGCGCTGACTTTCTTTTTAGATCGTCAAGCAATGTTTGACGGTCGAAGCGCCAGGAGCCGAACACCTTAAATGCACCGGGGATATTGTTTACATTCCTGTAAATAACCTTCTCCGATACTCGCAGCAGTTCAGCCACTTCCCCGACCGTCATGAGGCTCTTGTCCATAGCGGACCCTTAAACCTCACACCACTCACCAACTTAAAAGAACAAAACCCAGCCACCAAATCATTCAGTCCGTAAATAATACCAGAAAGGAGGGGAAAATGGGAACGTATAAACGGAAATTAAGCCGTGGGGAACGCTGGTATTATCGTGGGCAATATCTTAATGTCAAATATTGCTCGCAGGCTATTTACCTGACCAAACAGGAGGCGCAAAGAGCCGAGCGCGACAGGCTAAAAGAGATAGACCAGGAGGCACGTTGCCCAACCAAAGATATCTACCTTAAAGTTTTGATAGAGGCCCGGCTCGATCTGATAAAGGCCAAGATGTCCAAAGGGTATTATGACGACAATCGCCAATTCCTCAAGGTCTTGCTGGAAGAATTGGGCAACGTCCTTGTTTCTACGATTGGCAAACGGCAAGTCAGCCAGGTCATACTTGATGAGGCTGTCAGATTTATGGAGGAGGGAACAAGCAACCACCGGACCAATGCCATGATCAGATGTTTCAAAGCTCTGTTCAACTATGGGATAGACAATTACGAATTGAGCATCAAAAACCCTTGTCAACGAATGAAGCTTTACCCGATTGAGATCAAGCTGAAGAAGATACCGACTGATGAGGAAATGGCAGAAGTTATTGCCAAGCTGAACATGGAACAAAAAGAGTTGTTTGATTTCGTCGATGAGTCGGCCTGTAGAATCAATGAGGCCATAAGGCTCGACTGGAAAGATGTTGACGAAAAGCAAGTTGTTCTTTATACTCGCAAATCTCGCAACTCGAACCTAACCCCCCGGATTATTCCCCGACCAAGCTGCTTAGCTGGTGAAGGCACAGGTAGAGTTTTTAGCCACTGGACGGCCAATCCTCGCTTCTTGGAGGACATAGCCGACGGTTGGGGCTTTCATAATCTCAGACACCGCAGAGCCTCAATTTGGGCCAATGGCGGGATGTCGATTTTAGAGATAATGGCGAGGCTGGGGCATAGCAATCTTGATACGACCATGCGCTATCTTCAGTTACTAGGTTTCACCAGGTTTTCACCAAAAACAGCTTTAGGGCTGTAGAAGGGCTCTGCGAGAGTGGCGGAATTGGCAGACGCACCAGACTTAGGATCTGGCACCGAAAGGTATAGGAGTTCAAGTCTCCTCTCTCGCACCATAAAATGGATAAGCAGGCTTTACGGTGTCTCCGTAAAGCCTTTTTTTGTATCCTTTCGGGGAACTGCTTTAATCTTGACATGAAATTCGAGCGGTTGCTATTATGCAGCGCTGTTTGTAATTTTATTATCAGTAAAGATTCTGTCGTCAGGGTGATCTAGTTATGAAGCTCGAGCGAGGCTGTGTTCAGGTCTACACCGGTGACAGCAAGGGGAAGACAACCGCGGCTCTGGGACTTGCTTTGCGGGCTGTCGGCCGGGGTCTCAAGGTTATCATGATTCAGTTCATGAAGGGTGGCGGTCCCTATGGAGAGCATCTGGCTGCAGCCAGGCTCGCACCCGAGCTCACCATAATCCCGACCGGCAGACCGGGGTGGGTGAACAGGGGAAATCCGGCTGAAGAGGACAAAAGGCTGGCCACGGAAGCATTGTCCCTTGCCCGCGAGAAATTGCTCTCCTGCGAGTATGACATCGTCATCCTCGATGAAATCAATGGAGCGGTTTTCTTCGGACTGCTGAGTGTGGATGACCAGCTTGACCTGATTGCCCATCGTCCTCCCAATGTGGAACTCGTTTTTACCGGCAGAAATGTCGACACGAGAGTGGTCGAGGCGGCCGACCTCGTCACTGAAATGCGCGAGATCAAGCATTACTACAAGGCGGGTGTCCCGGCACGGGAAGGGATTGAAAAATAGCCGCTAGCCCGCGGAATTTTCGGCAGCGTGTCATGGCGTATCATTTTTATTAATACTAATAAAGGAGCGTAGCTATGTCAGAGAGAAAACTGAGAGTACTGGTGGGTAAGCCGGGTCTTGACGGTCATGATCGGGGGGCAAAGGTTGTTGCACGGGCTTTTCGCGATGCCGGCCTTGAGGTAATTTATACCGGGCTCCATCAGACCCCCGAGCAGATCGTTTCCGCGGCAATTCAGGAAGACGTGGACTGTATCGGTCTTTCCATCCTTTCGGGCGCACATAATACGCTCCTCCCCAGGGTGTGCGCTCTGCTGAAAGAGAAGGACGCCGATGACATCGCCGTTTTCTGTGGCGGCGTGATACCGGAGGATGACATCCCCGGGTTGAAGCAGGCAGGGCTGAAGGAGGTGTTTACTCCGGGCACTTCCACTGAGGACATTGTCGCCTGGGTCAAGGAACACATCCGCTCCTAGGATTTCTACACAAGGATTTTATTACATGGGATTAGCAGAAAAGATCCTGCAGGGTGACATTCGCGCCGCCGCCAGGTTGATGCGCGATGTGGATGACGGATTCACGTCGTCGGTGGACGAGCTGAAGCAGCTCTACCCCTACACCGGCAGGGCATATATCATCGGCATTACCGGTCCTCCCGGGGCAGGGAAGTCGACTCTGGTGGACCAGATTACCGCGGCCTACCGGAAACTTGGCAAGCGGGTCGGCATCGTTGCCGTGGACCCCACCAGCCCCTTTACCGGTGGCGCGATTCTGGGTGACCGGATCAGGATGAACCGCCATGCCGATGACGAAGGGGTATTCATCAGAAGTCTGGCAACCAGGGGGTGTCTCGGCGGGATCACCCGTTCCACCGGCGATGTCGTCAATGTCATGGATGCCATGGGGATGGATGTCATCATCATCGAGACGGTCGGCGTCGGCCAGGATGAGGTCGACATCGTCAGGATGGCTCATACCACAACGGTTGTCATGGTCCCGGGGCTCGGCGACGATATTCAGGCAATCAAGGCCGGCATCCTGGAGATAGCCGATGTGTTTGTCGTCAACAAGGCCGACCGCGACGGTGCGGACCGCACGGTTCGCGAACTTTCCATGATGCTTGAGATGGGGGAGCGGAGGCAGGGGGCGTGGCTCCCGAAGGTACTGCGCACCGAAGCGAGCAGGGGCGTCGGTATCGATGAACTTGTGGCCGAGTACGACAATCACCGCGAGTATCTCTTCTCTTCGGGGGTAATTGACCGGTTTACCAGTGACAAGAATTCCGCTATCCTGACGGAGATGCTCAAGGATCGCCTGTTCAACGACATATTCGGCCGGATAGTGGCCAGCGGCAAGTACGCGGAGATTATCAGCGGCATGGCGACAAGGGTAATCGACCCCTATACGGCGGTGGAAACCATCCTTGCGCAATACCTGAAACAGGCCGTTCCCCTAGCTGTGGAACAGGAATTGACCTGATGCCGAAACTGTTTTCCTACATACTTGCGTGTAGCATCGTCGCAGCAATTACCGTTCACAAACCGTCCCTCACAGCAGAGCCGGCTGCCAACCCCCTTGACCCGGCGAAGGAGGACCTCAGCCGGGTCGAGTATCCCAGCCAGAAGGGGATGAAGTGGCATGGCCACTTCATTCGTCCCAATGAGACCCTGGAATCTCTCTTCGGCAAGGACTGGCCGCTGGTTGCCCGGTTCAACCGGATCGACCGGAGACATGTGTATCCGGGAATGACCATCAAGGTGCCGGACAACATGGACGATATCAGGGGATACACCCCCATGCCTGCCGAACATGCTCCGGCCAGGAGGCATGAGAAGTACATACTTGTCAGTCTCACCGAGCAGTGGCTCGGGGCATATGAGCATGGGAAACTGAAATTCTCCATGCCGGCGGCAACAGGCAGGACCGGTTTCGAGTCCCCAACGGGCATTTTCCGGATCGATGCCCGCCATCGCAACCATACCTCATCACTGTACAAAACCGAAAATGACGAAGAGCAGTATCCGATGGACAATGCGATGCGGTTTTACATCGCACCGGATAATGTGGCATACTGGCTCCACGCCCGGGACCTGCCCGGTCGTCCCGCTTCCCATGGCTGTATCGGGCTGTTTGACGAGGAGATGCAGAAACGGATGTTCGAGACGCCGGAGAATCCTGTTCTGCTCGATTCGCAGAAACTCTATGTCTGGGCGGTTGGGGATCCCGAATTCGGCGAGGATACCGGCGAGCTGGATGAACTGGATGGCGCGCCAACCGTCGAGATTGTAGGGCAGAATCCGGTATACAAGGCGAAATTATAATCAGCAGGTACAGGCCGTGAAAAGGCCAAAGGAGAATCCTTGATGAAAAAAGCGATAATCAGCCTGGTTGCACTGGTAGTTCTGGCACTTTCCCAGGTTGCCGTTGCGGCGTCCCCGGTTAATACGCCCGAGGCAGCAATCAAAAATGCGTTGCCCCAACTCAAGATCGAGAGTGTTGCCGAAAGCCAGATCAAGGGGCTCTTCGAGGTTGTTTCCGGGCAGAATATTTTCTATTTCTACCCCGAGAAGAATCTGCTGCTTGTCGGTGACATGTATACCGTCGCCGGGAAGAATCTGACAGGTGAGAAAAAAAAGGAGCTGAAGGAAAAAGCTCAGAAACAGGCACTGGAAAAGCTGAAGGATCTCCCTCTTGACAGAGCCGTCAAGATAGGCAACGGCCCAAAGACGGTGATCGAGTTCACGGACCCGGACTGCCCCTACTGCCGGCGCGCCTCGGAAGGTCTCAAGTCTCGTACGGACATAACCCGCTACGTATTCCTGACCCCCCTGGCCCATCCGAATGCGATAACCAAGGTGTATTATGTCCTGAGTGCGGCTGACAAGGAAAAGGCCTACCACGAGATGATGGAGGGCAAGCCGGTCCCGTCCACATCCGGCGAGTACAGCAAGGAGATAAAGGACCAGGCGGCCCAGCATATGGAGTTTGCCCGAACCCTTGCGGTTGATGGCACGCCGACCTTTTTCGTCAACGGACAACAGGTTGTCGGTGCCGATATGGAAAAGATCAACAGCCTGCTGAAATGAGCGTGAATCATGAATGAAAAAGCCCCTCCGGAGTCATCCGGAGGGGCTTTTTCATTTGCAGGGGTTTGTGATGCTTATCTCAGACCATCTGTATCTTGTTGCGCATGATGAGGATCTCGAAAGCCATGGCGCTTTTTACGGCGATTTTCTGCAGTTCGTTCAGCCCCCTGGTCAGCCCTTCCAGGGTGTCGACGACGCAGAGGATTGCGACAACCCTGTTCATGAGTACGATCGGGAGCAGGATTGCCGGCTGGTCCTTGCCGCCGACGGCAGAGGCAGCCTTCAGGTCGGTCGGACTGAGGAGTTGCCCGATGAAGAAGTTTTTTGATTCGATGATCTGCAGGAAAGACGACGGCGCCGACATCTCGATCTTCACCTCGCTGAAGTCCTCCAGGTACCCCTCCTCCGCAGCTGCCAGCCAGCCGGTGAGGAACGGATCCTTTGGCAGGAAGAGGGCGCTTCTGAAGTAACGCCTGCGCAGGTACTCCATCAGCGCCTCTCCGATGGCATCCCGTGTAGTGGCTCCAGCCAGGTCGTTGCACAGGTCCGTGATATTATAGCCCGTCTCCGGTTCAACAACTTCCGGTTCTTCCAGCAACTCCGGAATCTCAACCTTGTGAAACCCGTCGAAATCTCCGGGGATCTCGATGATCTCTTCGACCATGGGTGGGAGCGGTGCTGGTTTTGACGCAGGTTTGGCAGGGACGCTCAGCGGTGCGTTCAACGCTTCGATTTCCATTGACTGAGGTCCACGGCGCATATCCTTGGCTATGGCTATATAACGGGTTTCGCGCCGTATCTTGTAGTAACGCTCCATCGCCAAATGCAGCAGCAGTTCGGGAATGACCACCGCGTTAATGTACATGCCGGTCATGAATGACAGCCTGTCTATGGTTGCCAGGTCAGCGGGGTCCGACATGGCGACTGTCAGCCGCTTCTTTTCCAGGGAAATGGGGATGACCTGATGTTTCTTCACGACATCGGCCGGGAGCAGGGCGATGACTTCCGGAGATATGGATTCGAGATCCCCGGATGTAGCCGCCGGGACCCCCTTGTTTTTGCTGAGGTAACCGGCGAGTCTGTCGGCAGTGATATAGCCGAGTTCGATCAGGTTCGTACCGATTTTCCCGCCGAAAATAACCTGATTCCGCAGGGCTTCCTCCAGCTGTGCCTCGGTGATTACCTGGTGTTTTACCAGCATGCTGCCGACTTTCATCTGCATGGCTATCCCCTGATTAATTCATTATCAATGCTTCCATTAAGCGATTGTCACATCGGATTTAACCTTTATACTGTAAAGAACCCAGATTTACAACATGTTAGCGGGTGACAAGGATGACAGGATTGCTCGAAGTTCTGGAGGGGTTCAAAAAGCGCGGAGAACGGACAGCGATTGTCTACCGCAGCGGTGTTCGCCGGTTCAGCTGCAGTTACGCAGAGTTGTACCTGCTTTCCTGCAAGATGGCTTCTTTTCTGGAGCAGCGCGGTGTCGGGCGCGGGGACCGGGTAATCCTCTGGGGGCCGAATTCCACGGCATGGGTTGTCGCCTTCTGGGGTATTGTTGCCCGGGGGGCTGTGGCGGTGCCGGTGGATTTCATGTCCGGACTGGAGCGGTCAAAGGGGATCGCCTCCCACTCCGGTGCATCGTTTGCCCTGCAGAGCAGGGCCAGGATCGATCGCCTGGACAGCATCCCGAGCGTCATGCTGGAGGATCTGGAGTATCTGCTGGAAGCGGTAGCACCGGTTCAGGCTCCCCATGTGGCATACCCCGATGACATCTGTGAACTTGTCTATACATCCGGGACAACCGGAGCTCCCAAAGGGGTGATACTGACCCAGCGCAACCTGGCGACAAACCTGCGACAGGTTACCGGGCAGTTCCCGGAGATCTCCGCCGACTACACGTTCCTCTCCCTGTTGCCCCTCTCCCACATGTTCGAGCAGATGGCAGGCTTTCTTGCCCCCTTGATCCTGGGGGGGACGGTGGTCTATATCCGGGCGCTCAAACCCTCTGCCATCATGGAGGCCTTTGCCGAGGAGGATATCAGCGCGGTCGTCTCGGTTCCCCGGCTGCTGCAGCTGTTGAAGGGGGGGGTGGAGCAGGCGTTTGAGGCCCGGGGGCTTGGCGGGGTGCTGGCAAGAATGCTCTCGGTTTCGCCCTCGCTCCATCCTGTGCTGCGACGTCTCCTGTTCATGCCCGTCCGCAAACGCTTCGGGAAAAACTTCCGTCTGTTCGTCTCGGGCGGGGCTGCGCTCCCCCTGGAGATTTATCGCTTCTGGAGTGCGGCAGGGTACGCCGTTGTGGAAGGATACGGCTTGAGCGAGTGTTCTCCGGTGCTCACGGCGAATACCATCGCACGGCAGGTGCCGGGATCCGTGGGGTGGCCCCTTCCCGGCGTCGATATCCGCCTTGTCGACGGTGAAATCCAGGTCAGGGGGGATAATGTCTTCCCGGGATATTATGACAACGCCAGCGCCACATCCGGTGCGTTTACGGCCGATGGCTGGTTTTGCACCGGCGACCTGGGCGAGATTGACAGCTCGGGCGCACTGGTGGTCAAGGGGCGGCGCAAGGAGCTCATCGTCACCGGGGGCGGGATCAATGTCTACCCGGATGAGATTGAAACGCTTCTTTCCCGGGTTGCCGGTGTCCGGGAGGCATGTGTCGTCGGATTGCCGCGGGGAGGGGGGGAGGAGGTGCATGCCGTCATTGTGCCGGATGGCAGCGGTCGCCCCCTGAACGAAATTGTCAACGAGGTAAACCAGGGAATCGACGATCTGCAGCGGATAACCGGTTTCACCCGCTGGCCGGAGTCGGAGCTGCCGAAAACAACCACGCTGAAGGTGAAAAAGTTTGTCGTCAGGGAACGGCTGCTTGCGGGAACCGGCAGCAGTGGCGCGGCAGCTGCCCCAACCGGTGACCGCCTCACCCTGCTCACGGCCGGTGTGCTCGGCATTCAGCCGGGGGAGATCGGGGAAGAGTCGTTTCTTGTGGCGGATCTTGGTATGACGTCAATCGCCAGGCTGGAGCTGGTGACCGCCATTGAGCAGGAGTTCAGGGTTGACCTCGACGATGCCGCCATAGGTCCGCAGACCAGGCTCTGCGACGTCAGGGGGATGATTGCACGCCGGGAAAAGGTTGCGACTCCCCGCGGATTGAGACTCTGGACGTCGGGGATTGCGTGCAGGTGGGTACGGATGCTGGCCGACATTTTATTGCACCGGCCGCTATTATCTCTCGCTGTTTCACTTCAGGCAGAAGGGGTTGAGAAGCTTGCCGGTTTGAGCGGCCCGGTAATATTCATTGCCAATCACACAAGCTACCTGGACCAGCCGACAATCATGTTCTCCCTCCCTGCCCCTGCGCGGTACAGGTGCGCAACTGCCGCCTGGGCCGAGTTCTTTTTTGTCAACTTCAGTAACATTTTCCAGAGGATCTGGAAGCTGTCCGCTTTTGAGTACTGCAGCCTTGCCATGGGGGTGTTTCCTCTCCCCCAAACTACCGGATTCAGGGGAGCCCTGCACCACATGGGGCGCCTGGTTGACCGGGGGACCTCGATCCTGGTGTTTCCCGAAGGAGCAAGAACCCTGGATGGCACACTGCAGCCGTTTCAGGGGGGGCTGGCGGTCATGGTGAAGGAACTGGAAGTGCCGGTCGTACCGGTGGCCATACGGGGACTGGAGCGGGTGCTGCCTCGCGGTGCACTATGGCCGAAGAGGGGGAGGGTGGTCGTGACCTTCGGAGAACCGATGGAGCTTTCGCGCATGAGTGCCGCGGAGATAATAACGGCTGCGGAGCAGGCGGTTCAACGGCTGCTGGATACAAAATCAGGGTGATTTTATGTACGTCGTGACCGTGTTCGATTGATTGAGCCTTGCCGATTTGTCGATGCCGAAAAATTTCAGCACAGTATTCGTTATGGTGATTGACGGCCCTTCGGCGGAAGAGTTGGCAGTAGCGATGTTTACCGAGGCCGAGGCCGTTGACGGGGCTGAACCGTTGGTGGTGTAGTAGACGGTTGCCGGTTCGTTGGCGCTGAAGGTAACCATTGCAGGCAGGCTGACCAAGGTGGTACGGTTGTCAAATAGTGGTTTGCCTGAAACAGACGCGGTGATTGAGGGGGCAAAGGTGTCCTCGACATCAGGGAACCACTCGAAATCTTCACCGCAGGCGGCGATGGTTGAGACGATTGCAAGAGCGGGGATAATTTTTATCAGTTTCATGGCAACTCTCCATATCGGTTAACAGATTAATATCTTATAAACCTCAAACCGGTCCGTGTCAAATCAGCTTTTTCCCGGTAAACTCGGCCATCCATTCATCCAGGATGGCCAGTTTCCGTTCACCGAATCTGGCCAGTTCGCGCCGCACCTGTTCGACAGGTTTTTCCACTGTCAAGATATCCGGTTTCTTGGAGAAAAAAAGGTCCGCATAGGCGACTATTTTCTCTTCGGTGGTAACCGGGACCATGTCCCGCAGGGGAAGCGGCAGATTCTGGCCCTTGATGTCGGCAACGGTCAGGCCGACGCCGATATGACGCTCGCAGACGAGGGCGTGGTGGGGCAGTCCCTCCCTTTCCAGTATCTCCCGGCCGATAATTCCGTGCAGGATGTATGGTGCGTTGCCGTAACACATGAGCCCCGGTGCGGCTGTCAATGCGACGCCGATGTCATGGAGCATGGCCGCCTCCCGGACGAATGTCAGATCAAGGTTCTCCCTGTCGGGGTGGTTCTCCGCCGTTCGCACCGCCTTGCCTGCCACCAGCCTGCTGTGGGTCAGAAAAAGCGGCAGTGCCTCGGCGGTGAAATATTTTGCAAGCAGTTCTTCAGGGTTCATACGGTCTCCATTCGTTCGAGTATGGTGCCCTTGCCGGTCGATGTCAAGTCTCCGTGTGCCCACAACCCTTGACCGTCTCCCGGTTATGGGCTATCTTCACTACGCTTGCCGGCTTCGCCCCCGAATGTCCCTGAAAGGAGTCACCCATGGCGCGTCCGAGCTGGGACGAATATTTCATGGAGATCACCCACCTGGTTGCCCGCCGCTCCACCTGTCTGCGTCGCCAGGTCGGCGCCGTTCTGGTCAAGGACAAGAATATTCTTGCCACGGGCTATAACGGCTCCCCGTCGGGTGTGGCCCACTGTCTGGACGTCGGCTGCCTCAGGGAGCAACTGGGGGTCCCCTCGGGAGAGCGTCACGAGCTCTGCCGTGGCCTCCATGCCGAACAGAATGCCATCATCCAGGCGGCGAAGCACGGCACCAATATAGACGGAGCCACACTCTACTGCACGACCATGCCGTGCATCATCTGCTCGAAGATGATCATCAATGCCGGCATCCGCCGGATCGTCTATGAGGAAGGGTATGCCGACCAGCTGGCCAGCGAGATGATTACCGAGTCGGCCATCATAGTCGACCGTTTCACCACTACATCAAAGACCGGAGCTGACAAATGAAATGCCCCTTCTGCTCTTTTGCCGACACCAAGGTCATAGACTCCCGTCCGGACAAGGATGGCGTGGCAATCAGGCGTCGCCGGGAGTGCGAATCCTGCTCGCGCCGCTTCACAACCCATGAACGGGTAGAGGACGTCGTGCTCCCCCTGATTCTGAAAAAGGACGGACGCCGCGAGGCCTATGACCGGCGCAAGGTTATTGCCGGTATGAAGAAGGCGTGCGAAAAACGCCCCGTGTCCATCGAGACGATCGAGAAAATGGTGGAGCGCCTCGAGGGACGTCTGCTGGAGAGCGGGGAGAAAGAGGTCGGCAGCACCGTCATCGGCGAGTGGATCATGAACGAGCTGCACGAGGTGGACGAGGTGGCCTATGTCCGTTTTGCCTCAGTCTATCGCTCCTTCCGGGATATCAACGAGTTCATGCGCGAACTGCAGGAGCTTCTGAAAAGCGAGCAGGTCAAGAAGCTCAACCATTGAAATTTCTGCTGCACCCCCTATTGAAACCGACAGGTAGCCGATGACCGACATGCACCCTGAATTCATGCGCCGTGCCGTTTTCCTCGCCCGCAAGGGGGTGGGCAAAACCTCCCCGAATCCCGCGGTCGGTGCGGTGGTCGTCCGGGAGGGGGCCGTTGTGGGTGAGGGATGGCATCGCCGCGCCGGTACCCCCCATGCGGAGGTCCACGCCCTGCGCATGGCTGGTGAGCTGGCCCGGGGGGGCGATCTGTATGTTACCCTCGAGCCCTGCTCACATCACGGCAGGACACCCCCCTGTGCCGACGCAGTGATCGCGGCGGGTATTGCCAGGGTTTTCGTCGGCATGATCGACCCCAATCCGCTCGTCAGCGGCCAGGGAGTCGAACGCCTGCGACAGTCAGGGATCACGGTTGAGGCCGGCCTGATGGAACAGGAGTGCCGCCGGCTGAACGAGCCGTTCATCAAGCATGTCACCACCGGTCGGCCACTGGTGGTGCTGAAGAGCGCCCTGACCCTGGACGGCAAGACCGCCACCCCGTGCGGCGATTCCCGCTGGGTCACCGGGGAGCCGTCACGCAGGATGGTGCATCGCCTCCGTTCCGCCATGGATGGTGTCATGGTCGGTGTCGGCACGCTTCTGGCCGACGATCCTGAGCTGACCGTGCGCCTGGCAAAGGGGCGAAACCCGCTACGCATCGTCGTGGACAGCGAGCTCCGTACCCCGGTTACTGCACGCCTGCTGGCAGCGGGCGGCGGCGGTGTGCTGCTGGCAACGGTCTCGACCGACAGGGAGAAAATCGCCGCGTTGACCGCGGCCGGGGCCGAGGTGGTCGCCTGCGCTCAAAGGGACGGCCGGGTGGATCTGACGGATATGCTGAAGCGGCTCGGCACCAGGGGGATCCAGTCCATACTCCTTGAGGGGGGTGAGACCCTGGCAGGTGAAATGCTTCGTCAGGGGTTGATCGACAAGTTTCTCTTCTTTGTTGCCCCAAAGCTCGTCGGAGGGGAGGGGAAGGGGATTTTTGCCGGCGTTGGTGCCGGGTTGATGAAAGATGCCGTGCCGCTGCGGATCGGGCGGATCAGCAGGGTTGGTGAAGACATTCTCCTCGAAGCGTATCCGGAGGCTGCATGTTTACAGGATTGATAGAAGATGTTGGGCGGGTGGTAAAGCTGGAGCGACGGGGCAGTTCGGCATCTCTCGCCGTTGCCACGACTCTTCCACCCGACAGTTTCCGCCTGGGCGATTCGGTTGCCGTGAACGGGGTCTGCCTCACAGTGGTGGTCATGAAGGGTGATTCCCTCTCCTTCGATGTTTCCCCCGAAACCCTGGACACCTCTTCCCTCGGCAGGCTCGCACCCGGCGGGCAGGTCAACCTGGAGCGGGCCCTGCGCCTCTCCGACCGGCTCGGCGGGCATATCGTCACCGGCCACATCGACTGTGTCGCCACGGTCAACGGCCGGCGTGAAGAGTCGGGCAACATCATCTTCGAGTTCCGGTTGCCCGAGGAAAGTGCCCGCTACATCGTCCCCAAGGGGTCTGTGGCAATCGACGGTATCAGCCTCACCGTAAACAGCGTCACGGCCAGCGGCTTCAGCGTGAACATCATCCCCCACACGGCGGAGATGACCACCCTGCGCCTGTGCCGCCCCGGGGACACGGTCAACATCGAGACCGATATCATCGGCAAGTATGTGGAGCGGCTGCTGGGCAGAGATGCCGGGGAACCGGCACGGGGGGTAAGTCTGGAGACCCTTATGCGCAGCGGGTTTGCGTGATAACCTGAAAGATTTCCCCGTTGAACAGGCCTGCAGGCTCTTCCCTGCAGGCTTTTTTGTTGTGAGCAGGCGGGATATTCTGCTATATAAATTCTTTGACTTTATGGCATCGGGATATTCCCTCTGCCGGATGATGATCACAAGGATTCGACATGCCAATAGCAACAATTGAAGAAGCGATTGAAGATATCCGCCAAGGGAAGATGGTCATCCTGGTTGACGACGAAGACCGGGAGAACGAGGGGGACCTCACCATGGCCGCCGAGAAGGTGACTCCGGAGGCGATCAACTTCATGGCCCGGTTCGGCCGCGGGCTGATCTGTCTTACCCTGACCCCCGAGAAGTGCGACCAGCTCAACCTTCCCCCCATGGTGAGCGCCAACACCTCATCCTTCGGTACGGCGTTCACCGTCTCCATCGAGGCAAAACGCGGGGTAACCACCGGCATCTCCGCCGCCGACCGGGCGCACACGATCCTGACAGCGGTGGCCGACGACTGCACCGCCGACGACCTTGCCCGACCGGGGCACATCTTCCCCTTGCGTGCCCGCACCGGAGGGGTGCTTGTCCGCACCGGCCAGACCGAAGGGTCGGTGGACCTGGCTACCCTTGCCGGACTGAAGCCTGCCGGAGTCATCTGCGAGATCATGAACGACGATGGCACCATGGCGCGGATGCCGGAGTTGCGCGAGTTCGCCAAGCAGCACGGCCTCAAGATCTGCTCCGTGGCCGACCTGGTGGCTTACCGGATGCGCAAGGAGTCCCTGGTCCGCCGGGCAGTGGAGGTACCGCTCCCGACCCAGTATGGTGGCGAGTTCACCGCCGTCGCGTTCCAGAACGACGTGGACCAGTATGAGCACCTTGCCCTGGTCAAGGGGCACGTGTCCGGAGACGAGCCGGTGCTGGTGCGGGTCCATTCCGAGTGCATGACCGGGGATGTCTTCGGCAGTTGCCGCTGCGACTGCGGCGACCAGCTCCACAGCGCCATGGCCATGATCGAGAAGGAGGGGCGTGGCGTCATCCTCTACATGCGCCAGGAGGGTCGCGGCATCGGCCTGATCAACAAGCTGAAGGCCTACAGCCTGCAGGACAAGGGGAAGGACACTGTGGAGGCCAACCTGGAGCTCGGCTTCAAGGCAGACCTGCGTGATTATGGCATTGGCGCCCAGATTCTGGTCAACCTGGGGGTAAAGAACATCAAGTTGATGACCAATAATCCGAAAAAAATCGTCGGCCTGGAAGGGTACGGCATCAACATCGTGGAACGGGTTCCCATCCAGATTGAACCGACGGAGATGAATCTCAAGTATCTGCAGACAAAGCGGGAGAAGCTGGGGCATCTGCTGGAAAATCTGTGAGCATCGGGATGCAGTCGCAAGCACGAGCACAGAAAACCTGACATTGAGTACATGGAGGATATATGCCTAATTACATTGAAGGAAAACTGGACGCGACCGGACTGAAGTTCGGCATCATTGTGGGGCGGTTCAACAGCTTCATCTCCGAGCGGCTGCTGGAGGGGGCGCTCGACGCCATACGCAGGCATGGCGCCGCGGACGGGGATGTGGATGTCATGCGGGTGCCGGGGGCATTCGAGATCCCCCTGGCAGCCCAGAAGATGGCGGCGCGCGGCCGCTATGACGCGGTTATCTGTCTCGGTGCGGTCATCAGGGGGGCGACCCCTCATTTCGATTACGTTGCCGGCGAGGTCTCCAAGGGGGTGGCCCAGGTCTCCCTGGCGAGCGGCCTTCCCGTTATTTTCGGGGTGCTGACGACCGACACCATCGAGCAAGCGGTGGAGCGTGCCGGAACAAAGGCGGGCAACAAGGGGTTCGAGGCGGCGGTCACTGCCATTGAGACGGCGAACGTTTTCAAGGAGCTCTGCTAGTGGGTATACGACGAGACGCTCGTGAACACGCCCTGCAGGCGCTCTATTCAGTCGAGCTGCATCCCGAGTCACCACGTGAGGCCGTCCGGCTGTTCCTGGAGGCACACCCCTGCGGCAAAGCGGCCAGGAACTTCGCCCTCGGGCTGATTACGGGCGTTCTGGACAACCAGTCCGCGGTCGATGCCCGGATAGCGGAGAAGTCGCCGAACTGGTCCATTGCCAGGATGGCGAAAATCGACCTCTGCATCATCCGCCTGGCGACCTATGAGCTGCTCTGCCGCGACGACATTCCCCGCAGCGTCACCATCAACGAGGCCATCGAGATTGCCAAGAAGTTCGGCAGCGAAGAGTCCCCCGCGTTTGTCAACGGCATCCTGGACGAAATTGCCCGGGGTCTGCCGGAAAAAGCCGCCGCTGTGGCGGTCGTTTCCGGGGAAGACGACGGCAACGAGTAACGATTACCATTTCATCCGAAGCGAGAGAAAACCATGAAAGATATAAACGTAGGTCTCATAGGGTTCGGTACCGTGGGGACCGGTGTTGTCAGGCTCCTTGCCGACAATGCCGGACTGATCGCTGACAAGCTCGGTACCCGGCTGGTGTTGAAAAAGATTGCCGATCTCGATACCACCACCGACCGCGGCGTAAAGCTGCCTGAAGGGATGCTTACCAGCAACGTCAACGACATCCTCGATGATCCGGAAATCGACATTGTCATAGAACTGATCGGTGGCTACGAGCCGGCGAAAACGTTTGCTCTCAGGGCACTTGCCGCCGGCAAGCACCTGGTGACCGCCAACAAGGCACTCCTGGCCCTGCACGGCGACGAGATCTATGCCAGGGCCGACGAGGCCGGAGTCGAAGTGCTCTATGAAGCGGCCGTCGGAGGGGGAATCCCGGTCCTCTCCGCCATCAAGGGGAACATGGCTGCCAACCGCTTCAACACCATCCTCGGCATCCTCAACGGCACCTGCAACTACATCCTGACCAAGATGACCAAGGAAGGGTCGGATTTCAGGGAAGTTCTCGCCATGGCCCAGGAACTGGGGTATGCCGAGGCGGATCCCACCTTCGATATCGAGGGGATAGACACGGCCCACAAGCTTGCCCTGCTCCTCTCCCTCTGCTTCGGCACCCGGATCACCTTTGCTGATATCTATACCGAGGGGATTACCTCCATCTCCGCCATCGATGTCAATTTCGCCCGCCAGTTCGGCTACAAGATCAAACTGCTGGCCATCGGCAAGCGGGACGGCGATCGCCTCGAAGCACGGGTCCATCCGACCATGATCCCGATCCATTATCCCATGGCGGATGTGGACGGTGTTTTCAACGCCATCCGCCTGACCGGCGACTTTGTCGGTCCGGTCATGCTCTACGGCCGGGGCGCCGGCATGGAGCCGACGGCGAGTGCCGTTGTCGGCGATCTGATGGATATCTCCCGTAACATCCTGGCCGGTGTCGGCAGGAGGGTTTCCGCACGGGGTTTCTTCGAAGAGAAGATTGCCAGCCTGGCCATCAAGCCGATCGGCGAGATCATCAGCCGTTATTATCTCCGCTTCAGCGCCCTGGACCAGCCGGGGGTTCTGGCCGCCATCGCCGGGGCACTGGGGAAAAACGGCATCAGCATCGAGTCCATGATCCAGACCGGCCGGAGCGGGGACTTTGTGCCGATCGTCATCATCACCCACGAGGCGGCGGAGCGTGACGTTCTCGCGGCTCTTGCCGAGATCGACGGTCTCGACATGATCCGGGAGAAGAGCTGTTTCATCCGCATCGAGGACAACCTGGAGTAATCAGCCATGGCATGGCAGCTGCAGCAGTTTCTCCAGGGTGGCGCAGTGGCGGTCCTCGAAGCACTCGGGGACGCCATAAGCATTCAGGATACCGATCTTAAGGTCATCTACCAGAATCCGCGCCATATCCTGCTGATGGGTGATCAGCAGGGGAGGTACTGCTATGAGGGATACCATAAGCGTGACAGCGTCTGCCCCGAGTGTCACCTGATCACCTCCTTCAGGGAGGGGCGAACAATCCGCCGGATTACCTCGACGAAACACGCCCAGCGCGGCGTGGTCCACGTGGAGATCATCTCTTCGCCCATCATGGATGAATCCGGCGCCATCGTGGCCGGGGTGGAGGCCGTGCGGGACATAACCGAACGCAGGCTCATGGACGATAGGCTCAATGCCATCACCTGCGATCTGGAGCAGAAGACCTGGAAACTGATGGCTGCCAACAAGGAGCTTGAATCCTTCAGCTACACCCTGTCCCACGACATGAACAACTATATAACCCGGATCGCCATGTCCGCGGAAGCCTTGACCACCATGACCGCAGGGTCCCTCGACGATTCGGGCCGCTTTCTCCTCGACAACATAACAGAATCGTGCGCCGTCATGTCCGAGATGGTCGATGCGATACTCCGCCTCTCTTCCACCGGAACGAGCGGGATAAGCCAGGATGAAGTCGATCTCGGACGTCTCGCCGAAGAGGTTGCCATGGAGCTGAGATGCCAGTATCCCGACCACCCCGTGACATTCGAGATAGGTGCCGGTCTTCACACCAAGGGTGACCGGCAGCTCCTCAAGATACTCCTGCGCAATCTGCTCGGCAATGCCTGGAAATACACCCAGGGGGTTCCGGACGCCGGCATTTCCTTTGCGACCGAGGACCACGACGGCAAGATCATTCATGTGGTCAGGGATAACGGCCTGGGTTTCGATATGGAGGAGGCGGGCAGGCTGTTCAAACCGTTCAGCCGGCTGAGCGGCTCGGAGATGGTCAAGGGAAGCGGTATCGGCCTGGCCACGGCACGGAAGATTGTCCTCTGTCACGGTGGCGAGATCTGGGGTGAGGGGACCCCGGGCAGGGGGGCCGCATTTTACTTTGCCCTGCCTAGACCGCCGGCATGAGTTCGGCAAAGGTCCTGACCGACGTGTAGGCGGCCGACGGCTTCGGTGGCAGGGCCGAGCTGGAGCCGCTGACAAAGATCAGGTAGCGGATGCCGTAGCCAGCCGCGGTTCCCAGGTTGGTCTCGCTGTCCTCCCCCAGCATGGTCCGCTCCGGATCGAACGGAATCCTCTTCCGCAGCTCCCCCCAGAACGCAGCATCTTCCTTCGGCAGCCCCAGTTCGTGGGCTGAAATAATCGTATCGAAATAGGGACCCAGCCGGGTCTTTTTCATTTTCAGGGACAGGGTCTTGCTGTGTGCATTGGTCACCAGGTGGACCCCCTTGCCGTGATGGCGGAGAAAAAGGAGGAAGTCGATGACGAATGGGTGGACCGCGATCAGGTGGTCCACCTCTTCCTTCAGGCGGGGGATGTCCAGTCCGAGACGCTCGGACCAGTAGTCCAGGTCGGTCCAGTTGAGGGTGTTCTCCTGGGAGCGGAACATCCGGTACAGGGCCTGGCGGGTCTCTTCGAGGGGGAGGCCGTTTTTTGCGGCATAGCGCCTGGGCACATGTTCCAGCCAGAAGTGGTCGTCGAAGTGGCGGTCCAGTATGGTGCCGTCCATGTCCAGCAGAACGGTGTCGATGTCGTTCCAGTGTATCAGCATTGTTGACCGCCGGGAAAAATTTGATCGCACACGTGGCGACTTGAAAGGGCTCTAGTATAATAACTGGAGTAACCGTATGCAACGGTTAAGGAGATGCGTATGAAGGCACGCAGGGTTTTCAAGGTCTTTCGCAGCGTTCCAACCATCGAAGGGGCCGGTGTCCACCTGAAGCGGGCCTTCGGCTATTACCAGGTCCCCCTGTTTGATCCCTTCCTCATGCTGGATGACTTCCACAATACCGATCCTGCCAGGTATCTTGCCGGCTTCCCCTGGCATCCCCACCGTGGCATTGAGACAATTACCTATGTCCTGGAGGGGATTGTGGAGCATGGCGACAGCATGGGTAACAGCGGGGTGATTGGCGCGGGTGACGTGCAGTGGATGACCGCGGGGAGCGGAATCATCCATCAGGAGATGCCGCGGCAAAGTCCCACCGGCACCATGTGGGGGTTCCAGTACTGGGCCAACCTGCCGGCCAGCCAGAAGATGATGCCACCTCGCTATCGCGACGTGCCGGCCGCCACCATTCCCGAGGTCACCCTCGATTCCGGCGTCAGGGTGAAGATTGTCAGCGGCACCCTGAATGGTGTGCAGGGACCGGTACGGGATATCGTCATCGATCCGGAACTGATGGATGTCACCATCCCGGCAGACGGAGAGTTCGTGCACCGGGTTACCCCGGGACATACCGTGGTCACCTATCTGCTGGCGGGCGACGGGCATTTCGACGAGGGGCGCGACCCGTTTTCCTTTGATTTCACCGGCAGCGGCTGGCTCGATCTGGAGCGACCCTGTCTGTTCGGTCCGGAAACCGTTGTCCTTTATGAGCGAGACGGCGAGGGGATACGGGTCAAGGCTGGGGGAAAAGGCGTACGCTTCCTGCTCCTCTCAGGCAGGCCTCTCGGCGAGCCGGTTGCCTGGCAGGGGCCGATTGTCATGAACAGCCGGGAGGAGTTGCGGATTGCCTTCGAGGAGTACCGTAACGGCACCTTTATCAAGAACCGGTGATTGCAGCATCAGCCGTGTCAAGGAGCCCCCTGTCGTTTCGGCAGGGGGCTCCTTGCTTTTATGTCCTGCAATGCTATTGATTGAAAGTAAAGAAATTTACTGGAAATAAAAATGAGATTGACATTTAATTGATGATTAAATATTTTAGTGTAAGTAAATTGAGCCGGCTGTTTCAGGAGCGTAACAGAGCGACGAAGCTGCGGGTATGGCCGATGCAGTAGAGAGGGAATGCAATGTCTGAATTCAATATCGGCAGCAAGCTGAAGGAGTTGCGCAAGGCCAAAAAACTGACCTTGCAGGATGTCGCCAGTGAAACCGGCTTCTCGGCTGCGCTTATCTCCCAGATCGAGAACAACAATATTTCTCCACCCATCGCAACCCTTTCCCGGTTGGCGAAGTTCTACGATGTCAAGATGGGGCACTTTTTCAGTGAAGGGGAGGAGGAGTGCCGCTTCGAGGTGGTCCGCGCCAACGAACGGACGGTGATTCCGCGGGTCATTTCCCAGGATGGCACCAGTCACGGGTATTTCTACGAGTCCCTCTCCCGCAACAAGAAGAACAAGAAGATGGATCCGTTTTTCCTCACCCTGAATGACATCGCAACCAATACCGGCACCTACAACCACGACGGGGAAGAGTTCCTCTTCGTCATGAAGGGGACAGCGGAACTCCTTCTCGACGACCAGCGGATAACCCTCCATGAAGGTGATGCCGTCTATTTCGACTCCACCCTCAAACACCGACTCCTCTCAAACGGCAACGGCGAAGTGAAGGTCATGGCCGTGGTGATGCGTTAACTACAGAGTACGCTGATTATCCGGCGAAAACGATTGACTGCCGCGGGTGACGACCCATTACGGCAGAAAACAGCCACGGCTGAAAGGGCCGGGCTGATCTCAAAGCAAGGAGTAACCATGAACATCCACGAGTACCAGGCAAAAGCGATATTGCGCAAGTTCGGCGTGCCGGTCCCCGACGGGCACGTCTGCTACAACGGCGCCAGCGCCCGCGAGTGGGCCAAGCGCCTCGGTGACGGTCCCTGGGTGGTGAAGGCCCAGATCCACGCCGGCGGCCGGGGCAAGGGTGGCGGGGTCAAGCTCGCCCGCACCTCCGAAGAGGTCAGGCTCACCGCCCGGGACATGCTCGGCATGACCCTGCGCACCCACCAGACCGGCCCGGAAGGGAAGGTCGTCACCCGCGTCCTCGTCGAAAAC
>Ga0073934_10003019_pt1 | contig 32438 bp, 26 predicted proteins | sample LarsenN4metaG_FD_76834 | JGI IMG/M metagenome (GOLD analysis project Ga0073934, IMG submission 76834) | Hot spring sediment bacterial and archeal communities from British Columbia, Canada, to study Microbial Dark Matter (Phase II) - Larsen... ...
TAAATCAGAGGCGCCGTGTCTTAAAGACGGCTTGAACCGCCGGATACGGAACCGTACGTCCGGTGGTGTGGGAGGACGGGACGGACCTCACGGTCTGTCCCTCCTACCCGATTGGGTATCTGCTCAAATTGAACTGATTGTTCCGATCGTTGGGAAAGTGGTGGAAAAGCGGCCGCCGTCGTGCTGCCCAAGCTTGAGCAGGCGACACATCCGCTAGCGTGAGCTATTTGAGAAATATCTCAATGAGCAGATAAGCGATGAAAATGAAGGGATTACCACGCCAAGGGTCAGCACGAGGAATGTAGAAAGCAAGCTGTCACTACTGTCTCGTTTCTTGCCTGCCACAGCGGACATTTTAGCGCTTCAAAATGTGCGAACATACTCAGAAAATTTCGATCGGAACGATAGGTTCTGGCTATAGAGGGTTATGGAAGAAACCGTGAATAATCGAAAAGCATCTTTACGAGGCTCGGTACCAGACGGCCGGCGGGGAGTGGTCGACGGTGCACCAGCGTTACATAAACCGCCTGACGAGCACAGCGTCAAAATTTTTGCCGAAAAACTTCGTTGGAATGATTCCGTGGTCGTGCCACGGGAATTGCGACGGAAGCAGCAATCTGCTAACGAATTGATTTCGCACGGAGAGGTGGCCGAGCCCGGTTGAAGGCGCTTGACTCGAAATCAAGTGTACGGGGAACCGTACCGGGGGTTCAAATCCCTCCCTCTCCGCCAAACCCTTCTCTCTTTTCACACTCACGGCCGAGCTCTCGAACGCTGTGTCCACTGCGGGGCGGAGTAACTGAAGTTTACTACAATATCAACTGGGTCCTGGCCTCACCGTTAGTCCACGGCTCCGGCGACTGGGCTCGCGAGGTCGCAAACAACGGGGCTGGCCGCATCCACGTCAGCTATGGAGCGGACGTGAGCGAACGCAATCTCGTTCTTTTTCTGCCGTCAGTGGGGTGCACTCCAACAGCACCATAATCCCGCGCGCGGTATCCTGCTCGCGGTCCGCCAGACTCCGATAGAGGGTGGCCAAGTTGCGGGAATGGCCTTGAGATAACTTCGGCCAAATAGCTTATTTTAATATTAAAAATAATGGTATATGATTGCACGCTGTCGTGTTATAGAGACTATAACTGCAAATAGTTGCTTACCAGAAGGAGGTAGCGATGCTCAATCTAATGCGGTTCATGTTATTCTTTTTATTGCTGCAAGTCGGCGCCGCGACGGCGGCGACGTCATTGCTTGCGGCGGAAGGCAGAGTCCTCGTCTTCGGCCGCGCGCAGGATGATCCGGTGCGAGCCATAAGAGATCGACAGGAATTCGTCGATTACATGGCGAAAAAAATGGCCCATGTCGGCATCTCCTCGGGAAAAATATTAGTGGTCGATAATCTGCACCTTCTATCGAACGCCATCAAGGAAAAGAAAGTGGATCTGTTCCATGATTCGCCGGTCCCCACAATGGTTCTGGCGCGCCAAACCGGGGCGATTCCGATCCTCAGGCAATGGAAATACGGCGAGGCGGAATACGAGAGCGTCATTCTTGCGCGCAAGGGGAGCGGCATCGAAAATCTGCCCGATCTAGAGGGCAAGGTGCTCGGCTTCGATGAACCGCACTCGACCTCGGCGCATGTGGTGCCGCGGATGTTGCTCACCGAGAAAAAAATGAAGCTGGTCCATGTGAAATCCACCGGCGCAGCAAAGCCCAAGGCGGTCGGATATGTCTTCGGCAGCGACGGCAGCGCGGTTAACTTGTTGATCACCGGCCGGGTCGATGCCGCGGCGACATCGCTACGGGAATACGAAGAACTTAGACCCGAAATCCGCGACAGTCTGAAGATTGTCGGCAAGACCATGTCGGTGCCGCGTCAGCTGATCGCCGTGCGCAAGGATCTCGATCCCAAACTGGTCAAAGCTTTGCGCGAAGTGTTGCTTGCAATGGATAGCGATCCGGAAGGGCAGCAGGTGTTAAAAAGACAGCAGAGGTCGACCAAGATCGACGAAATTCCGCCGAGCGCGATGCAGCAGCTGAGAAGCATCGAAAGATTTGTCTTCTCCATGCCGGAGAAAGTCAATTCGTGGTAAGCGGCGCTGATGACCTTAAAGGTAAAGCCGGGACTAAAGCTAAAGGTCTTTCTCTCCTTTGCGCTTTCGTACCTCGCCGCAGTGGGGACGCTCACGTTCCTGACGATTCGTTCGGAGCGGAATTTGCTCCTCGAGCAAATGGCCGCGCGGGCAAGGGTCGGCATCAATCTCATGGAACTGAGCGTCGCCAACCGGCTTTATCGATTGGACGTTTTCCAGCTCGAGACGATTGCCCGGGAGGCCAAGGCGCTCCCTGATGTCGAATACGCCTATATTTACGATACCAAGGGCCGCATCGTCGGCGACTTTCACGAAGATCGCAGGCGGCTGTTTTCGACCTTCGACGACGCACTCGGACGAAAAATCATTCATTCACCGGATACCCTGGTGCACATCGACGATGACAACGGCATTCTCGATGTCTCCAAGCCGGTCAACTTAAATCATGAGCGGCTGGGCGGGATTCGCTTGGGCCTGGATCTCAAGCCCGTGTTCGCGCAGATCCGCAGCCGCACCATCCATGCGGTGGTGATCGCCACGCTTATTTTTCTCCTCGGGCTGATCATCATCTTCGTCATCACCTTGAGATTCATCAAGCCCATTGAGCGGCTGATCGCCGCGGCAAAACACATCGAAGAAGGAGATTTGCAGTATCGGGTCAATATCCAGCGGGATGATGAAATCGGCACGTTGAGCGCAGCGTTCGACCAGATGGGTGAACGCCTGCTTCAGCGTGAACGGGAGCTCAAACAGTCGCAGGATACGCTGCGGCGGGCGGATCGCCTCTCCTCTCTGGGTTTGCTCACCGCCGGGCTGGCGCACGAGATCCGTAATCCCTTGGTCGCCATCCGCACCTTCACTCAACTGCTGCCCGAACGGTACGACGATCCGGAGTTCCGCGAGGGGTTCCAAGGTCTGGCGCTCAAGGAGGTGGATCGGATCTGCGGGCTGATCACGGACCTATTGAGCTTCGCCCGCCCTTCGAAACCCAATGTGGCGCCGGAAAATGTCAGCGACGTGGTCGATAATATCGCGCGTATCCTGGAAACCCAGGCGAAAGAAAAGGGGATCACGATCGTGCGCCAGTTCGGCGCCAATTTGCCCAAGGCTTGGATTGACAGAGAGCAGATGAAGCAGGTATTTATGAACCTGATTTTGAACGCCATTCAGGCGATGAAAGGAACCGGAACGATCACTCTGGTGAGCCGGTCGGTTAGCAAAAATGGCACCCAGCCAGCCGCCGAGTTCATCCAGATCGAAATCAAAGACAATGGGGTTGGCATTCCGGAGGAACATCTGCACCACATCTTCGATCCCTTTTTCACCAGCAAGGACGAGGGAAGCGGCCTGGGATTAGCGGTGTCGCATCAGATTGTCCAGGAACATGGGGGATTCGTAACGGTCGAGAGCAAAGTGGGAGCCGGAACTTCGTTTTTTGTCCATGTGCCGGTCGGAAAACCGGTTCGGCCGATCGGGCAGAGCGCCAATGTGAATGAAGCGAATCCTAATCATCGATGAATCGGAAGTTATCCGTGAGACCCTCGCGCTCATTCTCGGACGTGATTATGCCGTGTCCAAGCGCGCCTTTGGCGACCGACAGTTCCGCTTCTCCGATGCCCATGACGACTATGACCTGCTGATCGTCGGCGTGGCGCCGCAGTTTGGCTGGGAGGCGATGACTCTGGCGCGCCTTTCGACTCAGCTGCGCTGCGCGGTGCTCTTTCTGGTCGATTCCAAAGCCGCAGCGCGCCATTTTTCCGAATCGACCGAGATCGCCTGCCTGCCGAAGCCCTTTAACCCCTACGAGCTGCACGCGCGAGTGAGCCAGCTGTTGGCGCGTCGGCGCGATCCCGCCGGCCCGCCGAGGCCGGAGCGCGGCGAAGCGGCCGATCTCCGGCGTTTTTTGGAATTTCCGTACGTTAGCCGGAGCGTTGCCACTCTCACGCAAAGATTTGCCGCGACGCCGTTACCGATTCTGATATTTGGCGAGCTCGGCTGCGGTCAGGACAATCTCGCCCGAGCGATTCAAGCCGCGCAACCGAATTCGAGCATACGCCTGTCGTTGAACATCGCCGAACTGAGCGAGGAGCGCCTGGCGCGCACCGGCGTAGAGCTGTCGCAATGGCGCGAGATCTATGGAGCCGCGCCGCTTCTGCTGATCCACAATCTCGATGTTTGTGATGCGGCGGGGCAAGCCATGCTCTTGCGGTTTCTGGACGAACAGGGCGAGCACGACGGCGCTTTGCGTTGCTTGAGCACCGCAACGGGCGATCTGCTGGAGCGCGTGTATGGCGGTGGGTTCCTGGCGCCGCTCTATTACCGGCTGGCCACGCTCACGCTCAAGCTATTACCGCTGCGCCAGCGTACGGAAGACATCCCGTTGATTGCCGACCGGTTCGTCCGTTGGCATGCTCCTGCGCTGCGGGTTGCCGACGCGGTTTTTTCCGCCGATGCCCATGAACGGCTGAGAAACTATCTTTGGTTCGGTAATCTCAACGAGCTCGAGACCGTGGTCGCGCGCACGCTAGCGGTGCGCGGAGGCGGGGCGATTCATGCGGACGATCTGGTTTTTGACTTCGGCGATCCGGTTATGGAGGTCAAACCCTTCGAAACAAATTTCTTGGCCGAGCCGAAACTAGCAGTGTATAATACGACTTCTCGTGCGAACGGATCGGCAGAGAGCTCGGTCAAACCGATTGAATTGAGCGTGGTTATCCATGAGCTCGCCCATGAGCTCAAGAATCCGATGGTGACGATCAAGACGTTCGCTCAACTGTTGGGAGACCGCTATCAGGACGAGAATTTTCGCTCGCGCTTCCAAGAGATCGTCGGCGATGACATCGAGCGGATGGATGATCTACTGGAAGTCATGATCGAGTTCGCCGATTTCGCCGAGCCCAAGCCGCAAATCGTGGCGCTCGGTGAAAAACTGTCAGGCATCGCCAATGAGATTCAGAGCGAAGCCAACAAGCGGCAAACCCGATTCGAGTGGAAGAGCAACGGCTCCGACCAGGAGATCCGCAGCGACGAATCCCAGCTGACGTTTATTTTGAAAAACGTCATGCTGGCGGTTCTAGCGCAGGCGAAGCTGGGCAGTGAGATCACCGTTGATATGACGGGTAAGGGTTCGCTCACCATCCAGTGTCAGCGGGAGAGCGCGCGGGTGGCGTCGATCGGCCGTTACCTGAACGATGCCGCGGCTCAACCGAGCGGCGGCATGCTGCCGCTGCGGGTACTGCTGGCGCAACAGTTAATGGAAAGAAACGGCGGCCGGTTCAGCATCGATCAATCGGCGCCGGACCAGGACGTTTTTAGATTGGAGTTCCCGATTGGATAGCACGGAAAAGAAAGCCGATATGAATCAACCGATGATCTTGGTTGTGGACGATGAGGCTGGGGTGCGGCAATCGCTGCAGCTGGTGTTCAACAAGACTTATCGCGTGCTCGAAGCCCCTTCGGCCGACGAGGCTATCCAGAAACTGACCGAGGAAAAACCGGACCTCGTCCTGCTCGATATCATGATGCCCGGCGCCGACGGGCTCACAGTCCTCAAGCAGATCAAATCGATCCACCCAGACTGCCAGGTGATCATGTTAACGGGGCTGAACACGGCGCGCACGGCGTTTGCAGCCAAGGGCACCGGCGCGTTCGATTACGTCACCAAGCCCTTCGACGTCGAGGAATTGAGATTGCGCGTCGAGCACGCGCTCGAGAAGGTGCAATTGTCGCGCGAGCTGGAGCGGCTGAAGGAAGAAGTCGGGCGCAAATACGGCATCGATCATATCATCGGCAAATCGAAACAGATCATCGACGTCTTCAAGGCCGTCAGCATGGTGGCGGCGAAGAAAAGCACGGTGCTGATTACCGGCGAAAGCGGCACGGGCAAGGAATTGATCGCGCGCGCGATCCACTACAACAGCGACCGGCGCTCCAAGCCGTTCGTGGTCGTCAATTGCGCGGCGCTGCCGGACACGTTGATTGAAAGCGAATTGTTCGGCTATGAGCGCGGCGCGTTCACCAACGCTTCGCAAAAGAAGGTGGGCCGTTTCGAGCTGGCGCACGGAGGCACCCTGTTTCTCGATGAGATCGGCGAGCTCAATCTCGGCACCCAGGCGAAATTTCTGCGCGCCATCGAACAGGAAACCTTCAGCCGGCTCGGCGGCACGGAAGAAATCAAAGTGGATGTGCGGGTCATCGCGGCGAGCAACCGCGACCTGGAACAAATGGCCAAAACCGGCGAATTTCGCGCCGACCTGTTCTATCGGCTCAACGTCGTTTCCCTGTTTTTGCCGCCGCTGCGCGAACGGCGCGAGGACATTGCTCTGTTGCTCGACCACTTCTTACGGATGAAAGCGCAGGAGCATTCCATCGCGATGAAATCTTTGTCGCCGGAAGTCGTGGACTTTTTTACCGCCTACCCGTGGCCGGGCAATATTCGCGAGCTGGAAAATCTCATCGAGCGGCTGACGATCCTGACGCCGCACGAAACCATCACGCTGCGCGATCTGCCGGTTGGGATGCGCTCGACCGATCAGACGGCGACGTTGAAGGAAGACGTTTTGACCGGCGCGCGGCCGCTGAGCGACGCCGTCGACGAGTTCGAGCGCGAATTGATCGTTAAGGCGCTGCAGCGCACCGGCTTCAATCAGACCAAGGCGGCTTCGCTATTGGGCACGAGCCGGCGCATCCTCAAATACCGCATTGAGAAACTCAATATCAATGATCCCAACGACGTAGAGGAAGAAGCAAAATTATCGACATAGTTGGACAATTTTGTTCCTCTATTACGGCCTGAGACTCTTCTAAGCGCTCTTAAGCTCCGCAAAATTCGTTGGTTTCGGTTTTCCACCAGATGGCATATCCCTTGCTGAACCAAGGGCCATGGAAACCAGCAAACCGCACATCCTGATCGTCGATGACGAGATGGGTCCACGCGAATCACTCAAAATGATTCTCAATCCTTACTACACGGTTCATACTGCGGAACGCGGCGCTCAAGCCATCGAGATGCTCAAGCAGATACCGGTCGATCTGGTAACGCTGGATCTCAAAATGCCCGGTCTGAGCGGCATCAATGTTCTGGAAAAAGTCAAGGAGCATGACCCCGACATCGAGGCGATCATCATCACCGGCTACGGTTCGCTCGATACCGCCATCGAGGGGCTCCGGCTGGGCGCTTTCGATTACATCTCCAAACCCTTCGACGTGAACCACATTTTGGCATTGGTGCGGCGCGGGTTGGAGCGCCGCAATGCGAAGGCGCGCTTGCGGCAGGTCAAATCGGATTTTCTCTCCAATGTGTCCCATGAGCTCAGAACCCCGTTGAGCGTGGTGGTCGGCTTTGTCTACTTGCTGCTCAATCAGGTCATCGGTAAGCTCAGCGAGGACCAACAGAAGATTCTGGAGACGGTCTATCGCAATTCGGAAGAGCTGCTCGAGCTGATCGACAACGTTTTGTGGATGACTTCGCTAAATGTCGGCGACAGCATCGCGGCCATGGAACCCTTCGATGCCGCCGAGGTAGTCAACTCGACGATCAAGCGCTATCAGAAGACGATTCAGGAGAAAGGGCTGCGTTTGAACGTGCAGCTGCCGCCGTCGGGCTTGGCGATCGTCAGCGACCGCGCCAAGATCGAGCGGGTTTTTCAGAATATCTTCAATAACGCGGTCAAGTTTACCTCGAGGGGCGAAATCACCGTCAAGGCCTATCTGTCCGGTGATCGCAGCAGGATCGAATTTGAAGTCATCGATACCGGCACCGGCATCGAGGCGAGCAAAATCGACTCCGTCTTTGAACCCTTTCACCAGGCCGACTCCTCGTCGGTGCGGGCATTTTCCGGCCTCGGGCTCGGCCTGACCGTGGCCCGCCGCATGGCGGAGCTGGTCGGGGGCAAGCTAACCCTGACGAGCCAACCCGAGGTCGGCACGCGCGTAATCATGAGTTTCCCGGCGCAGGCGCGCAGCGCCGCTCCGCTAGCGGTGGAACAGCGCAGATACGGCTAGCCGCACCCCGGCACGATCGAACCCCGAAACGGAGCGCACTCGCCGTGTCGGCGCTCCATCTCCTGATCGCTGCCGCAAGGGGATTGGAACCGTCAGGCACTTATCACGGAACCGAGCCTATTGAACGACTCGGGGCACAATCACCAAGTCTTCCAGCGCAAACGTCAGCTGCACCCGGTCGCCCGTTCGATACAGGGGCTTTCCCTTGGGATTGGCCACCCGGACTTTGAAGGTTTTTTTGGCCACGGAGATTTCGTATTCGACAAAAGCGCCCTGATAGGCCGATGCGACAATGGTTCCGGCAAGTCGCGGGCCGGCGCACTGTTCGCCGCCGTCGCTTATCCGCACCGCTTCCGGGCGGATGCTCAATTGGATGCTGTCGCCGGCCCGGAACGGCGCGCCGCTAGCGGTCAGGCTGCTCCTGGAGATTTCCAGGGTTTCTCCGCTTTCGGTAATGAGCTGCAATGAGTGCTCGGAAAGGCCCTCAATGATCGCCGGGAGCAAATTCGCCTGACCGATAAAGCCGGCGACGAAGTCATCAGCCGGCTGTTCGTAGATAGCCCGCGGCTCGCCTTGCTGGACAATCCTGCCCTGGTTGATCACCGCGATGCGGGTTGACAGCGCCAAGGCTTCTTCCTGATCGTGCGTCACGTAAATCGTCGTCAGGCCGATGTCCCGCTGCAGCTTCTGCAGCTCCAAGCGCATCTCCACTCTCAGCTTGGCGTCGAGATTGCTGAGCGGCTCATCGAGCAGCAGCACTCGCGGCTGAACGACCAAGGTGCGCGCCAAGGCGACGCGCTGTTGTTGCCCGCCCGACAGTTGCGAGGGCCGGCGCTCCTCCGTCCCCGTGAGCGCCACTTGATTGAGAGCGGCGCGGACGCGGCGGATGATTTCATCGGCTGGAAGCTTGCGCTCGCGCAGGCCGAACGCAACGTTTTCGAAGACGCTCAAGTGCGGCCACAGCGCGTAGCTTTGAAACACCAAGCCGACGTCTCTGCGCCAGGGGGGCACCCGATTGACGGGCTCGCCGTCGATGCGCACCCAGCCTTCGTCAGGCTGAACAAATCCGGCGATCATGCGCAACAAGGTGGTCTTGCCGCAACCGCTCGGGCCAAGCAGGGTAAAAAACTCGCCGCGCTCGACGTGCAAGTCGATGCGGCGCACGACCCATTGCTCGCCGTAGCGTTTGCCGACCTTTTCCAGCGTGACCTCGCCCGCTTGCACGGCTAAATCCTAAAAGCGCTGCCGGCTCGGCCGCCGAACACGCGGTGCGTCAGATAGGTTCCCGCGGAAACCAACAAAATGGCCACCACCCCCAGCGCCGCTCCCGCGCCGCGGCCCAAGGGGCTCTGCATGTAAAGGTAGATTCCATAAGAAATCGGTCCAAGCTCGATGCGCGGCACCAACATAATCGTCGACGCCAGCTCGACGCACGACGTGATGAAAGCGATCAGCCCGCCGGCGATCAGCCCCCCGGTGATCATGGGCAAGGTAATTTTCACAAACGTACGCCAACGGTTGGCGCCGAGATTCTGCGCCGACTCCTCGAGGGCGAGGTGCACTTGTTGCAGCGCGGCGTAGCAAGCGCGCACCGTATAGGGCAAGCGGCGCATCGTGTAGGCGATGACCAGGATCATCCACGACGATGTCAGCGGGCCGCCGGCGCCTGGAAAGTCCCAACCGTGGAATACGCGCAGATAGCCGACCGCGAGCACGACTCCGGGAATAGCCAAGGGCAGGGTCGCGATCGCATCCAATAAGTTTCTGCCCGGCAAACGGGTGCGCAGCAGCAAGTAAGCGATGGTGGCGCCGAGGACAATATCGATGGCCGCGGCGAGCAAGGTGTAGATCAGCGTGTTGATGACGAAGTGAGGCACGCGGAAGAGGATCTCATGATAATGGCCCAGCGTGTAGGTTTCTGGGAGCAGCGTAAAACTCCACACTTTGGCGAAGGAAAGGACCGCGATGCCGATGTGCGGCAACAAACTGATCCCCAACACGATCACGATCACCAGCCAAACCAGCGCCGACGTTGCGCCCTGGAGTTTTTCCGTGATGGGCGCGGCGCGCTGAACGGTGGCGTATTCGGCCAGGCTCAGATATTTCCGCGCGGCGAGCAGGGCGGCGAGCGAAAGCACGACCAGCACGACGCAGACGACGTAACCGTCAACGTCGTCCATGCCGATGGTGGTGATGCGCAGATAAGCCTGCGGCGCGAGCAGATTCTTGTAGTTCAGCATCAGCGGCGTGCCGAGATCGTCGATGGCGCGGATGAACGTTAACAGCGATCCGGCAATAAAGCCGGGCAGCATCAGAGGCAGAGTAACGCGGCGAAATAAACGCAACCCATGACAGCCCAAGTTCTGCGCCGCCTCTTCGAGAGACGAATCGATGTTGGCCAGCGAGACCACCGTGTTGAGCATGATGAAAGGAAAAAAGTGCAGCGTTTGCACCAGCACAACGCCGGCCAAACCTTCCATGAATGGAATCGAGACGCCGAACCCTTGCATTAGCAATAAGTTCACCATGCCGCTGCGGCCGAGGATCAGTTGCAGCGCGACGGCGCCGACGAACGGCGGAATCACCAAAGGGAGAGTCGCCGCGGTTTGCAGCAGGAGTTTGCCGCGGAATTCATAGCGCGCGAGCACGTAGGCCAGGGGCAGCGCGAAGAGGGCGCTGAAGAGCACCACCAGAAACCCGCTCCACAGGGTGTTCCAGAGCGCGTCGCGGAAAAGCGGCCGGCGAAAGAAGTTGGCGAAGTGAAGGAGGGTCAGATTGCTCTGATCGTCGGAGAGCGAAATCCACAGGACTCGCCCGACCGGATAGACGATAAACGCGCATAAGACCGCCAGCAACAGGGCCAAAATGGCGCCCTGCCACGCGTCGATGCTTGCGCGCGGTCCCGACACCCCGTCTATCTCGCGGCGGCCAGGGCTTTCTCGGCCAGCTCTTTAGCCTTGCCGTAATTGCCTCTGGCAAAGTTCTCCCACTCGGTTTCCAATTGCGATTTGAGGCCGGATTTGGACCTGAAGGCGCCGGTCACTTCCTTGTCCGCCGCGCGCTTGTCGCTGATGGGCGCCTGCGTGAGCAGTTTGCGAGCCTCGGCGGCGAGGTTCCTGCCCTGGGCCGCCTGGGGAGACTTGCTTTTCCCCAGCGCGGCTTCGGCGCCGTACACGGCCTTCCACGCGTCGCGCAGTTCTCTGTGGCGGTAGGTGATGATGTGATCATAAAGCGAGTTGACGACGTCGCGGCGGCTGGAAGACAACTGGTCGTTGAACTCGACGCCGCCGAGTTTGCGTTTGAACGGATTAGGATAATCCTTGGGCGCTTTGGCGTACAGCTCTGGAATCACCGGCAAGCGCGCAATCTCCGGCGCGAATAGGACTGTTTGGCCGGCTTCGCTGAGCAGGTAATCGACAAACATCCGGGCTTCCTGAGGATTGGGGCCGCCTTTGACAATGCCGACGCTGGCCGGCACGACCGAGGTGAGCGATGGATAGGCGAACTCGACCGGCTGGCCGCTGGCGATGGCGGATAGACCGAAGAAGTCGATGACGACGCCGATGCCGTATTGGCCGCTGATGACCGCCTCCGGCACGCCGAAACTGCGCTCGGTGATGCTGCCCATGTTGCCGCCGGAATTGAGCAGCAGCGCCCAGCCTTTGTCCCAGCCGTAAGCCTGCAAGATGGTTTCGATGGTCAGATGGGTGGTGCCGCTGCGGGAGGGCGCGCTGATGACGAGATGGTTATAGTAACGCGGGTCAGTGAGGTCGGTCCACTCTTTCGGCGCCGGCAGCTTGTGAGCTTTGAGATAGTTTTTGTTCCACATCAGGCCGTAACCGCTGATGGCAAAGCCGAAATACTTCCCCTCTGGATCGTGGATCGGAAAGTTGCCGATCTTGGCGGGGATCTTCGCCATGATCTCCTTGGGCGGCGCGTACTTTTCCAGCAGCCCGTCTGAATCCAACGTCTGAAACGCATCAGGCGCGCTGACCCAGAAGATGTCCGCTTCGGGCTTGGCTCTGGTCTCGCGCAGATAGGTCACGCCGGCATTGGTCTGTTTGCTGTTGACGACGACGTTGACGCCGGGATGTTTCGCTTCGAAGGTTTTCTTGTAGGTTTCGAAAAGCTCTTTGGGGAACGACGTAACGATGACGACGTCCTTGGCGATCGCGTTGCCCACGAACATGAACCAAAGCGCGCCGATAAGCAGGATCCCCTTTTTCATCTCGCCCTCCTGAACGTGGCGTTTATTCGAGGCGCCGGGCCTGAAAGGCGGCCTTTGCTGCGGATGCCCGAGCTTTCCACGACTCGCCGCCTTGTCGCCGTGATCGCTCCTGCCATGAACTCCAACCGCCTCGCGACGTAAGTCACCACGCTGGCTTTTGGCTGTCAAGAGTTAATTTAATTTTCCTAGCCCACCCACACCTCGTCGGCTTTGTCGACTTCTTTGAGCCTGACCTCGACCTTCAGATGGTTTGGCAAATTGATTTTCTTGCCGACGTAGTTGGCGGCGATGGGCAATTCCCGGCCGCCGCGATCGATCACCACCGCGAGATGAATCATCCGCGGCCGGCCCAAGTCGATCAAGTGATCGACGGCAGCGCGCACCGTGCGGCCGGTATTCAAAACGTCGTCGAACAGCACGACGATTTTGTTGGCGATATCAAAAGGCACGCGCGTGTAGTCGATGTTGCCCCCGGGGAGGAGCGCGTTCAAGTCATCCCGGTAAAGCGTGATGTCCATCTCGCCGACCGGGATTTCCCGCCGGTAGCGCCGTTTGATGATCTCGGCCAGACGCTTGGCTACGTACGGGCCGCGGGTGCGCACGCCGATGAAGGCGACCTGATCGAGTTCGCCATAAGCGCGGGCGATCTCGCGCGCGAAACGCTCGAAAATTGCACCGAGCTGAGCCGCATTCAGGATGCGCCGCTTCTTGGCTTTGTTTGCTGTTCTGGCCATCGGTACTCCGCTGCAGGTGAATGATTCGGGCGTCGGTTTCCCCTCTTTGGAAAAGAGGAGCGAGAGGAGATTTGTCGAGGCGGGCGAGGCTTCATCATTTTTTCACAGCTCCCCTTGCCCTTATTCATTGGCCACTCGGATCATGGTCTCCATCAAGAGTTGGGCGCCGAGGGCGATGTCTTCGGGCGAGGACCATTCGGCCGGGTTGTGGCTGATGCCGCGCTGGCTCGGAATAAAAATCATCGCCGCCGGAGTGATCTTGGCCATCTGCATGGCGTCATGGCCAGCGCCCGAGGGCATGATTTCGTAGTCGATGCTGCGCGCGCGGCAGATCTCTTGCGTGACCCGCAGCAAGCGCTTGTCCAGGGGCACGGGGTTTTCTTCGCGAATCGCGAGAATTTCGACGCCGATGCCGCGCTTGCGCGCGATCATCCGGGCTTGCGCTTGCACCAGCCGCGCCACGTGCTGTTTGGAGCGCGCCGATGTGCTCCGGATATCGACCAGAAGCTCGGCGCGCCCCGGCACGGCATTGATCACCCCGGGCTCGATTTTGATCGCGCCCACTGTGCCGACGACGCGTCCTTGCGCCAGCGAGGAAAATCGGCGGCAAGTCTTTTCGATGAATTCGATCAATAGCGCCGAGGCCACCAGAGCATCCTTGCGCATGTTCATCGGCGTCGTACCGGAGTGATCGGCTTGACCGCTGAAGATGATTCTGAAGCGGCTCGGCGCGGCGATGGCCGTGACCAGACCGATGCGCTTGCCGATCGCATCGAGAATCGGCCCCTGTTCGATGTGCAGTTCGAAATAGGCCTTGAGCGTCTTGGGATCGCGCCTCAAACGGCGCAACTGCTTGGGCGCGATGCCGAGGCCGGCGAGCACGTCGGCGAGTTTTGTTCCCTGAGCATCGACGGCATGGGTGAGATCCTGCTCGTGCACTTCCCCCGCGACCAGACTGCTGCCGAGAGTGGAGAAGCCGAAGCGGCTCGACTCTTCGCCGACAAAGCAGACCACTTCAAGAGCCGACTGAAGCGGAACTTTGTTTTCGCCGATGGTTCGAATCGCCTCGAGCGCGCCAATCACGCCTACCGGACCATCATACTTGCCGCCATGAACGACGGTGTCGAGGTGAGATCCCGCCAGAACGGCGGGTGCTTTCGGATCGCGGCCCTCCAGGCGGCCGAAGATATTGCCAATGGCGTCGATGTGTATCTTCAGTCCGGCCTGGCGCAGCAGATGAATCAGCACCTGGCGGCTGCGTAATTCTTTGACTGAAAACACCAGGCGCGTCACCGCGCCGCGACTGCCGATGCCGATCCGGCCAATGGCGTTCAAGTCGCGCATCAAGCGCCGCGCGTTGATGGCGATGCCGTCGGCAGAGTGAATGGGTCGGCGCGTGCTTGCCATGACGGCGGCCGATTGTATGCGGTTTTATCGGTGGGGACAAACCCTCGTTGCGGCGTCAGCCGATAAGGCAGGGGCGGTAAATCCCCTTTTCGTGCCCGCTTGGGCTGTGAAAAAAAATCTCCCTGTTTAAAAGGGACTTCTAAAAGCGGCGCTTCTTTTGAAGTGATTGAGAATGCGTATGGTTCGAGTGCTGATTACTCGGGAGCGATTGTGGCATTTTGCCGCCCAAAAAAACGTTGTAAGCGCTTACCTCGATAAAACCGCATCGTCTCGGCGAATGAAACCCGGCGGTCTTCCTTGCCGCGAGCGCACCTCGAGCCAGTCTCCCGTGGCTCCCACGACCCGGACCCTGCTGCCATTCGGAATGGTTCCGACTTTGCGGGAAGAACTGGACGGCTCCTCGAATACCGACGTGCTGCGGACGGTTTCGTACAAGCGGACCTCTGGAGCCGCGCTCGGCTCGGTCGAGCGTCCTTCGTCGCGGCGGAAGCTATTGCGCTGCGCACGACGCGTCCTTGAGGGTTCATCCGAACCCGCCTGCAACGTGGCGATTCGTTTGGAGCTTTCCTCAAGCTCTCTTTGGAGCTTAGCGACGCGATCCTCCATGTCCCTGATCTTCTCTTCCTGATCGCGGAGCGCGAAGGAATCTCCGTCGGCCGGCGTAAACGCCTTCCATGCCAGGAAGATAACCAGGACCAATCCCGTCACGCCGGCGCCAATCATTCCGATTTTTCGCGCCGGAACCATTTGACACCAATTTCTTATTGCGTTCATGAGCGGTCTAGGGAGCAAGCCGAGTGCCAAGGCACTTGCCGCGATAATCTGACGAATTTTGGGACATAACGGAATTCGCGCGCTCGAGCAGAATCGCAAGTCGAACCACCGCCGGTAAAATTGACTTGCGCATCACGCGGCTTGCGAGACCGGCACTTGACAGGCGCGCGCGAGATTGGTCTAGGTAGATAGGCAAATTTTCCGCGAGGAGGACCAAAGGGCATGGGGCAAATTCGGCACATCGCAATCAGTTCTGATGATACCGAGCGGCTGGCGCGCTTTTACAAGGAGGTTTTCGGTTTTCGCCAGTCCCGGCCGACGCCGGAAGGGAGAAGGACGATCTACTTAACCGACGGTCACGTAGAGTTGGCAATTCTCGAAAACACCAACCAGCAAAATTCCAACGGCTTACATCATTTCGGCATTCAAACCGATGAGTTCGACGCCGAAATCGATCGCGTCGAGAATCTGCAATCGAGCAAACGGATCCTCCGCGAGGGAGCCGCGTCCGAGCAAGCGTGGATTTCCGATCCATCGGGAAACCATATCTATCTATCCGTCAAGGGCACGCTTGATTACGAGCCGGTGGAAAAGTACGCCAACCGGAAGAAGAAATGAGAGCGAACTGGTTTTGCACCACGAAGAGCACGAAGGACACGAAGTTTAGAGAATTAAATTTTCGCAATGTCATTTTTCGTGGCAACAAGATCTTCACAAAAGAAAGGAACCGCCATGAACCAATTGCGTCACTTAGCCATAAGAACCGAGGAACCGGAAAAGCTCGCCGAATTCTACATCAAGGCTTTTGGCTTTCGCGAAGTCAGAGACGGATGGCCGCCGGCGGCAGGAGACGAGCCGAGGACGTTTCACTTGACCGACGGATATTTCGAGCTGGCGATTTTGGCCAACACGCCCAATCAAAGCCCGAACGGCTTATACCACTTCGGCATCAAAGTCGATGACATGGACGAGATCGCGCGTAAACTGCGCGAGTTTCAGAAAGATATTCAAGTGAGGCCCGAGGGCACATCCTTCGCGGAGCTGCGCGTATCGGATATCGACGGCAATATGATCGATCTGTCCGTGCAAGGCTTTCTCGATTACAAGCCGGTGCAATCCGAAAAGGAAAAGAAGTAATGCCGCACGATCGATCGGACGCCAACCGACCGCGGTCTTGGCGCGCGATCAGCGCCGCGGTTTTGCTGCTTTTCGGCGGCGCAGTCTTAAGCCCCGCCCGCGCGGCGGAAAAGCTCGACTGGCAAGCCGAATGGACCCAAGCGATCGCCGGCGCCAAGAAGGAAGGCGCGGTGTCGCTCCATGCGCACCGATATTCCCAAGGACAAGGTCCTGGCGGCGGCGCGGCGCGACGATAGCGCCAAGTATACCGTCACCGGCTTTCTCGATCCCGGCCCGCCGAGCAAACTCATCGACGAGCTTTTGGGAAGAAGAAAGGCGAACTGACGCACTCTGTCGCTTGTGCCTCTCGAACAGGTCAGTTTGGTGAGCACAGCCGTCGCTTAAAGAAAAAATTGTCCCCGCAGGAAGCGACGGAGTGCGGCGTTGGGTAGCTAATGCGCGTGGCGGGCGATGAAATCGCTGATGGTGTCGATGGCGCGCATCGTCTCAGGCTTGTCCGGCGAGGGCACCATGCGGTGTTCCGGCAAGCCTTCGAAGGTATCCACTTCGATCGTGCCGCCGCGCTTGCGGTAAGAAGCGATGAAGCGCTCCTGCATGGGCAACGGATGGTTGCGGTCGTTTGCCTTAAGCATCATGAGAATCGGCGGCAAGGCGATTTTCTCGTCCGAATCGACGATCGTCTGAGGGCTGCCTTCGGACATCGCTGCTTCCGTGCGCCAGTAATCGTAATGCGCTTGGATGTGCTCCTGGTTGTTGATCTCTTTGGCATAATGAAATCGATACAGCGGACAGATCACGGGCCAAGCCGCGATGACATAAGCCAGACTGGCGTCGTAAGTCGAGGGACCGGAGAGCGCGAGCGCCGTATAAGCGCCATGCCGCGGCCGGAGCGCGCTCAGCACGACTTGATGGCCGCCGCTGGAATTGCCGAAGGCGCCGACGGTGGTCGTGCCGTTCAATTCAGCCGCATGCGCTTTTAACCAGCGCACAGCCAAATTGATGTCGCAGAGGGAAGCCGGATAGCCCGCCTCCGGCGGCTGATGAAACTCCACCGCGGCAACGAGTATGCCGCGGGCCGCCAACGCTCTATCGATGCCGGCGTTGCTGGTGCGATCGCCGTTGTGCCAAGCGCCGCCGTGTACGTCGACGATGGTCGGGAAGGGGCCGGCGCCTTGCGGCTGATAGATGCGCAGCATCCAAGGCTTGCCTGCCTGACGCTGATACTCGACGTCGCGCTCGTTTATTTCATATGTATTTTCTTTGTTCATGGGCGGAATCTACCGCCGCCGAAGCGTGGTTTGCAAGCCCAAAATCATCGCGCCGTGACGGACGCACTGGCGGGCGCGGGCGAATCTGCCGCCGGATTCCAAGCGATGCAATACGAAAAAATTCCGCAGGCTCCCGGGAGTCCGGCGCGGGCTTTACACCGGGTGGGCATCGTCGTACAAACGACACGAGTTAAAGATCGGTCATGTTCTCGCGCGCCTCCAGGCGTGCTATGGATGACCGTACCGTAAAGGGAGCAGTTATGCGCGATGGCTTCAAAATCTATGACGCGGATACCCACCTCAATCCCACTGCGGAAACCCTGGCACCGTATTTTGATCCGGCGACGCGCAAGCGGCTGCCGGAGTGGGAGAGTTTCAAAGTCCCCTTCCGCATCGGCTGGGCCGGCGAGAGGCTCGAACCGCCCTACCGGCATCGTTACCGTTTCAAGAAGCGCGCCGGCTGGCGCGAGGAGCTACGCGTTTTGGGCGAAGCAGGACCGCGGCAGCATGCGGCGGAACACTTTCCAAAGTTTATGGGCAGCCGCTTTCCGACGCCGGGCGGTTCGGATGACGACGTAGAAGCGCGCATTCGCGACATGGACGACGAGGGCGTCGATGTCCAGCTGATGCTTCCCGGACTGCCGCCGGCCACCGACGAGGTCGATGTCGAGATGGCGTTTATCCGAGCCAATCATCGCTTTACTCAGGATTTCTGCAGCCGCTACCCGCACCGTCTGAAATCGTTGATCGTCGTAAGCAGCCGCGCGGTCGAGGCGTCCGTGCAAGAAATCAAAGTGTGGGCGCGCGCGCCATGGGCCGCCGGTATTTATCCCCACCTCGCCGAGGGCATGCCGATCGATCACCCGGATTTGGAGCCGCTCTGGGCGGCAGCCAACGAGGCCGGTCTGTGCGTCGCGCATCACAGTTTTACTTCCGGGTATCCCGGCTACCGCGACCTGTGGGACAATCCGTTCATCGGCCGCACGGCCTCGCATCCGTGGGGCGCGATGAGAGCCGTGAGCGCTTTTTTTGGCGCCGGCATCCTGGATCGCTATCGCGCCATCCGCTACTGCATTCTCGAATCCGGTTTCGGCTGGCTGCCGTTCTGGGCCGCGCGCATGGATGATCAGGCCGTGTACATGTCCTACGCCTTGCCGGAAAGCCTCGCGCGCAAACCGAGCGAGTACATGACCGGCGGGCGCTTCTTCGCCAGCGTGGTGATCCACGAGGGCGAAAAAATGGCCAAAATGGTCAACGATTTTCTCGGCGACGGTGTATTGATGTATTCATCCGATTATCCCCATGCCGAATCCCGTTTTCCCGAATCCACCCATCAGGTGTTGGCGTGGAAATCGCTCGGCGCCGAGGCCATGGCAAAAATGATGTGGCACAACGCGACGCGCTGCTTCGGCGAGCCCTAAGCACGCGCGAGGCTTGCGGCAAACTGCACATCGTTTTGTTGGCAACCCGGCATCGCTGTGTTATGACCTGGCCTATTCAGCACAGGGAGAGGCGTTGTTCCGATGAGCGAAGTTTCTTTGAAAGTCGGCGAGATGTTGTTGTCTACCGAGTCGATCGCGGTTTACCGGGACAAGCCCTTCGTGTTCGTGTCCGGACGCATTTCGCCGGTCTACATCGATTGCCGAAAGCTGCTGTCGTTTCCGGTCGAGCGCGAATATATCGTGACACAATTGGCCCACAAGGCCGAAAGCGACATCGGTCTTGATAAGATCGATGTGGTCGCCGGCGGCGAGACGGCGGGCATTCCCTATGCGGCGTTCGTCGCGCATCTGATCAAAAAGCCGATGATCTATATCCGCAAGCAGCCCAAAGGCTACGGCGGCACCAAACAGATTGAAGGCATTCTCCAGCCCGGCAAGCGCGTCCTGATGGTGGAAGATCTGATTACCGACGGTTTGAGCAAGCTTCGCTTCAACATCGGGGTGCGCGGCGCGGGGGCGAAAATGACCCATTGTTTGTGCGTGTTCGATTACGCTTCCAGCCGTTTGAACCAGCACGAAGGGCGCGACAATCTGGCCAAAAACGGCATTGAGCTGCATGTCCTGGCGGATTGGGACGATGTGCTCGATTCGGGCACGAGCAAAAACTATTTTACCGCGGAGCAGAAGGCGCAGATCATCGATTTTTTGCAAGACCCGGAGAACTGGGGCCGGAAGATGGGGTTTATCTAAGCGGGTTGCGCTTAGGTTCCGGTTCGTTCCCCATGAAAACCCTCATTCGTGATCCGCTCATCGTGACGATGAACGATGCTGGAGACGTGATCGAAAACGGCGCGCTGGTCATTGACGGCGATCGCATCACATACGTCGGGCCGGCGCAGTGGACGCCCGAAGGGCCTTTCGACAAAGTCATCGACGCCGGCCGGATGATCGCGCTGCCGGGCATGGTGAACGCGCATTGCCATTCTCCCGCCAATCTGGTGCGCGGCATGATGCCGAGCAAGCCGCTCGAAATCTGGCGCGCGTACTATCGCGCCTCGCTGCGCGACATGCGCGAAGATGACTTTTATGCCAGCGCGCTGCTGGGCGGCATGGAGATGCTCAAGAACGGCGCCACCACCGTGCTGGATCATTTCGCCGGCAGCGCCGCGTGCAAGTTCATGGGCGCCGGGGCGGCGATTCAGGCGCTGCGCGATCTCGGCCTGCGCCATGTGGCGGCGCTCACGCTAACCGATCAGCATTACGAAGACACCATTCCTTTGGGAAAAACGGATCCCGCTCTCCAAGACGAAATCAAGCGTATGAGCGCCAGCGAAGCGAAAAGCACGCAGGTTTGGCTCGACGAATGCGAAGAGTTCATCGAGACGTTCCACGCGCCGGAAAAATTGACCATCGCCTGTCCGGGCCCGTCCGCCGTCCAACGCTGCAGCGACGCGCTGCTAAGCGGATGCGCCGAGATGGCGCGGCGAAAAAAACTGCCGCTGCACATTCATTTAGCGGAGACCAAAGCGCAGCAGGTGCAGGGCCGTTCCCGCTACGGCCACTCGTTGCTGCAACATCTCGCTCAGCTCGGCATGCTCGGTGAAAATTTGTCCTGCGCCCATTCGATCTGGATCGAGGACAACGATATCGAACGATTCGCCAGCCACGGCGCGACCGCGGTGCACAACCCGGCGAGCAATCTGCGCATCGGCAGCGGCCTTGCCCAAATCAAAGAATTCCTCGCTGCCGGAGTCCTCGTCGCGCTGGGTACGGACGGCGCGGCTTCCAACGACGGACAGAACATGTTCGACGCCGTGCGCCTGGCGGCGTTGATTCACAATCAGGCCGGCAGCGATTTCCATCGCTGGGTCACGCCAGCGCAGGCGCTGGCGATGGCGACGCGCAACGGCGCGCGCGCTTTCGGGCTGGCGGCCGGCGCGCTCGCGGCCGGAAAACTTGCCGACCTGGTGTTGCTGCGCCGCGACGCGCCGGCTTATCGGCCGCTCAACGACGTCGTCAACCAGGTGGTGTTCTGCGAAAACGGCAGCAACGTGGATACCGTGATCGTTAACGGCGCGGCGGTGGTTGAAAGCGGCCGGTTGACAACGGTCGATGAAATGGAGGTCTTGCGCCTGGCGGAAAGCGCGCGCCGCCGCCTCGAGCCGTCGATGCAGCGGCAACTCGACGCCGCGCGCACGCTGGAACCGGCTCTGACGGAGATGTACTTTCGTGTGTTCGGAAAATAGCCGGCCCCATCGGCGCTATTCCAGCGGCGGCCGCCGCTCATGCCAGTCGGTCGCCTGTTCATAGGCGTACGCCGCGCGCAGGCAGGTCGCTTCTTCGAAAGGCGGAGCGACGATCTGGATGCCCGCCGGCAAGTTGCCGTCGGTAAATCCGCAGGGTAGAGAAATCGCCGGCAGACCCGTGAGATTGAATGGATTGGTGAAGTTCGGCCGGAGGTTCTGTTCAGTTGGATCGATGGCGGCGAACGTCTCAGGCGGGCGAGCGGCGCCGGGTACGGCGAAAATATCCACTTGAGCAAAATTTGCCCGGATCTGCCGGTTCAAAACCGCCCGCGCCCGCTGTGCGGCGAGATAATCCGCCGCGCTCAAAAAAGCGCCTTCGAGAATTCTTCGGCGCACGGAGCTGCCGAACTTCATCGGCGACTCGCGCAGAGACGGTTCGTGGTAGGCATACGCTTCGCACACGAGAATCGTCTGGTTGGCTTTGCGCGCGCTGGCGAACGGCGTGCCGTCGAGGTCGACGATCTTGGCGCCGAGATCTTCGAGAACCTTCAGCGCTTGATTGAAAACCGCTTCGCTCTTTCGATCGATCCCGAGATTCTCATCGAACCAGTTTCTTCGCGGCACGCCGACGCGCAAGTTTCGGATGCCGTCTTTCATTGCGCTTCGAAAATTCGGCACGGGAAGGTCGGCCGAGGCATCGTCTTTCGGGTCATAGCCGGCGAGGACCTGCAGCAGGATGGCGCAGTCTTCGACGCTGCGCGCCATCGGGCCGGCATGATCGAGGGACCAGCTGAGCGGGACGACGCCGAAACGACTGACTCGGCCGTAAGTCGGTTTGAAGCCGACGATGCCGCAGTGCGAGGCGGGCGTGCGGATGGAACCGCCGGTGTCGGAGCCGAGCGCGCCGAAGCAAAAGCCGGCGGCGAGGGCCGCTCCGGAGCCGCTGCTTGAGCCGCCGGGAATACGGTCGGTATTCCATGGGTTTCGCGCCGCGGGAAACGGCGCATCGACGGATGGGCCGGCGAAGGCAAACTCGTGCAGCGCCAATTTGCCCAGCAAAACGGTCCCGGCTTCATCGAGCTTGGCAACGGTGGTGGCATCGTGCAGGGGCGTCCAGGTTGCGAGCAGCGCTGAATGACACGTCGTCGGCAAGCCCTTGGTCATGTAAAGATCTTTGAGCCCGATGGGAATGCCGTGGAGCGGTCCGCGATCGGCACCGGCCGCGAGCTCCCGGTCGGCCTGGCGAGCGCGCTCCAGCGCCCGATCCGCTGTGACGGTAATAAAACTGTGAAGCTTGCCGTCGAAAGCGGCGATCCGCTCGAGACAGGCTTGGGTTAATTCTAACGCCGAAAACTGCTTACGGCGGAGGCCGAGCGCGGCCTCGACGATGGTCAAGTAAACAAGCTCATTTCGATTCATGGCGGCTAGCTTCGCTGTCTCCGGCGTCGAATGTCGACGCCGGCTCGTCCGCGCTGGCGATCAGGCTGCGCAGTTCAGTGGCCTGGTCCCGGGATCGACGGACACCCGGTAGAATACGCTCCAATTCGTCATCTGCGAGCTTCAGTCCGCAGCGCTCGGCGAGCGCGCGCAAATCATCCAAAGTAAGTTGATCGGCCATTTTTTCTCCGCGTGTGAGCTAAACTTCGCCGCTCAACCCTTTTCTTCCACTTAGCAGTGCAACTGTCAAACCGATTCGCCCAACAGCGCGGCGAAAGGGGAGATCCCGGTTTCGTTGCTGGCATGGCGCTGGCAATAGCAGCGAGGGCAATTCACCGACTTTGCAGCGGCGGAAAAAAATCGCCGCACGGGGTGCGTTTTGGCGCTGATTTATTCAATTACGCTGTTCGTCAACGCGGCCTTGCTGTTCATTATTGAACCGCTCGTCGCCAAGATGATTTTGCCGTTCCTGGGCGGCAGCCCCGCGGTGTGGAACACGAGCCTGCTCTTTTTCCAGGCGTGTTTGCTTGCCGGTTATGCCTACGCTCATTTCGGCAGCGCCTGGCTCGGCACGCGGCGCCATGCTCTGGTGCATCTGAATCTACTCCTCGCCGGCCTTTTACTTTTACCCATTGTCCTGCCGACGCACTGGTTCGGCGATGCGAGCGCCAATCCGATCAACTTATTGCTCGGCGTGTTGGCGGTTTCGATCGGGTTGCCGTTCCTGGTGTTATCCGCGGGCGCGCCGCTATTGCAGAAATGGTTTGCCCAATCCAATCACCCGGCGGCGCGGGACCCGTACTTTTTGTACGCCGCGAGCAACGCCGGAAGTTTGATCGGGCTGCTCGCCTATCCCTTCGTGCTGGAACCGCACTTGCCCGTGACGGAGCAGAATCAATTCTGGTTGCTCGGCTATCTGGTCTTGCTCACGCTCGTCGCGCTTTGCGTGCTGTTTTATTTGCGCCCATTTTCCAGTACTCGCGATGAAAACGGCGCGCCTCGGCGAGCGGCGGAAGAGGAGCGCGACTCTGACGCCGCCAAGCCAACGGCGGCGCGCCGTTTGCGCTGGGTCTTATGGAGTTTCGCGCCGTCGAGCCTCCTTCTCGGCGTGACTTCATACATCACCACCGATATCGCTTCGGCGCCGTTCCTATGGGTGGTGCCGCTGGCGGCTTATCTGCTCTCCTTCATATTGGCATTTTCGCGCAGCGCCTGGACGACGCACCCGATTGTGCTCCGCTGCCAGGCGTTTTTTCTCGTCGCCGGAGCCGTGACGATTTTCCTCCACGCCAATGAACCGGACGAACTTCTGCTGCCGCTGCACCTCGCCGGCTTTTTCGTCACTGCGCTGGTCTGTCACGGACGCTTGGCGCAGGACCGTCCGAGCGTCAAACATCTGACGGAGTATTTCCTCTGGCTATCGTTGGGCGGTGTGTTGGGCGGCGTGTTCAACGCCCTGATCGCGCCGATCGTTTTCAACCATGTGATCGAATATCCGCTGGTGCTGGCGTTGGCCGCGTGGATGCGGCCCGGCACTCAGCCGCGCCGATCGAGCGGAATGGAGCGGCTGGGTTGGCTGGTTCCGCCCGCCATGATCGCGGCGATCGTGCTCATCGCTGCCGGATTAAAACAACAAGGGATTTTGCCGCCGGCGAACGACCGATTACTGATTGCCGGACTGACCGGACTGTTCTTGCTGAAGATCGCGCTTCGGCCGCGCCAATTCGGTCCCGGTTTGCTGCTGCTGGTCGCGCTTTCACTCTGGTATCCGACTCCGATGGGAAAGATCCTTTATAGCGACCGCAGTTTTTTCGGCTACTACCGGGCGGCGGCCGACGCCGACGGCAAGCGAACCGTTTTGTTTCAGGGCACGACCATTCACGGCGCGCAAAGCGCCGAGCGCGAGACCAAGCTCGTGCCGTTGGCTTATTATCACCGAACCGGCCCAGCGGGGCAGGTCTTGGTCAGCCCATCGCAGCAGGGTAAGCGCCAAATCGCCGTTGTCGGTTTGGGCACCGGCGCGCTCGCGTGCCACGGCACCCACGAGCAGGCCTTTACTTTTTACGAGATCGATCCGCTGGTCGAAAAAATTGCCCGCGACGACCGCCTGTTCACGTATCTGCGCGATTGTCCGCCGCGCATCAGTGTCGTGATCGGCGACGCGCGCATTTCCCTGTCGAAGGCGGCCAACCATAGTTACGACGTGTTCATACTCGACGCCTTTAGCTCGGATGTCGTTCCGGTCCATTTGCTGACGCGCGAAGCGGTGGAGCTGTACCTAGCGAAAACCGCGCCCGACGGCATGCTGCTCTTCCATGTGTCCAACCGCGTGATGGATCTCGCGCCCGTGCTCGATCGTTTGGCCGCCGAACTGGGCCTTGCCGCGTATATTCAAAACGATCTGCAGATCAACCCAGAGGAGTGGGCCGAGGGAAAAAGCCCGTCGCGTTGGATTTTGATGGCCCGGCAGGCAAAGTTCGTCGCGCCTGTCCTGGCGAATGGACGGTGGGAGCCGCTGCTGGGCGGGCTTGGCGGCGATCTATGGACCGACGATTACTCGGATCTCCTGAAGGTGATTCGCTGGCGCTGATGCGGAAACGTGTCTGGCGTCTAGAGTTTAGAGTCGAGCGTCTGAACGCGGACGCTAGACGCCAGACGCCGAACACTGACTAGCGCAGATTTCCGGTGTGGCCGAGCGAATATCTTCCCGGCTGGGGCCAAACGGTCAGGCCGTGCGGTTCGGTTTTTACCGGAATGCTTTTGACAATGCCGCTAGCCGTATCGATGACGTATACCGAATTGTCATAACGGCCGGAGAGCCAGAGCTGCTTGCCATCGATGGTCACATTGCCCATGTCGGGGCTGCCGCCGCCGGGTATCGGCCAAGTCGCTTCCACTTTGCGCGTCGCGAAGTCAATGACGCTCACGCTCCCCTTGCCCTTGGGCGGTCCGTAAACGCGGGCGACGCCGCGATTGGCGACGTAGAGTTTGGTTCCATCGCGACTCGGATACAGGCCATGGGCACCGAGGCCGGTCTTGACGTGGCCGACCTCGACAAATTTGTCGCCGTCGACCAAGAACACCCCCTCGGCCTTCATGTCCGCGATGTAAAAAAGCTTGCCGTCGGGCGAGATGCGCACGTCCTGCGGCATGCCGCCTCTGGAAAGTTTTAGATAGCCGACAACTTTCCTGTCCACCAAGTCGATCTTAGCGAGCGTTTGGGCGTATTCGCAGGTAAAGATCGCGTAGCGTCCATCGATGGAAAAATCGGCGTGATTGATGCCCTTACATTGCGGCGTGTCGATGGAGTATTTCATCGCCATCGTGTGCGGGTCGCGAAAGTCGAGTCGCAAGCGCGCCTCGGCGACAATGATGGCGGCTTCGCCGTTGGGACTGAAGTACATATTATAGGGATCATCGACGGGAATGTTCTTTCCCGGCTTGCCGGTGAGGGGATCGATGGGTGTGACGCTGCCGTCGGTTCTGCCCTCGGCATTGTTGTTGACCCAGAGCGTTTTCAGGTCCCACGACGGCACGACATGCTGCGGATGAACGCCGACCTTGAATTTGTCGACGACTTTGAGGCTCTGCGGATCGATGACCCAGACATCGTTGGAACTGCGATTGGGAACATAGACGCGGTGCAAGTGCTTGGCGACCACAGGGCTAAGTTTGTCCGGCCGGGTTTCACTGTAGAGATTGTTGGGATCGATCACCGGCGGCATGCCGGGCACGGTTTGGATGGCCCGAGCCGCTTCGGCGGCTTGGCCCTCGGGCGGGCAAAGGATCACACACAGCACCGACACGGCCAGCGCCGAGCCAAACGTCCGGCAAAGTCTCATCATCGAACCTCCAGGGTGAAATTGGCCTGCCTGGCGGAGATCGCCAGGCAGGCCAATTTTAGATGATCCTGCCGTGAATTACGATATGGAATTTTACGCAGCGGATTTTTTTGCTTTGGCCTTTTGCAGCGCCCAAAAAACGTTTTCCGGCTTGAGCGGAAGATCGTAGATCCTTACTCCGATGGCATCCGCGACGGCATTGCCGATGGCGGCAGGAGTGGGCGCCAACCCGGGCTCGCCCAGGCCTTTGGCGCCGTAGGGCCCCTGCGGTTCCGGGCATTCGACGATGATCGGAATCATTTCCGGACAGTCGAGAGACGTGACCAGGTGATAGTCGAGGAAAGAGGGATTGCGCACCTTGCCGCTCTCGTCGATGACCATTTCCTCGTGCAACGCCGAGCCGATGCCCATGACGACACCGCCTTCGATCTGCGCCGCGCAGTTGAGCGGATTGATCGCCTTGCCGACGTCGTGGGCCGCCGACATGCGGAGAACCCGCACCCGTCCGCTCTCCTCGTCGACGGCGACTTCGGCCGCCTGCGTCGCGTACATATAAAAAGCCGACGCATGGTCGCTGTGACCGGTTTCCAGGTCGAGGTCCTTGCCGATTTCATAGGTGTAGGAGGCATCGCCGCGGACGATGCCATTGATGCCGAGTTTGCGTTTGACCACCTCGCCGATGGGAAGCGCCTGCTGCGGCTGATCTTTGGCAAACACCTTGCCGTCGGCCAGTGCCAGCTCCTGAACGCCGACTTCAAGCATCGGGCTGGCCGCTTCCATGATCTGCTCGCGCGCGTGGATCGCGGCGCCGCGCACGGCATTGCCCATGTGATAGGTGCTTCGGCTGGAGGTCGTCGACGCGTCATAGGGGATCACGTCGGTGTCGAGCGGATGCATGCGCACTTTGTCCATCGGCACCTTGAGCTCTTCGGCGGCAACCTGGGACAGAATCGTATTGCAGCCCTGGCCGATCTCGACGGTGCCCGCGAGCACGGTCACTTCTCCCTGGGCGTTCACCGTGACGCCGGCATTGGAGGTCGTCGGCGAGCGCGTCGGCTTTTGGATACAGGCGAAGCCTTTGCCGGTTTTAACGCCGGGCCGGCTCCCGCGCGGCTTCTTGGCGTATTCGATCGCCTCGGTGGCCTTGATCAAGGTTTCTTTCAAGCCGACGGCGTGGAGCTGCTCGCCCCAATAGGAGATATCGCCTTCGACGAAGATATTTTTCATCCGAATATCGATAGGGTCCATGCCCAAGCGGCGCGCCAGTTCGTCCATCTGCTGTTCGCCCGCCCATGCGCCCTGGGGAATTCCGTAGCCGCGATAGGAGCCGGCAACGGGCTTGTTGGTGTAAACCGCGTAACCGTCGACTTTGACGTGGGGAATGCGATAAGGGCCCGGCGCCGGCAGGCTGCCGCGAATACAGACGGTCGGACTCTTTTCGGCGTAAGCGCCGGCGCCCCAGTAGATCGTCATCTGGCGCGCCATCAAGGTGCCGTCCTTTTTCACGCCGGTCTTCGAATACACGACGGCTTCGTGGCGCGTCAGCGTCGAGATGAAGGTCTCTTCGCGGTTGAACTTCACGCGCACGGGGCGACCGTTGGTATGAAAGGCGAGCGCGACGGCGATGGGCTCGACCTTCAAGCCGCCTTTCGAGCCGAAACCGCCGCCTTGGGCTGGATTGATAAAACGGATTTTTTCCTTGGCCATGCCGAGCGCCTCGGTGATTTCATGCAAGGCGCGAAACGGCGCATCGTTGGCGACCCAAATCGTGAGCCGGCCCGATTCCTTATCCCATTGGGCGTGCGCTGAATGGGGCTCCATCGCCGCATGCTGGATCATCGGCACGAAATATCTCTCTTCGAGCACGAGGTCCGATTCGGCAAAACCCTTGGCGACATCGCCGGTGCGAAGCTTGAAATGCTCCGCAACGTTGGGACCCGCTCCCGGTACGATAAAATCGGCTTTGCGGTATTTGGGAAAATCCTCGTGAATCGCGACGGCGTCAGGCTTGGCCGCTTTCTCAGGATCGGTGTATACGGGCAGATCTTCGTATTCGACCTCGATCAATTTGACCGCAGCCTGGGCGGTGTCCTCGTCTTCGGCGGCAACGGCTGCCACCGGCTCGCCGATATAGCGGACCTTGCCGTGAGCGAGAAACGGCTTGTCTTTGATCGATTCGCCGTGCGTCCACGGCGCATCCGCGCCAGTGACCACGGCGACCACGCCGGGGAGCGCCTTGGCTTTGGATACGTCTATTTTTTTGATCCGGGCGTGCGCCTTCGGGCTGAACAGGGTTTTGCCGTACAGCATGTTGGGCAGAACCAGGTCATAGCCGTAGACAATTTCGCCGGTCACTTTCTCGGTCGCGTCGACGCGGGTCAGGGGTTTGCCGATGACGGTTAGTTCGGACATAAAATCTCCAGGTTCACTTCCAGCAGTTCCAATAGTTCCAGCGGTTCCAGATGTTTCAAAACAGAGTGGACGATTGGAACGACTGAAACGGTTGGAACCTATGGAACGCTTTTGCTCCTTAGCATCGCCGCCGCATCCTGAACCGCCTGGACGATCTTGGCATAGCCGGTGCAGCGGCACAGGTTGCCGGAGAGCGCGTAGCGAATCTCCTCTTCGCTAGGATTGGGATTTTCATCGAGCAACGCCTTGGCCATCATCAGCATGCCGGGCGTGCAGTAGCCGCACTGGGCGCCGCCGTCCTGGACGAAAGCTCGCTGCACGGGGTGAAGTTCGGGGCCGATCTTCAGCCCTTCGATGGTGACCACATCCGCGCCGTCGAGTTCGCCGGAAAGCACCAGGCATGAGTTCACCGGTTTGCCGTTCAAGAAAACCGTGCAGGCGCCGCAATCGCCGGTGCCGCAGCCTTCTTTGGTGCCGGTAAGGCCGATCTCATCGCGCAACAAGTCGAGCAGCAGCCGATGGGCCGCCACCTGGCGCGTGACGGCCTTGCCGTTGAGTGTGAAATGAATGGTGTTGGTCATGGGGGTCCTCTTTAGGAGTACTGGAGTAGTGGAGTAATGGAGTATTGGGTCTCGGCTCTGGAGCCCATCACTCCACCACTCCAATACTCCATTTCTTGGAGCCCATCACTCCATTTCTTTCTTCAGTATCTTCGCTCGCGCCGGTCGTACCAAGACTTGGCCGGCCCGGCGGCGGCGTTGAGCAGGGCGCGTTGGGTCATCGTCCCGACCATGGCCCGGCGATAGTCTGCCGACGAGCGCACGTCGCTGATCGGCTTGGCCTCTTCGGCCGCGATCTGGCCGGCTTTCTGCGCCAGCGCCTCGCTCAAAGGCTGTCCTTCGAGCACCGCTTCGGCGCGTTTGGCGCGCATCGGCGTGGGCGCGACGGCGCCGAGAACGATGCGCACGCCAGCGCATCGCTTCTGGCTGTCAAGCCGGTAAGCGACCGCAACGCCGACATAGGCGAGGTCCATCATCTCGCGCGGAGAAAATTTGATGTATTCGCCGACCAGGTTCGGCGCGTGCGGCGGAATCGTGATCTCGATCAAGATTTCATCGGCAGTCAGGACGCTCAGGCCTGGGCCCGTGAAAAAATCCTCCAACGCGATAGCGCGCGCGCCGGCGGCACCGGCGATCTTGGCCGCGGCATCCAGCGCGATCAGCGCCGGCGCGGTGTCGGCAGACGGCGTAGCGTTGGCCATGTTGCCGCCGATGGTGGCGCGGTGGCGGATCTGAATGGAGCCCACTTCGGCCGCGCTTTGCGCCAGGAAATGAAATTTCTGCTTGATCAGCGGCGACGTTTCGATTTCATACATCGTCGTCAGCGCGCCCAAGGCGATGCTGCCGTCGCCGTTCTCGCGGATGCCGCGCAGACCGGGGACGCGCTTGAGATCAACAATGTACTTCGGCACCAGCCCCTTTTCCTTCATGGCGATCACCAGATCCGTGCCGCCGGCGAGGAAACGGCCGCCGGGACCGTGCTCCGTGAGCAGCCGGCTCGCCTCCGCGAGGCTCGCCGGCTGGTAAAAATCGAATGGTTCGGTGCGTTTCATGAAAAAACCTGGTCGGAGTAATGGAGTAATGGAGTAGTGGAGTTGTGGAGTGTTGGGTTTCGGATTCCAGAACCCATTACTCCATCACTCCAATACTCCATCATTCCATTCCATCCCTTCCCTCAGATGATCGGCCGGAGCGCCTTGCCGATCGCTTTGCCGCAGGGCTCGCCGTCTCTCATCTGCACATGGCCGCGCACCACCGTGAGGATCGGCATGCCTTTGACCTTCCAACCGTGCCATGGCGAGGGTTTGTTCTTGCTGTGGAGCTTGTTGACGTCGATCGTGCCTTCCTTGTCCATATCGACGACCGTAATGTCGCCGTCGGAGCCGAGCCGGATCGCGCCCTTCTTAGGATAGACCTGCCAGACTTTGGCCGGGTTCTCCGAAGCGCATTTGACGTATTGATTGAGAGTCAAACGGCCTTTGTTGACTTCGGTCAGGATCAGCGGCACGCCGGTCTCGACGCCGCAGAAGCCGGAAATGCAATCCCAGATCGCCGGCTTGGTGAGCTTGCCGTAGATATCCGAGCCCTTTTCATCCAATGTGTGTGGTGAGTGATCGGTTGCGAGCGTGTCGACAAAGGCCTCGCGCAGTCCTTGCCAAAGCACCTCGGCATGGTCTTTGGTGCGCACCGGCGGGTTCATCTTGAGCAGCGAACCGACCTGGTCCATGTCGTTCGGCTCGCGCAGCAAATAATGCGGCCCGGTCTCCGCGGTGACGCGCAGGCCGCGCGCCTTGGCGTCGCGCACCATATAGGCGGCTTGTTTCGAGCTCATGTGAAAGACGTGCAGCTTGGTGCCGAAGGTCTCGGCGAAGAACAGCGCGTGATGGACCGACTCGGCCTCGCAGATGTCGGGCCGCGAAGCTTCCCAATAGCGCGCTTCGTTTTTGTTTTCTTGTTTCAGCTTGTTGGTGCAGTACGCCATGATCTGGCGGTTCTCGGCGTGAATGCCGAGCGGCAGCTTCGTTTGCGCGATGTAATCGAAGGCTTCCATGCACATGCCGTCGTCGGGAAAGGGCAGGTTGCCGATGGTTTCGCCGAAAAAGATCTTGTAGCCGATGGCGCCCGCGGCGGCCATCGGCAGGATGTCTTTGGTATTGGTCTGCACGACCACGCCGGTGATGCCGAAATCGACCAGCGATTTGGCTTCGCCCAGCTCTTTTTTGACTTTGACTTGCTCGGCATCGTGCGTCGGCGGCACCGTGTTCGGCATGTCGATGACGCTGGTAATCCCGCCGCAGACCGCCGCGGTGGAACCGGTTTGAAAATCTTCTTTGTGAGTCATGCCCGGTTCGCGGAAGTGGACGTGGCCATCGAACAGGCCCGGTAGAATATGCCGGCCTTTGACATCGATTTCTTCTTTGCCGGATGGAAGCGAGTCGTCGGCGCCGATGGCGACGATCACCTCGTTGGCAATCGCCACGCCGCCCTTGAATGTCGCTTCGGGTGTGACCACCCAGCCGCCTTTGATCACTAGATCTGCTGCCATATATCTCCCTTTCGTTGCTATTTTTTCTAATTGATCGGATCGATAAGCCGTAACTCGCGGATCGCCTGGCGCTGTTTGAGATCGGTCATGACGTTGTGCCGGCCGGCTTGAATGTGGCTGCGCACGACCGCCACCGCGCCGGCGGCATCGCGCCGCTCGATCGCGGCGAGCAGCGTCAAATGCTCCTGATGCGCCGCGGTGCCGCGAGCCGAGTCGTAAATGCCGTCGGTGCGGCGCTTGAGGACGATGCGCTCGAAGACGTGGCTCAGCAGGCTCAGCAAGGTCTCGTTGCCGCTCATCCGCGCGATCGCCA